>ERZ772902.50-NODE-50-length-152666-cov-51.336031_pt1 | contig 152666 bp, 129 predicted proteins | sample MGYA00511470_ERZ772902 | MGnify/ENA primary metagenome ERZ772902 (study PRJEB29015, sample SAMEA2737717) | human gut metagenome | biome: human gut; feature: human-associated habitat; material: faeces | place: China | collected 2012 ... | reverse complement strand
TCCCGATCACAGAGTTTATCGCGTGTCTGGCCGGCTATGTATTTTTAAAGAGAATATGGTGTATGAAGCGCAGAGAAAAGTGATTTTGGAGATTGCGGAAAAGGAAAGCTGTGTGATCATAGGACGGAATGCGGATTTTATCTTAAAAGACAAAGATAATGTGCTGATTTTTATACATGGGGATATGCCGGAAAAGGTAGCGCGTATCTGTAAACTGTACAATGTTACCGAGGAGGAAGCAGAAAAAATGATGGCGGATATTGATAAAAGGCGTATGACAAATTATCGATTTTATACGGATCAGAAGTGGGGTATGGCAAAGAATTACATATAAATATGATTACATTGCTTTTGCAACGATTTTCTCATCGTTGTTTTGAATCTCGTTGCTGCTTTTTTCTTTCTTACAATTGTTACAACAAAAGAGAAATTTGAACAAAGAAATGGTGCCGAGAAAAATGCTGTTTATTGTATTGGACAGACATCTGTAAGTCAGTATGCTAATCTTTGTAGTGTACCATTAAATTCTATTTTAAGGAGAAACTATGTATGGGATTAACAGATACAAGTAAATTTTTAAGTCTGGTACTCAGACATAAACCGGATACAATAGGAATTTCGCTGGATGAACACGGCTGGGCGAATGTATCAGAGTTAATAGAAAGCATTTCAAAGACAAGGCCGTTTGACATGGAAATGCTCGAAAAAATTGTACAAACAGATAATAAACAAAGATATTCATTTAATGAAGATAAGACGTTCATAAGGGCAAACCAGGGACATTCCATACCCGTAGATGTTGAATTAAAAAAAGCCATACCGCCGGAGTTTCTTTATCATGGAACCGGGGAGAAGTATGTTGCATCGATTGATAAGACCGGTCTGATTCCAAAGAGTCGGTTATATGTCCATTTATCAGGGGATGAAGATACGGCAGTCAAGGTTGGAAGCAGGCATGGAAAGCCGGTGATTTACAAAGTGGCTGCTGGAAAGATGGAAAGGGCAGGTTATGCGTTTTTCTTATCGGTAAACGGAGTCTGGCTTACAAAAGAGGTGCCGAAAGAGTATTTGATTAAAATGGAATAAGAGTAATTCCGATTGACCATTTTGAGTGTCTCCTTGCTTAGGCTTTATTGTTGCGTGCAAATTGTATTTCTGTGTTAATGTCATTTAAGGATAAATCCTGCAGATTGTTTTGTTCTGCGGAATGACGCAGGGCATTAAAAGCAGAGCGTCCGTCCTCTAAAGAAACGCTGGTGGATGCACAAATTTCAAATGGAATTTTACGTTCTCTGACAACTGCCCGCGCAAAAATATTAAATGCGGTGGAAGCGTTCATACCAAATTCTTTACATAAATTATCAAATTGATTTTTTAAAGACCATATGGAGCGCTGGTCGATTTTTGTAAAAAGTGCAGGTAGAAACAGTTAAGCAAAGATGTTATCATTTAAAATATCAAAGTGAAATATGTGGAGGAACTATATTGGTTAGAGAAATTTATGAAAATGAATTAAAGGATCTGCTTGAATTATATTTGCATTTGCATGAAAGTACAATCTCGGAAATGTCAGAGTATTTAAGTAAAACATGGAATTGTGTATTTTCGACAGCAGGACACGCAATAGACAGCGAACAGAGAGGGCAGGGGCTGGAAATTGCTTTGCCAATCACAGTGGGAGACAATGTCTGGATTGGAACGAATGTATTCGTGCTGCCGGGCGTGACAATCGGAAACAATACCATCATTGGTGCCGGAAGTGTTGTGAATAAAAATATTCCGGATGGTGTGATCGCGGCCGGTAATCCCTGTAAGGTAATCCGTAAAATAACCGATTCCGATAAGAAAAAATATCCAATTTTTGAGGAAAATCATGAACATTTTAATCATAGAAGATGATGCAGCCATCCGTCAGGAATTAAAGCTGCTGTTAGAAAATGCACTGTATCAGGTCACGGTATTGACAGAGTTTCATCACGTGGTAGAGGATATTCTGCAAATAGAGCCGGATCTGCTTCTGCTCGATGTAAATCTGCCGCAGCAATCCGGATTTGAAATCTGCAAAAGTATAAGGAAAACGTCGGATGTTCCGATTATTTTCCTGACCAGCAGGACGGATTCGATGGATGAATTAAGCGGAATGCTGCAGGGCGGCGATGCTTATATCACGAAGCCGTTTCAGCCGCCGTTACTTCTGGCACATATCGCAGCCGTATTAAAACGGGCGAAAAAAGCAGACATACCAGAGAAGATGACCTGTAAAGGTGTGGAACTTGATGTTGTCCGTGGTTGCGTAAAATATCAGGGTCAGCAGGTGGATCTGTCGAAAAACGAATTGAAAATCCTGCATTACCTGTTTTTGCATCAGGGAGAGATTGTGCCAAGAATCGAACTGGTGGAATACCTGTGGGATCAGCAGGTCTTTATTGATGATAATGCCCTCAGTGTAAATATCACACGCCTGCGCGCAAAACTTGCAGAAATTGGCGTATGTGACTTTATTGAGACAAAAAGAGGGATGGGCTATCGCATATGAAACTGACAGAATATCTGAAAGACAAGGTGTTGCTACTGCTTTTACATATGGTATGCATGGCTGGGCTTGTTATCTTTTTGCGGCTGACCGGCTATTCCATGGATAAATGTGTGATTATACTGGTGTGTTACGGTGTAATACTGGCAGGATGGCTTTTCCTTCAGTTTTTTTCACGCAGAAGCTATTTCAGAAAATTAGAGCAGCTTACGGATCAGCTGGACAGGCGTTATCTTCTTGGAGAACTGATGCCGGAATCGTTTGGGCTGGAAGATCGCAAGTACCGGGAACTGATCCGCAAATCCAACAAATCGGTAATCGAGCGGATACACCAGATGGAACAAAACCAAAAGGATTACCGGGAGTACATTGAAAGCTGGGTGCATGAGATCAAGGCACCGATCACGGCGATTGCGTTAAACTGTGAAAATAACCGGGATGAGAGGAGCCGCTATCTCCTTGTGGAAAACCGCAAGGTTGAGAATTATGTGGATATGGCACTGTACTATGCGCGTATGGATGCGGTATACAAAGACTACATGATCGCGGAATCCAATCTGCAGGAAGTGGCACAACAGGTGCTTTTGCAGAACAAATATTATCTGATCCAGAGCCATGTAAAGGCGGAAGTTGCCTGCCCCGATACGGTATACAGCGATAAGAAATGGATCGCTTTTATTTTAAACCAGCTCATTCAAAACAGCGTAAAATACGGCAGAAGTGAGGGTACTCACATTCAGATTGTTACTAAAAAAACGAAAAGCGGTGTTCTTTTGTGGGTAAAAGATGACGGTATCGGGATTCCAAAGGAAGAACTCCCACGGATTTTTGAAAAAGGGTTTACGGGAACGAACGGAAGAAACCGGGAGCGTTCGACCGGAATGGGACTGTATCTGTGCCGTAAACTCTGTGACAAGTTAAATATAGAAATCCGGGCAGAATCTGCGGAAGGAAAGGGAACAGAGATCATACTTATGTTTCCGGTGAGTGAATATCTTACCGGTTACAGGGAGACATAACGCGTTTATCTTTCAAAACTGTAAGATTCAGGAAAGGTAATTTCATACAAAGCGGAAAGATCCCGTGTTAAAGTAGGCATAGTGAAGAAAAAATGATATTCTTTACTATGCCTTTTATTTACAAGCGAGGGAAAGGAGCGTCAGAAGATGCAGGAAATCATACGCGTAAGCGATGTGGAGAAATATTATGGAAACGGGGATCAGGTGACCAAAGCGGTGGATCGTGTCAGTTTTGCCGTGCAGCAGGGGGAGTTTATCGGTGTGATGGGAGCTTCCGGTTCCGGAAAAACAACGCTTTTAAATCTGTTGTCAACCATTGACCGGGTGACAGCGGGACATATTTATTACGGAGATACCGATATCACAGAACTGGGGGAAGAACAGCTTTCGGAATTCCGTAAAAAACAGCTTGGGTTTATCTTTCAGGAATACAATCTGCTGGATACGCTCACGCTGGAAGAAAATATCATGCTCGTTATGACGCTGCACCGGCGTGGCAAAAAGGAGATTCAGAAACGGTGCAGGGAGCTGCTTCGCATTCTGGGAATCGAGGAGGTTAAGGATAAGTATCCGTATCAGGTGTCCGGCGGACAAAAGCAGCGGTGTGCATGTGCCCGTGCACTTGCAAATTATCCCACACTTCTTCTGGCAGATGAGCCGACGGGGGCACTGGATTCACTGGCAGCGCAGACACTGTTAGAGACATTTACGGAGATGAACAAAAACATGGGGGCAACCATTCTGATGGTGACACACGATGCTTTTTCCGCAAGTTATTGCAGCCGTATTCTGTTTCTGAAAGACGGACGGATTTTTCATGAACTGGTGCGTGGGGAAAAAGAACGCCGGGCGTTTTTAAATGAAATACTCGATGTGATGACACTGACGGGAGGTGAACGTTCCCATGATGTGTAAACTTGCTTTTCGAAATGTAAAGCGCATGGCAAAAGACTATATAGTGTATTTTATGACGATGGCGGTCGTGACCGCACTCATGTTTTCGTTTCATACGCTTTTGTTTTCCAAAGATGTGCAGAATCTGTTTCAGATGGATGCCATGATGAGTGTGATGACGGGACTTGCGACTGCTTTTATCGTGCCGATCATTGCGTGGCTGATCAATTATATGGTGCGGTTTGTACTGGAAAAGCGAAGCCGTGAGTTTGGGATTTATCTTCTGGTCGGGGTAAAGAAAAAAGAGATTGCGAGACTTTATTTTGCAGAGAATCTGCTGCTTGGAGCGGGCGCATTTCTTGTAGGGATGGGACTGGGCCTGCTTTTTCAGCAGATCCTTCTGTCCATTTTTTACAGCATGGTGCAGCTGGATTACAAACTGCATCTGGAATGGAACCGAAACTGTATTTTGATGACGGCTGCATGTTATCTGTGCTGTTATCTGCTGGCGCTGTTTCGTAGCCAAAAAAAATTCCGCAAAATGAATATCCATGATCTGATGGACAGCCAGAGACAGAATGAGGAAATCAAAGAAACACATGAAAAGGCAAAGAGATGGTTCCTTCCGTTATCTGTGCTGTTTCTTGTCGTATTCGGTGTGTTTCTGTTTTGTTTTAAAGCATGGGATACCGGAGTTGTAATCGCTTTTCTCATTGGACTGGTGCTGACGATTTATCTTTTTTACACAGGCATTGCGGCGTGGATCGCCTGTTATGTCAGAAAAAAGGGAGCTGCTATTTACCGTGGGGATGCGCTGTTTCTGCTCCGGCAGTTTTCTTCTAAGATCCGGACACTGCGGTTTACCATGGGAACACTGACGGCACTGTTTACTCTGGCGATACTCGGAAGTTCGGTGGCATTTATGTTTAATCATTTCCAGAATGAGGTGCTTGTGAGCAAATTTCCGTTTGATGTGCAGGTATACAGCAGCAATGTGAAGGATGAGTTTCAGCAGGAAATTGCTCTGCTGAAACAGGAGACAGCCATAAAGGAAATTTTTACTTATAAGGTTTATGAGAACGAAACGAATCAGGTCAATGCATATCTGTATACACATCTGAAAGAATTTGGATCAGAGTATCGGAACGCAGATGGCACACCGGACTGGAAAAAGATCAGTAAAAATGAAGAACTGGCATATTGCAATTACGATACCTATATGGGACTCTCGGATTACAACCGGCTCCGTACCATGATCGGACTTTCGGAAGTGCAGTTAAAAGAAGATCAGTATACCATCCATATCAAAGACCGCGTGCTGAATCAGACCGGGGATTTTTCCGGTCGGATCAAAATTCAGGGAACAGATGGGACATTATCTTTTGCGGGCTATCACACGGAGGGATTTTCGCAGAACGGCCACAACGGAGGGGATTATATTATTATTGTTCCGGATGCCGTTCTTGCACAGATGCATCCCTATTATGCAGAATTGGTGGCGGATATCAAAGGCGAGGCACCTGCGGATCTGGAGAAACGGCTGGATGATCTGGAGAAGGATCCGGATAAAATTAGTGTGCAGGGGCACGCCATGACGGAAGCAGCTTCGGATGACTGGGATGGGGAAGCACTTGGAAATTCCTGTTCGGGTTCGGATACAATTGTTACCTATACGGCAAAAAATCTTGTGCGTGACAATCTGATTCCGGAAGTGAAATATATGTTATCTTCGCTGATGTTTCCGCTTTTTTATATCGGACTGGTATTTTTGTGTGTGGCACTGACCGTGCTTTCCGTGCAGCAGCTCAGCGATTCCGTAAAATACAAATTCCGCTACAGGGTTCTCTTTCAGATTGGTTACAGCAGAAGAGAAATCCGCAGGATGATTTTAAAGCAGCTTGCCGGGTATTATCTTTGTCCGGCATGTGTGTCACTTGCAATCAGCGGACTGGTCTGTGTATATGTTGGTGGTAAGTTTGACTTTTATACGGGGGTTCGGGCGGCACCGGCAACTTATTTTTTGATTTCTTCGGTATTGTTTTTCGGAATTTATCTGGTGTATTTTATCATTACCTATATTGGATTCTGCCGGAATGTGGAAGAGTGGGGGTAAGAAAGGGATGGGGAGAAAATGAAGAAAAAGAATCGTGCGTTTTATCATTATTTCATTCCGGTCATATATGCTGTCTTTGTATATATCCTGTGGGAACTGACCGGAACATTGGTGGCTTATGTGGTTGGAAAGGTAATGGACAACTGGGAGGAAACTTTATACAGTTCTTATATTTCCATGTTATTCAATGAAGTGTTGACGTTTGTTATTATGTTTGTATTGTTTCGCAAAAAAGCAGATTTCGTAAGAAAAGAAAAAAGAAATGGGTCATGGTTACCGGTATTGGGAATGTTTATTTTTCCGTTAATACAGATTGGGAATGATCTTATGACTCTCGTTCATGGAAAAAAAGTTTTTTCACTGCTTTCCGGTAAAGGGATTTGTTTTTTCCTGATCTGCGGTGTGGCAAGTCTTAGTATTGGACTGCTGGAAGAATATGTGTGGCGGGGAATTCTGTTAAATATGTTTCTTGCTGCATGGGGAAAAAAGAAAAATGGAATTTATTGTGCGGTAGTTGTGTCTTCCCTTGGATTTGGTCTGTGCCATTACCGGAATCTGCTAGTGGGACAGAACTTTGCAGATACGACAAAACAGGTATTGTATGCGATTTGTTTTGGCATGTTTCTGGCAGCACTTTTTATACAGACGAATCATTTATTCATTCCGGTTCTTGTACATGGACTTTGTAATTTTTCTAATTTTTTTATGAATGAAATTCTTGGATGGAATTATACCGTTTGGAAATATGATGATATTTTGCAGGGAGTATTAGCCGTTTTTTATTTGATCGCAGGCCTCTATGTGGTTTACAGGAGCGTGCAGAAAAAGCAGAACATAAGGAGGAAAACAGAAAAATGAGTACCAAAAAAGTAATTGGCGGTTCGGTTGCTGCCATAGTTATTCTCATCATTGCACAACTTGCAGCACAGCTTGCCGCAAGTGCATTGAACCTGATAAAGATTCCGGATGGAATATGTAATATCATTGCAGGAATTTTTTATGTCGGACTGACTTATGTTATTTTAAAGATATATATTGAGAAAGTGATCAGGTTACCTATTTCTGATTTTGGAATGCCCGTATTTCATATTAAAAGAAAATGGATTCTAATTGCTATTCTGTTGCCACTGCTGGTAAAAGGAAGTTATCTTTTGTTCTTTCAGGGTGCGTATGTTTCCTCGCATATGAATGGAAAGCAGATATTTCGTACATTAAGTGCCGGAATTATGTTTACCGGAATCGCGGCTGGATTTGTCGAAGAAATGGTATTTCGGGGCGTTATTTTAAATCTTTTAAGGAAAAAATGGAATCGTAAGGTGGCGGTTATCGTTCCATCCGTGCTGTTTGGCATGGTTCATATTCTGGGAATGGATTTTTCCATCGGAAGCTGTTTGCAGGTTCTTGTTGCAGGCACGATGGCGGGAATTATGTTTTCAATGATTGCAATCGAGAGTGGTTCTGTCTGGAACAGTGGAATCGTGCATGCCATCTGGAATATGGTAATGATCGGTGGAGGACTGGCAATTGGACAAAAAGCGGATCAATTCTCTGTCATGACTTATGTTCTTGATGCAAAATCATTTGCGGTGACGGGCGGAGAATTTGGTATAGAAGCGTCTGTTATTTCGCTGATGGGGTACATCATAGTTACTGGTGTGGCTTTTGGAATGAATCAACACACAGATGCATAGGAAAACAAAAGTTGACAGCACAGTTAGCGTGTGCTAACTTGACATTGACAGGAACGATAAGTGTTGATTATTGATTGGCAAGTCGAGGGAAAAACTATGAAAAAGTTGTTTTTTGTTTCTTGTTGGTGCAGATGATGATTCCTTCTGGGAAGCGGGAAGAGTAGAATATAAATAAAGAATCGCGTGAATAGTCCGATATATGAAATGTAAGGAAACAATGGATGGATGCATTTCACGGAGGAAATATTATGAAAACAGGAGAGGCAAGGGGAATTTACAGTTCTGTTCTGAAATCATATAACGAGCAGAAATTCAAACTGTCGAAGCAGCGGGAAGAGTTAAAGGAGCGGATGGAAAGTACGCCGGATGGAAAAACACGGTATGCGGATGAAGCTGCTACACTGGAACTGAAATATAATGCGGTTGCGGAGAAACAGGACGAGTATCAGAATTATGTAAATCAGCTTATGGCGCAATGGGAACGTAAGTTTAACAGTGTTGTGGCAAAGCAGCAGGGCGAGGCCGCAAAAGATTATGGGGAGGAAATGGGAAAGATCATGACCGTGGCAAGACGCCTGATGCATGGAGATCAGGTGCCGATGCAGGATGAGAAGAAACTGATGGAATATGATAAGGATCTCTATATTATGGCGAAAAACGCCGGAATGATGGCGCGGTTGGAAAAACGCAAAAAGTATGATTCGCTCTGGGAAGATGAGGAAAAGAAAGAGCATGAGGATCCGATGGAAGCAGCCGATGCAGAGGAAGCATTTGCAGCCGGACCGGAAGTGGTGTCGGTGGAATCTGTCATGGAGGCAGCGGCTGGGGAAACGGAGTCAGAGTCATAGTCATAGGATGGTTTAAAAACTATAGATAAACAAAAAGGATTCATCCATCTGGATGAATCCTTTTTCGATGCAGGAGATGGGACTTGAACCCACACGATATTGCTACCACAGGCACCTGAAGCCTGCGCGTCTGCCAATTCCGCCACTCCTGCGAACAAATGCTATTCTATAGGAATCTGAGCAATATGTCAATAGATAATTTTAATTTTTTTTATTTTGTTGCAATAAAAGAAAAAATTTAAAAAAATTAAAAATTACCATTGACATATGAGGGAGAGTTTGCTATTATAAACGAGTCGCTAAGACATGCGGAAGTGTCGGAACTGGCAGACGAGCAAGACTAAGGATCTTGTGATCATTGCGATCGTGTGGGTTCAAGTCCCATCTTCCGCACTAAGATGTGAGAAAGCCTTGAGAGATCAAGGCTTTTTTGTTATATAAAATATGGTATAATGAAGCATGCTGATGCATGCGCAGGTCATCAGGCTCCGCCTGGTGACAATGTATAGTGAAGCATGCTGATGCACACAACAAAAAGGATAACTATATAAATATGAACATTCAAAAACAGTTTATAAAATATGTTTCCCAGAATATCTGTGGAATGTTGGGGATTTCCTGCTATATTATCGTGGATACATTCTTTATCTCGCAGGCAGCGGGAACGGACGGGATTACCGTATTGAATCTGGTGCTGCCGGTATATAACCTGATTTTTGCCATAGGATCGATGATTGGGGTAGGATCGGCAACCCGGTATACGATATTAAAAGCACAGGAAGATGACAGTGCAAAGAAATATTTTGCAAATGCGATTTTGTGTATCCTCATAATCAGCATTCCATTTGTCCTGTCTGGCATTTTTTCTCCGGATACGGTGATGCATATGATGGGGGCGGATGCCGGGATCACGCAGCTGGGCCGCACATATACGAGGATTTTCTTATTATTTACACCGTTTTTTATGATGAATTATGTGTTTTCTGCGTTTGTCCGCAACGACAATGCTCCGACCCTCGCCATGATTGGAACGATGATGGGAAGTTTTTCCAATGTTGTCCTTGACTATGTGTTTATGTTTCCGATGGGGATGGGACTGGCAGGAGCAGCACTTGCCACAGCAGCCTCTCCGATCGTCAGCATATTAATCTGCAGTATTCATTTTTTTCAGAAGAAAAATACGGTACAGTTTGCAAAGACCAGACCATCGGTACGGATGCTTACAGCATCCTGCCAGCTGGGGGTGCCGGCATTTGTGGGAGAATTTTCTTCCGGAGTGACAACAACGCTTTTTAATTACCTGATTTTAGGGCTTGCCGGAAATGTAGGAGTGGCTGCCTATGGCGTGATTGCCAACTTTGCACTCATATTTACCTGTATTTTTAACGGGATTTCCCAGGGAGCCCAGCCACTGGTCAGCCGTTATTACGGAGAAGGGAATGAACGTGCGGTTAAAAAGATTCTGCATCTGGGACTGGCTACGGGCGTTGTTTTCAGTCTTTTGATTATTTCGCTTGTCTGGGGATTTACAGACCCGATGGTAGCCTTGTTTAACAGTGAACATTCGGTAAAGATGGCGGAATATGCATTTACAGGAATGCGGCTTTATGTGATCGGATTTTTGTTTGCCGGTTTCAATATTATCGGAACCGGGTATCTGAGTGCATCGGAGCATGCAAAAGAGGCATTTACGGCCTCGGTTTGCAGAGGATTTGTAGCTATTGCGGTGTGTTCCGTGATATTGTCACGTATATTTGGAATCCGTGGTGTCTGGCTGTCGTTTATGGCTGCGGAAGCACTGACGGCAGGAATTACGGCATGGGCGCTTCTTAAGGATCACAAAAAGGAGGCTATGGAATGAAGTATGATAAGAAAGAACCTGAAACGATGGATGCAGATCCGATGCGTCTTTTGGTTTCCGCCATACTGGCATTTACGGTGATGCTTTTTATCAATGGGTTTGTCGGAAGTATGGGTGGATTTCCTGCGTTTGTTGCATTTACGCTGGTATTTTTCCGGATACGGACCCGTGCGGGAATGGAAAACGCAGGGATGCAGCAGAAATTGTCAGATCGTCAGATCGCAGGACGGCTGTTGTGGAAATATGCTGCTGGTTATCTGGTTTTATGGGGAATTTTAAGAATTGCGTTTCTGATCTCCCGGGTCACCGGCTGGGGAAATATCAATGGAGCTTCCGCAGTGGAATATGTACGGCAGATGTGGAACACATCGCTTTTGGAAAAATGGGCATATTTTTTTGCGGGGATGATCATGTTTGCGTTTGTGCTTTCACTGTTTCCGCTTGCTGTAATCCGGGAAAAGGTGCGGTGGATTCGCTATGCACTGGTTGATGGTGCGGTGTTTGCACTGGTATGTCTTGGAATGAACGGCGTTTGTCGTTTGAAATTTGAACAGAAATCATCAGGCAGGGCAACATGTCTGATCGATCATCTGCTGCTTTGCGGCCGGATGCGGACCTGGCAGGAAATCACCTGTCTGTTGGCAATGGTTGTTTTTATTCTTGTCATCGGTGCATTTGTATTTAGCTATGCATCCAGACAGTATGCGGTTAAAAATATAGATGGAATACCAGCATCCGCCGGGGAAGAAGAATCGCGCAGACACCGGATGATCAGAAAGATTGTGACGGTTGGCTGCAGTATTGCGGCTGCTGCAATTGTTGTCGTGATAGTACTTCTGATGCCAAAAGATACCGCAGGGGATTATACGAAGGTTGCGGAATTTCTGACTGAGGATACGCGGATGGGACCGATGGAATATGGAGATGCGGTTTATGTACCGGTAAATGAGGAAGCGGATCTGGAGAAAAACGGAGTTGCCCAGGGCTATCTGGCAGAGCGTGGAGAGCGCTGCGACAGTCGGTTTTATCAGCTTGCGATTGCAAATCTTCTGTATACCGATCCGACCGGAAAAACAAATCTCGTACAGACAGCCGGAACCGATGGAGGAACATATGCACCGGTGGCATTGGTGGAAACAGATAAGACATGGGAAACGGATGATATGTTTCTTCTCTGGGATGAAGATTGGGCTTTAGAATCGGCATATTCGCACGAGCCGACAGGCTATGTGGCATGTCCGGCTGATCTGATACGGGGACTCAGGATGCAGTTTCCGGATGTGACTTACCGCACAGCGGATTTTTCGGATTATGATGCCTATTTTACACTTCGGGGATATCAGAACATGGAGCAGGTGCTGGAGGAAGATCCCGTGGATGGAGACTGGGTCGGATGTATTCTGGTGAAAGATAACAAATTTTATTTTGGAAGCTACGAAAATCAGATTACGGGTATCTGTCTGCAACAGCTGCGGAAAGTACTCGGAGGAAATGCAAAATAAAAAAGGAAATCAGGAATTCACGCAGAATATATAATATGTAGAGTTGTTTGAAATATTGTAAGGATTTTGGCGGTTTGTGCCGCAGAAATGAGCAGAATATGACAATTCGGGAAAGAATAGAACAGATAGAAGCAGATACTTTAAGTCCGTACGCCTGTCTGTCCATAAACGCAAAGGGCAGAGACAGGGAGGAACCGCAGTGTGATATTCGTCCGGTCTTTCAGAGGGACCGTGACCGTATCCTGCACAGTAAGTCTTTCCGGAGACTGAAAAGTAAGACGCAGGTTTTTCTCACACCGATGGGAGATCATTACCGGACGCGGCTGACACATACGCTTGAAGTATCGCAGAATGCGAGAACCATTGCGAAGGCGCTCCGGCTGAATGAAGATCTGGTTGAGGCGATAGCACTGGGGCATGATCTGGGGCATACACCGTTTGGACATGCAGGAGAATTTCTGCTGAATCAGGTGTATGAAGGCGGGTTCCGCCACAACGAACAGAGCGTACGTATTGTAGAAAAACTGGAAAAAGACGGAGAAGGACTGAATCTGACCTGGGAGGTCCGGGATGGAATTTTAAACCATCAGACACGGACAATTCCGCACACGCTGGAAGGAAAGATTGTGCGCCTGTCCGATAAGATTGCATATGTCAATTCCGATATTGACGATGCGATCCGTGCAATGATTCTGGATGAGGAAGATATTCCCGTGGAACTGCGTCGTACGCTGGGATTTACCACGAGAGAGCGCCTGGATCACCTGATCCACGATATCATCAGCAACAGTATGGGAAGAGACGATATCATTATGTCGGATGAGACCGCGGAGGCGCTGCGGGATCTGCGCTTGTTCATGTTTGAACATGTATACCGGAATCCGGTCGCAAAAGGCGAGGAAGTAAAAGCTAAGGCCATGCTGGAACAGATGTATTATTTTTATATGGACCATATCGAGCAGCTGCCGGCAAAGTTATTAAAAATGCTGGATGAGGGTGAAGACAAAGGGCGCATCGTCTGTGACTATATTTCCGGTATGACAGATAAGTATGCGATTACCAAATTTAAAGAAAATTTTATGCCGCAGGCATGGAAAGTGGATGGATATTGATGACTAGAGAAAGGAGGGGATTTCCACGCCGTATTTTTCAGATGATCTGATTGAGGAGGTACGTTCCCGCAATGACATTGTGGATGTGATCGGCGGGTATGTGCGTCTGCAGAAAAAAGGAAGTACATATTTTGGGTTATGCCCCTTTCATAATGAGAAGACGGGATCATTTTCCGTTTCTCCAAATAAACAGATGTATTACTGCTTTGGATGTGGAGCGGGAGGCAATGTTTTTACATTTCTGATGCAGTATGAGAATTATACTTTTACCGAAGCGATGCAGGTACTTGCCGATCGTGCGGGAATTGAACTTCCCAAGCAGGAGATGACAGGTGCACAGAAACGTGAGGCGGACAAGCGCACGAAGCTGCTGGAGATTAACAAAGAAGCCGCAAAGTATTTTTATAAACTTCTGCGCAGCCCGAGAGGGGAAAAAGCATATGCGTATTTCCGTAAGCGGGAGCTGTCGGATGAAACGATGCGCAAATTTGGCCTGGGCTATTCGGATCAGTACAGCGATGATCTCTATCGCTATTTAAGACATATGGGATATGACGATGCGCTGCTGAAAGAGTCGGGGCTTGTCTCCATCGATGAGGTGCGCGGAGGCCATGACAAATTCTGGAATCGTGCCATGTTTCCGATCATGGATGTACATAACCGGGTGATCGGATTTGGAGGGCGTGTCATGGGCGAAGGGGAACCGAAGTATCTGAATTCGCCGGAGACAAAGATTTTTGACAAGAGCCGGAATCTGTATGGATTAAATATTGCAAGGACAACCAGAAAACCGCAGCTGCTTTTATGTGAGGGATATATGGATGTCATTGCACTGCACCAGGCAGGCTTTGACAATGCGGTGGCCTCTCTTGGCACATCGCTTACCAGTGGACATGCCAGTCTGCTGAAACGCTACACCAAAGAAGTGTATCTGACATATGACAGTGATGGGGCTGGGGTAAAGGCGGCACTCCGTGCAATTCCGATTTTAAAAGAAGTTGGAATTATCACGAAAGTCATAAACATGCAGCCGTACAAAGATCCGGATGAATTTATCAAAGCACTTGGGGCCGAAGAATATCAGAAGCGGATTGATCAGGCGGAAAACAGTTTTCTGTTTGAAATCCGTATGCTGGAGCAGAATTATGATATGAATGATCCGGAGTCCAAGACGGCATTTTATAATGAGACGGCGCGGCGGCTTTTAGCCTTTCCGGAGGAGCTTGAGCGCAACAATTATATCCAGGCGGTCGCTGATAAGTACAGGATTGGCTTTGAGGATCTGCGGAAGCTTGTGAATAATCTGGCAATGGCAGGGAGCGGGATTACAAAGGCGGCTCCGTTAAAGAGCGGTATCCATGAAAAAAAGAAAGAAGATGGCATGAAACAGTCACAGAAGCTGCTTCTGACCTGGCTGATCGAGGATACGCGGCTTTTTGACAGCATCAAAGGATGGATCACGGAGGAAGATTTCACGGAACCGCTGTATCGCAAAGCGGCACAGGAGCTGTTCACCCAGTATGGGGAGAGCGGACAGGTGAATCCGGCAAAGATTATCAGCCGGTTTCAGGAGGAGGAAGAACAAAAAGAAATTGCGGGGCTTTTTAATGCAAAAATTCATGAAGTAGAGACAAAACAGGACAAAGAAAAAGCATTAAAGGAAACAATTGAGAGAATCAAGGAAAACAGTATTGATGTTCGAAGCCGGCAGTCAGATCCGAATGATCTGACGGTCGTTATGCAGCTGATCAATGAACAGAAGGAATTGGAGAAGCTGAAGAAAACGCATATTTCTATTGATTAGGGACAAAATAGAAAGTAACCTGAGAGGACGAAACGACATGGCAAAGAAAAAAGAAGAGAATGCAGCAGTGGAAACGGAAGAAACAAAGGCAAAGTTCAGAGAAAAACTGAAAAGTCTGCTGGAACTGGGAAAAAAGAAACGGAACATTCTGGAGTATCAGGAGATCAGCGATTTTTTCAGGGATATGAATCTTGACGAAGAAAAGATGGAGAAGGTTCTGGATTTCCTGGAAGCAAATAAAGTAGATGTCCTCAGGATCAGTGACGGGGATGATGAGGATGATGATATCATTCTGGATGACGAAGACGAGGTAGAAGTAGAAAAGATTGATCTTTCGGTTCCGGAGGGCGTAAGTGTCGAGGATCCGGTACGCATGTACTTAAAGGAAATCGGCAAAGTGCCGCTGCTGTCTGCAGACGAAGAAATTGAGCTGGCACAGAAGATGGAGGCCGGAAGTGTGGCAGTTGAAAAAATTCCACTGCTCAAAGAGCGTCTGGCAGAAACCGGTGATGAACAGGAAAAAGAAGAAATACAAGCGGAGATCAAAGCATTGCAACTGGATGTCGACCGTGGATCAGATGCCAAAAAACGTCTGGCGGAGGCAAATCTTCGTCTGGTAGTCAGCATTGCCAAGCGCTATGTGGGCAGGGGCATGCTGTTTTTAGACCTGATTCAGGAAGGAAATTTGGGACTGATCAAGGCGGTAGAAAAATTTGATTACCGCAAAGGATATAAGTTCTCCACTTATGCAACATGGTGGATCCGGCAGGCAATTACCCGTGCAATTGCGGATCAGGCAAGAACCATCCGTATTCCGGTGCACATGGTGGAAACGATCAACAAGCTCATTCGTGTCAGCAGACAGCTGCTGCAGGAACTCGGGCGGGAACCTACGCCGGAAGAAATCGCGGAAGAGATGAAGATGCCGGTGGAACGTGTGCGGGAAATCTTAAAGATTTCACAGGAACCGGTATCTTTGGAAACACCAATCGGAGAAGAGGAAGATTCCCATCTGGGCGATTTTATTAAAGATGATAATGTACCGGTACCGGCAGATGCTGCAACTTTTACGCTGCTTAAGGAACAGCTGGAAGAGGTACTCGGAACACTGACCGAGCGGGAGCAGAAAGTGCTGACGCTTCGCTTTGGTCTGGAGGATGGAAGGGCGAGAACCCTTGAGGAAGTCGGAAAAGAGTTCAATGTAACCAGAGAACGAATCCGTCAGATTGAGGCAAAAGCGCTCCGTAAGCTTCGCCATCCCAGCAGAAGTCGTAAGTTAAAGGATTATTTAGAGTAACATGATGAAATTATCGAGGAGAATGAAAGCAGTGGCTTCCATGGTTACAACCGGCGGTATCCTTGCGGATATCGGAACAGACCATGCGTATGTGCCGATTGCACTGGTACAGAGGCAGAAAATAAAGGGAGCCATTGCAATGGATATTAATGAGGGACCGCTTGCCCGGGCACAGGAACATATCCGGGCAGCCAGGCTGGAGGAATATATACAGACCAGGCTTTCGGACGGGGCAGAGGCACTGCTTCCAAATGAAGCGGATTCCATTCTGATTGCAGGAATGGGTGGAGAACTGATTCTGCATATTCTGACGGAAGGGGAATCCGTCTGCAGTACAGCGAAAGAACTGATTTTGCAGCCACAGTCTGAAATACATAAGGTCCGGGAATATCTGCGCCAGCATCAGTATAAAATTGAAGATGAAGATATGGTCTGTGAAGAAGGAAAATATTATCCGATGATGCGTGCCGTAAAAACGGAGCAGGATGAAACGTGGAACCGGTTGAACGATCAGACAATAGCAGTCTGTGATATTTACGGACCGCTTCTTCTGAGAAACGGAAATCCGGTACTGCGCCGGTTTCTGGTGCGTCAGCATGGACAGCTGACACAGATTCTGCAGACGCTTGAAGCACAGAAAGAATCGGAACAGATCATACGACGTATTGCAGAAGTGCAGGAAAAATTACAGCAGAATGAATCTGCGTATACGATTTTGGGGGCGATAAAAAGTGCAGGAATTTGAGATCACATTGGAGACTGCGCCGGAGAAAACCGAACTGGTTCTGATTCCGGAGCAGACAAAACTGGAACAGATTGCAAAACAATATCAGAAAAATTACAGTGACAGGATTGTACTGGCATGTGTAGATGGAAAACTGCGGGAACTTTCAAAAGTGGTGAAGGCACCCGGTAAAATTTCATTTCTGACGATGACAGACAGGGACGGCAAACGCACCTATCGCAGAAGTATGACGCTTTTATTGCAGAAGGCGGCAGAAAATCTGTGGAAGGATCAGGTAAAAATCAGGGTCTATTATTCCCTGGGGGAAAGTTATTACTGTGAACTGCATGGAACTGCAAATGATGCAGCTGCCGTGCAGGCACTGCGTGCAGAGATGCAGCGTCTGGTAGAGGCCGATTTACCGATCAAGAAATGCAGTGTAAAAACAGAAGATGCGGAACAGCTGTTTCATGATAAGGGAATGAAGGACAAAGAGCGGCTTTTACATTATCGCAGAAGTTCGCGTGTCAATATTTATGAGCTGGACGGACATCAGGACTATTATTACGGTTATATGGTTCCATCCACGGGATACCTTGGAGTGTTTGATCTGGAGTTATATGAAGACGGCTTTGTTCTTTTGTTCCCAAATAAAAAGGGAGATGAAGTGGAACCGCTTCATACCTCCAATAAACTGTACCACACATTAAAAGAATCACGCAGCTGGAGCCGTATGCTGGACGTTGGAACGATCGGTGCGCTCAATGATGCAATCGCATCCGGCAGGGGCGAACAGATTATTCTGCTTCAGGAAGCATTGATGGAGGAACGGATCGGTTCCCTGGCAGCACAGATTGCAGCAAAAAAAGGAATTAAATTTGTCATGATTGCAGGTCCGTCTTCTTCCGGAAAGACGACATTTTCCAACCGCCTGTCGATTCAGCTTCTGGCAAAGGGAAGAAAACCGCATCCGATCAGTCTGGATGATTATTATGATGACAGGGAGCGGTGTCCGAGAGATGCAGACGGAAATCTTGATTTTGAATGTCTGGAGGCACTGGATGTCAGACAGTTTAATGAAGATATGACCCGGCTTCTGGCAGGGGAGAAAGTAGATATGCCTTCTTTCAATTTCAAGACGGGAAAGAGGGAATACCGTGGCAGGACCCTGCAGCTTAAAGAAAATGATATTCTTGTCATAGAGGGAATTCATGGTCTGAACGATAAGCTGTCGTATACACTTCCCGCAGAAAGTAAATTTAAGATTTATATTTCTGCGCTGACACAGTTGAATATTGATGAACACAATCCGCTGTCCACGACGGACTGCCGTCTGTTACGCCGGATCGTGAGAGATGCCAGAACCCGTGGAACGACGGCACAGGAGACGATTGCGATGTGGAAATCTGTGCGAAGGGGAGAAGAAAAAAATATTTTCCCGTTTCAGGACAGTGCGGATGTCATGTTTAATTCCGCTTTACTGTATGAGGTTGCGGTGCTTAAAGTATATGCGGAACCGCTTCTGTTTCAGATTCCGCGTGACAGTGCAGAATATCTGGAAGCGAAGCGTCTGCTTAAGTTTTTGGACTATTTTCTGCCGCTTCCGACGGAAGGAATTGCACAGAGTTCTCTGGTGCGGGAATTTGTCGGAGGAAGTTGTTTTAATGTATAAAAACACGGTAAACTTTACGGCTTGAACCTTACTGGAAACTGTGTTATAGTGGAAAAGCATCTTAAGATGGAGGACAGGTGATCGCGGCTGCAGGTGTCGAAAGACCGCAGGTGAGGAAAGTCCGGGCTTCACAGGGCAGGATGCCGGTTAACGGCCGGTGGAGGAAACTCTAAGGAAAGTGCAACAGAAATATACCGCTATAAGAGATGCATCACAGATGCACCTCTATAGTAAGGGTGGAATGGCAGTGTAAGAGACTACCGCCTCGCTGGTAACAGAGAGGGCACATGTAAACCCCATTCGAAGCAAGACCGAAACAAAGCGCTGACGTGGCCCGCCAGCTTTAGGTAGGTCGCTTGAGACGGTTGGCAACAATCGTACTAGATAGATGATCACCCAACGACATAACCCGGCTTATCGTCCTTCTTCTTAAGATGTTTTCCGTAAATATCAGCAGTATTCTTTGGAAATTTTCATTTTTCACGTCTATACCATTATAAATTTCCCGGATTTCTAAACACTTTATGAAAAGTGTATGAAAAGAAAATACGTTGCTTGACGATATGATTTCCCATGATATATAACTAATATAAGACACGAAAAATATCGACGAAACACAGAAAAGAGGAATTGTATGAGAGACAAATTGTATCGTTTTATGCAGGGAAGAAATGGCATGGATGAACTGGCACGGATGCAGTCCTGGCTTGTTCTGATTCTTTTGCTTGTCGGTATGTTTACACGCATCGGCCTGTTTTCCTTTGTAGCGCTGATTTTAATGATTTATATGTATTTCCGGGTATTTTCAAGAAATACATCCAAACGTTATGAAGAAAACCAGAAGTATTTGAATTTCCGTTATAACCGCACCGTATCGTGGAACCGGTTTAAAAAACGCATGGGACAGGCAAGGGATTACCGCTTTTTCAAGTGCCCGATGTGTAAACAGGAAGTCCGTGTGCCGAGGGGACATGGAAAGATAGAGATTACCTGCCCGAAATGCAGGGAAAAATTTATTCGCAGAACCTAAATCGGAGGCAGTATGTTCGGATATATTAATGTAAACGGCGCACAGCTGTCGGAAGAAAATAAAAAAATATATCAGTCGTATTATTGTGGACTTTGCCGGAAATTAAAAGAGTTCTGTGGAAAAAAAGGACAGGCACTTTTGAATTATGATATGACATTTCTGGTCGTTCTGCTGACCGGTCTGTATGAGCCGGACACGCAGACTGATGAATTTACCTGTATGATGCATCCGATGAAAAAACGGCAGCTGCGGGAAAACGATATTCAGAGTTATGCGGCACAGATGAACGTTCTTCTGGCATATTACAATCTGGTGGATGACTGGAAAGATGACCATAATTACACGAAGAAAACCATTGCCTCAATGTTTGAGAAAGATTATCAGCGGATCAAAATAAATTATCCGCGGCAGACTAATGCCATTGAGCAGTATATGGAGAAACTGGCAGCTTATGAGGCGGAAAAACAGACGAATATTGATCTTGTGGCAGGGCTGACAGGCGAGATGCTCGGAGAAATATTTGCATGGAAGCAGGACGAGTGGTATGATGAATTGAAAACACTTGGATTTTATCTGGGCAAATTTATCTACCTGATGGATGCCTACGAGGACCGGGATAAAGATGAAAAAAAAGACAGTTACAACCCGCTCCGGTATCTGGATACAGAAGATGAGCAGGAGTATGAGACGTTGTGCCGTCTGATGATGACCAGCATGATTTCGGAATGCGCGAAGTCTTTTGAACGCCTGCCGATTCTGCTTCACGCGGATATTCTGCGGAATATTCTGTATTCCGGTGTATGGTCCAAGTATGAATACATTCAGTTGAAGAAAAAGAGGAAGAAATCATGACAGATCCATATCAGGTGCTCGGCGTCAGCCGTAGCGCTTCGGATGAAGAGATAAAGAAAGCATACCGTACATTGAGCCGGAAGTATCATCCAGATGCAAATGTCAACAACCCGAACAAAGATCAGGCGGAAGAACGTTTCAAACAGGTGCAGCAGGCCTATGATCTGATTATGAAGGAAAAACAGCAGGGAACTTCCGGAAGCTACAGTTATGGTGCGGGCTCTGCAGATGGCAGATCGGCAGGCACAGGAAGCTATGGACAGGGGCCGTTTGGAGGGTTCAGCGGACAGTATTATTATGGAAATGGAACCTACCGTTCCCAGAGCCGTGCGACTTCTCCAAAATTACAGGCGGCACTTAATTATATTCAGAATCAGTGTTATCCGGAAGCACTCAATGTGTTAAGTTCGATTCCATTTTCCGAGCGTGCCGGACAGTGGTACTATTACAGTGCGGTGGCAAATGAAGGCGTGGGAAACAGTGCAACGGCGATTGAGCATATCCGCCGTGCGGTGGAACTTGAGCCGAGCAATATGGAGTACCGGCAGTTCCAGCAGCATCTTGAATATGGCGGAACCTGGTATACCAATATGGGGAGCGAGTATGAGCGTCCTTATGGAAATTACAGCAATTTCTGCATGAGTCTGCTGTGTGCGCAGGCATTGTGTTTTTGCTGTCGCCCATGTTAATTTTATATAGCTGCTATATTAGCCTTGAAAATAGCCGCAGTTTATTATATGATAGTAAAAATGCGTTAAGCTGAAGGAGGATAAAAATGCGGCATTTAATGAGTCCTTTAGACTTCTCCGTAGAGGAACTGGATCAGTTGTTGGATCTGGCGAGCGACATTGAGAAGCATCCAAAGAAATATGCACATGCCTGTGATGGCAAAAAATTGGCAACCTGTTTTTATGAACCGAGCACAAGAACACGATTAAGTTTCGAAGCTGCCATGTTAAACCTCGGTGGTTCTGTTTTAGGTTTCGCGAGTGCTGATTCTTCATCGGCATCCAAAGGCGAGAGCATTTCTGATACGATTCGAGTTATTTCCTGTTATGCAGATATCTGTGCAATGCGGCATCCGAAAGAAGGCGCGGCACTCGTTGCATCCCAGAAGTCCCGTATCCCTGTAATCAATGCAGGCGACGGTGGACATCAGCATCCAACCCAGACATTAACTGATCTTATGACCATTCGTTCCCTGAAAGGAAGACTGGGGAATATTACGATTGGTCTGTGCGGGGATCTGAAATTCGGACGAACCGTTCATTCCCTGATCAATGCACTGATCCGTTATGAAAACGTGAAATTTATCCTGATTTCCCCGGAAGAGTTAAAGATTCCGGATTACATCCGGGAGGATGTACTTCAGGCAAATCATGTGGAGTTTGAGGAAGTGGAGCGTTTAGAAGATGCCATGAGCCAGCTGGATGTTCTTTATATGACAAGAGTACAGAAAGAACGTTTCTTCAACGAAGAAGATTATATCCGTCTGAAAGATTTCTACATTCTGACCAAAGAAAAGATGGAACTTGCGAAGGATGACATGATCGTGCTGCATCCACTGCCTCGTGTCAATGAAATTTCCGTTGAAGTGGATGATGATCCGCGTGCGGCTTATTTTACACAGGTACAGAATGGTGTATACGTCCGTATGGCACTGATCCTGACATTACTGGGAATCGAGGTGGAGTAAAGATGCTGAATATTAGTGGAATTCACGAGGGCTTTGTACTGGATCATATCCAGGCGGGAATGAGTCTTCAGATTTATCATGATCTGAAGCTGGACAAGCTGGATTGTTCCGTTGCCATTATCAAGAATGCAAAAAGTAATAAAATGGGCAAGAAAGATATTATCAAAGTGGAATGTCCGATTGAAGCGCTGGATCTGGATATTCTCGGTTTTATCGATCATAATATTACGGTAAACGTGATTAAGGGTGACCGGATCGTAGAGAAAAAGGAACTGAAGCTTCCGAAGCAGGTCAAAAATGTCATCAAGTGCAAAAATCCGCGTTGCGTGACATCGATCGAGCAGGAACTGGATCAGATCTTTATTCTGGCAGATGAGGAAAAAGAAGTGTACCGCTGCAAGTATTGCGAGGAAAAATATACCAATCCGAACCGGCGTCAGATAAAAGTAATGTAAGAAAAGGGGCACATCACGAGAGGATGTGCTTCTTTTTTTGGGAAAGAATATATTCAAAGATCAGCCCGGCGGTGACCCATACGGGAAAATAGTCCAGACGGACAAGACCGAAAATACTGTAGGGAGTTCTACTGTAATCCCAGGGACATAGAGAGAAAAGCCTAAGAAAACTGCCACTGATAAATTCAACGAGCATGATGCCGGCACCGTAAAAACAGCCGCGCAGAAGCACAGGCCAGTGGCGCAGGCGCACGGAAAGAGGTCCGATGACTGCTGCAAGTCCGTAGATCGGAAACATCCAGATGGATGTGTGTCCGTTTAAAAGCAGATCTCCCCGCAGCAGTCCGCCCAGCGAGGTGAACAGGATTTCCATGCACCATCCGGTCAGACCACAGATAAAAAATGTTTTCCAGTTCATGAAAAGACCTCCCGCAAAAAATACTATGCATGTAGGATATGCGATTATCCAGCAGATATACTTGAAAAAAATACAAAACAATTATAAGATAAGGGTATTATGGCTTATTTTCCAATGTTTATAGATATCGAAAAAAAGAAATGTCTGGTGGCAGGCGGAGGAACTGTGGCATTGCGCAAAGTCCGGGTGCTTCTGGATTTCGGGGCGCAGATTACGGTGGTGGCACCACAGATTGACCCGCAGATTCTGCAGCTTACAGGAAATGTATGTGTAAAGGAACGTACCTTTGAACCGGAGGATCTGAAGGAATGTGTTCTGGTTGTGGCAGCTACTGATGATGTCACAGAAAATCACAGGATTGCCCGGATGGCACAAAAAAAGCATATTCCGGTCAATGCCGTGGATCAGCAGGAGGACTGCAGTTTTATTTTTCCGTCCTATCTGAAACACCGGGATCTGGTGGGGGCTTTTTCCAGTGCGGGAAACAGTCCGGTGCTCACACAGTATTTAAAAGAATCTCTGAAAGAAATTCTGACGGAAGAACTGGGACAGATTAACGATTATATGGGAAGTATCCGTCCGGTGGTAAAAACGCGGATAGAAACAGAAAAACTGCGCAGACAGGTATATCAGACCATTCTTGCCAGGCTGCTTGCAGAGAAAAAAACTTCACTGTTACCGGAAGAACTGGAACAGATTCTTATATAGGAAAAGCGTATGAAAGAGTAAAAGAAAAGAGGAACAAGGGAATGGATCGAACAAGAAGATTAAGACAGACTGCTGTTATGCGAAGTATGGTCAGGGAAAATCACGTGAGGACAGAGGAACTGATCTACCCGCTTTTTGTTATGGAAGGGGAAAATATCGTACAGCCGGTGGAATCCATGCCTGGCATCTGCCAGTATTCCGTTGACCGCATGAACGAAGAGTTAGACCGTGTGAAAGCATTGCAGATTCCGGCAATTCTGATTTTTGGAATTCCGGAACATAAGGATGAAGTGGGGAGCGGGGCTTATGATGAGCACGGCATTGTACAGACCGCGATCCGCCGGATCAAAAAGGATTACCCGGATCTGCTTGTGATAGCAGATGTATGTCTCTGTGAGTATACTTCGCATGGACATTGTGGCCTGATCAGAGATGGAATTATTTTAAATGATGAGACACTGCCGCTTCTGGCACAGACGGCGGTCAGCTATGCGCGTGCGGGGGCAGATATCATTGCGCCGAGCGATATGATGGACAAGCGTGTAGGGGCGATCCGTCAGGCACTTGATGCGGCCGGATTTACCTATACACCGATTATGGCATATTCCGCAAAATTTGCATCCGGATATTACGGACCGTTTCGTGATGCGGCACATTCTGCGCCGGGATTCGGGGACCGGAAAACTTATCAGATGGATCCTGCAAACGGGCGTGAAGCCATGCGGGAAGTGGAAGAGGATATTGCAGAGGGAGCAGATCTGATTATCGCCAAACCGGCAATGGCATATATGGATATCATTACGGAGATCCGCAGAAATTATAATATTCCGATTGTTGCCTATAACGTGAGCGGGGAATATTCCATGGTAAAAGCAGCGGCGGCAAACGGATGGATCGATGAGAAAAAGATCGTGATGGAAAATCTGATCGGGATGAAACGTGCAGGAGCAGACATGATCATTACCTATCATGCATTGGACGTGGCAGAATGGATACAGAAGGGAGAAGTATAACATGACAGACCAGACATCAGAATTACTTTATATGAGAGCAAAACTCCGGCTTCCGGGAGGCGTGAACAGCCCGGTACGTGCGTACCAGGCTGTAGGGCGTACGCCGCGTTTTATTCAGAGTGCAAAAGGTTCCCATATTACCGATGTGGATGGAAATGAAATGATCGACTATGTATGTTCCTGGGGACCCGGGATTCTGGGGCATGCCGATCCACGTGTCATCGAAAAGGTAAAGGCTGCATGTGAGGAAGGTCTTACGTTTGGCGCCCCGACAGAGCGGGAAGTGGAGATGGCAGAACTTCTGGCACAGCTGGTGCCATCCATGGAAGTCAGCCGTCTGGTAAGCTCCGGAACAGAGGCAACGATGAGTGCCATCCGTGTTGCGCGGGGATATACGAAGCGTGACAAGATCATCAAATTCCGTGGATGTTATCACGGTCATTCGGACGGACTTCTGGTAAAAGCAGGATCTGCGGCATTGACAACATCTGTTCCGGACAGTGCGGGTGTTCCGGCAGATTTTACCAGACATACACTGGTTGCAGAATACAATTCCCCGGACAGCGTCAAGGCACTGTTTGAGGCTTATCCGGATGAGATCGCAGCAATCATCGTGGAACCGGTGGCTGCAAATATGGGCGTTGTTCCGCCGGCAGACGGATTCCTGGAGTTTTTGCGTGAGATCACAAAACATTACGGGGCACTTTTCATCTTTGACGAGGTCATCACCGGCTTTCGTCTGGCACTGGGCGGAGCACAGGAGTATTTTCATATTACGCCGGATTTGTCCACGTTTGGAAAGATTATTGGTGGAGGTATGCCGGTCGGCGCGTATGGTGGAAGAGAGGATATCATGCGTATGGTTTCCCCGGACGGTCCGGTTTATCAGGCAGGAACACTTTCCGGCAATCCGATTGCTACGGCTGCAGGGCTTGCCACACTTCGTATTCTGGAGGCAGATACGGATATTTATATGCGGCTGCAGGAAAATACAGCGATGCTGGCGGATGCGGTGCGCCATGCCGCAGGAAACCGTGTGCATGTCAATCAGATCGGCTCTCTGATGAGTATTTTCTTCACCGGAGAAGATGTGACAGATTACGATTCTGCGACAACCGCGGATACCAAAGCATATGCCGATTATTTTGGGTTTATGCTTGATCATGGAATTTATGTGGCACCGTCACAGTTTGAATCCATGTTTGTGTCCGATGCGCATACCGATGCAGATATACAAAAGACCATCCATGTGATGCAGGAGTACTTTGCAGAATGAAATTTGGATATATAGGAATTGATTATAAACATGCAGATCAGGACATCCGTGACAGGGTGTCCTTTACCGATAATCAGAAAATTGATTTTCTGCAGAAAGCCGGGAAAGCAGGAATTGAACAATGTTTTGTGCTTTCGACCTGCAATCGCAGCGAAGTCTATTTTTTTGCACCGGAAGAGATTGCACAGCCGCTTGGCGTGATTCGCACCTTGTATGAAGAGATGTTTCCGGGAGTAGATTTTTCGGAATATCTCAAACAACGGGAGGAAATGGATGCCATTTCCTATCTGTTCCGGGTGACTGCGGGATTGGAGTCCATGGTGCTGGGAGAGGACCAGATTTTAGGACAGGTCAGGGATGCATTTGAATTATCACGGACGGTTGGAAGTACCGGGAAAGAGTTAAACCGTGTGGTACAGGATGCGGTCACCTGTGCAAAAAAGATAAAGACAAAGTTAAGAATCAGTGAACGGCCGCTTTCGGTCAGCTATGTGGGAATCCGCCAGCTGCAGGAAACGTTTGGAATTGCAGGGAAAAAAGCACTGGTTGTGGGAAGCGGACATACGGCAACGCTGGCTCTGCGTTATCTGTATGAATACGGGGCCTCTCATGTAACCGTCTGCAGCCGGACATTTTCACATGCCGGAAATCTCCTGCATGAGTTTCCCACACTTACCATCATTCCGTTTGAAAAGCGGTATGAAGCAATGAAGGAGTGTGAGCTGGTAGTTTCCGCTACAGCCTCCCCGCATCATATTATCCGGGAAAAAGACATACAGTTGTTACATCCGACTGCAATTTTGGACCTGGCATCTCCGCGGGATGTGGAGACGGCGATTGGACGAAATCCCCAGGCACTTCTGATTAATCTTGACAGTTTAAATGAAATTGTAGAGACGAACCGGAAGCAGCGGGAAGAACTGGTGCAAAAAGGTCAGCGTATGATAGAGGAAGCCATTGGGGAAACCAGGGAATGGCTGGCAACGACCGGTGTCGATGAGACGATCGCTTCGTTGCAGCAGCGCTGTACGGAAATTGTAGAGGACAGTTATGCATATCTAAACCGCAAACTGGATCTGAGTACGAGGGATCAGAAAATTGTAAAAAAGATTTTAAAGGCATCATTAAAGCGTCTGATCCGGGAGCCGATCTTGGAGCTTAAACAGACGGAATCCAAAGAGCAGCAGGAACAGTATAAAAAGGTATTGCAGGATTTATTTCAGTTTGATACCGAAATCCGGGAGTAGGGAGAAAAAGAATGAATGTGATCATTGGAACGAGAGGATCAAAACTGGCATTGGCGCAGGCAGAGTATGTAAAAAACCGCTTGCAGAAACATTATCCACAAAACAGTTACGAACTGAAAATTATATCCACAAAAGGCGACCGGGAACAGAAAAAAGCGTTAGACCAGATTGGGGATAAAGGACTTTTTGTGCGGGAAATTGAACAGGAACTGCTGGATGGAACGATCAGCCTTGCAGTACACAGTATGAAAGATATGCCGGCCGAACAGCCGTCCGGACTTGTGTTTGCACATGCATGGAAACGGGAAGATCCGAGGGATGTATTGATTTTGCGGGAAGCCGTTTCACTGGAGGAACTTCCACAGCATGCTGTGATCGGCACCGGAAGCCGAAGAAGGGCATTTCAGCTTCTGCAGCTTCGAAAGGATCTGCGCATTACGGGAATACGCGGAAATGTCGATACCAGAATAAAAAAGATGCAGGAAGAACAACTGGACGGAATTGTACTCGCGGCGGCGGGACTGCACCGGCTGGGGAGAACTTCTTTGATCACACAGTATTTTGAGCCGGAACAGATGATACCGGCAGCGGCACAGGGGACGCTGGCACTGGAATTGCGGGAAGACCACAAAGAATTGTTCGAGCAGGTGAATGCACTTTCAGATATCGTGACGGAGGAGATTACATGTGCCGAGCGGCTGTTTTTGAAGGGAACCGGTGGGGACTGCCATATGCCGATCGGAGCATATGCCTGCAAATTGCCCGATGGAAGGATGCAATTGCTTGGAATGGTCGGAAGTGCGGATGGAAGCAGTATAAAGAAATGTAAGGTTTTCGGAGAGACACCGCAGGAAGCGGCACAGCGTGCATTGCGGGAAACCGGGTGTACCCGATAGGGGTTCGGTTGCGGGCAATACCGCAGAAGTGGTATAATAAGATAGATTTTTATTTGCAAAACCAATGCCGGAAAATGAATTTTCAGCATTTATTAAAAAGCAGCAGTGCTGACAGGGAAAGGAAAAAAGAATGGCATCTATGGTATATCTGGTCGGTGCAGGTCCGGGAGATCCGGGACTTGTCACAGTCAAGGGACTGGAATTGATAAAAAAAGCGGACTGTATTATTTATGACAGACTTTCGTCTCCGGAATTATTGGGGTATGCAGGAATGGACTGTGAGCGTATTTATGTAGGAAAAGCGGACCGGCATCATACGCTTCCGCAGGAACAGATCAATGAACTGCTGGTCGAGAAGGCAAAAGAATATCATTGCGTTGTTCGTTTAAAAGGGGGAGATGTCTTTGTTTTCGGGCGTGGAGGAGAAGAAGGCCTTTATCTGCGGGAACATGGAATCTCCTATACCGTTGTTCCGGGGGTGACTTCTGCCATTGCAGGACCTGCTTATGCAGGAATTCCGGTCACACACCGTGGTGTTGCCACAAGCTTTCGGGTGATCACCGGACACCAAAAAAACGGAGAGGATCTGTCAGAACCTGATTTTACAACGATGTCAGATTCAAAAGAAACTCTGATTTTTCTCATGGGACTTTCGAGAGTAAGACAGATTGTGGATGGACTGATGCAGGCAGGAAGAAGCCGGCAGACACCGGCAGCTGTGATTTCCCATGCTACGACAGAAGCGCAGGAGATTTGTGAGGGTACGCTGGAGAATCTGGCAGATCGTGTGGAAGAGGCGAAACTGACTTCTCCGGCACTGATCATTGTTGGGGATGTGGTTGCACTTCGCCGCCAGCTGCATTTTTTTGAAGAGAAGCCGCTGTGGGGGAAACATTATCTGGTTGCAAAAATTGGTCCAAAACCTTCACGTCTGGCCGCCATGCTCCGGGCAAAGGGGGCATATACCAGTGAGTGTATGACAGGTGAGATTGTCGGTGTGCCGGCAGTGTATACCGCACAGGAACTGGCGCATGTGGACGTATTATTGTTTACAAGTGCCAATGGTGTGGATTATTTTATGAAAAATGTATTTGCATCGGGGCTGGATGCACGGGCACTTTTCCATACCAGATGTGCAGTGATTGGACAAAAGACGGCAGAAAAACTGCGGGAGTATGGAATTTGTGCAGACTTTATGCCGGAACATTCCAACAGTACGAATCTGGCACAGGAATTAAAGGAATATCTGGATCAGGAATTTCGCGGAGATCCGTTTAAGCGGGCAGTAATCTGGTATCCTACCGCAAAAAATGCAAAGGATAACCTTGTGGATACACTGCTTTCTTTCTGTGATTGCGGACGGCTCAATGTATACGAAAATGTACCTTGTCCGATGGAGGTGCCAGTGGACAAGGATGTATACGATGCGATCTTTTTTACCTGTGCGTCTTCGGCGGAGCGGATGCTTGGCAGTTTAAAGCCACAGGAGAGAGAAACACTGGCATCCGTTACGGATATTTATTCGATTGGGCCGAAATGCAGTGCAGCACTGGGAGAACTTGGCGTTTCTCCGGTGATTGAGGCTGCTGTAAATACCTATGAGGGCCTGGTCAACTGTGTTTTGAGAAAAGAATAAGTATGAAGTATGCAAATATTATTGTAGATATATCGGTAGAAAAACTGGATAAAACTTTTCAATACAGCATCCCGGAAAATCTGCAGGAGGAAATACAGGTTGGTGTACAGGTGGATATTCCATTTGGAAATCGTAAACTGACAGGGTATGTCATTGAACTGACGGAGGATGCCGAATTTGATCCCAGACGGATTCGCCCTATTATTTCGGTACATGAGGGAAGCGTGGCAATGGAATCCCAGCTCATTGCACTGGCCGGATGGATGCGGAAGAATTACGGTTCTACCATGAATCAGGCACTAAAGACCGTACTCCCGATCCGCAGGCAGACGAAAGAAGTACAGAAGCGGGAGATTGTATTACTGATTCCGAAGACAGAGGCGCAGCAGAAACTGGCACTCTTTGAACAGAAACACTATACGGCGAAAGCAAGGCTGCTGCGGGAACTGATACAGGAATCCGTACTGGATTATTCGCTTGTCACCGGAAAACTGAATATATCAGCAGCAGTGATCCGGGGTATGGCACAGCAGCAGATTCTTAAGGTGGAGAGCAGCAGACAGTTTCGCAATCCTGTGTCACATCTGGATCAGAAGGGATATCATCTGACACTGAATGAAAATCAGCAGCGTGTTGTGGACACAGTATGTTCGGATCTGGAGGCTGGAATTCATAAAACGTATCTGCTCAGGGGAGTAACCGGAAGCGGAAAAACAGAAGTTTATATGGAACTGATTGCGCATACGGTGGCACAGGGACGGCAGGCAATTGTCCTGATCCCGGAGATTGCACTCACCTATCAGACTGTGATGCGGTTTTATAACCGGTTTGGGGACCGGGTATCCATTATGAATTCCAAACTTTCCCAGGGAGAGCGCTTTGATCAGTTTGAACGTGCCAAGGCGGGGGATATTGATATTATGATCGGACCCAGGTCTGCGTTGTTCACACCATTTCCGCATTTAGGGCTTATTATTATAGATGAGGAACATGAAACGTCTTATAAAAGTGAGACGGCACCGCGGTATCATGCCAGGGATGTTGCAATCGAGAGGGCGCGCATGAATGATGCATCGGTACTTCTTGGTTCTGCCACTCCTTCGGTGGACAGTTATTATCAGGCAATGCAGGGAAAATATCAGCTTCTGACGTTGTCTGAGCGCGTGGAGAAGAAACCGCTGCCGGATTGCGAGGTCGTAGATCTGCGCAGTGAATTGCGGGCAGGAAACCGTTCCATCCTTTCGGAGAGATTGCAGGAACTGATGGAAGACCGGTTAAAAAAACGTCAGCAGATCATGCTGTTTTTAAATCGGAGAGGAATTTCCGGATTTATTTCATGCAGAGCCTGCGGATATGTGATACAATGTCCTCATTGTGATGTTTCGCTGAGCCAGCATGCGGGAGGCCGGATGGTCTGTCATTATTGCGGATATGAGCAGCCATTGCCAAAGATCTGTCCATCCTGCGGCAGTAAATATTTAGGCGGATTCAAGGCGGGCACGCAGAAGATTGAGATGCTGGTGCAGCAGAGATTTCCACAGGCACGTGTGATGCGTATGGATTTTGATACCACACGGACCAAGGATGCTTATGAGAAGATTCTGCATGCATTTGCCAATCAGGAGGCAGATATCCTGATCGGCACACAGATGATTGTCAAAGGGCATGATTTTCCGAATGTGACGCTGGTAGGAGTACTTGCCGCAGATATGTCTCTGCATGTTCCGGATTTTCATGCATCGGAGCGGACGTTTCAGCTGCTGACCCAGGCGGTGGGACGTGCCGGGCGGGGAAAGGAACCGGGACAGGCGGTAATCCAGACGTATGATCCGGATCATTTTGCAATTCAGACCGCAAAGGAACAGGATTACGATGCATTTTATAAGCAGGAGATTGCCTATCGGAGAATGCTTGCCTATCCGCCGGTGTGGCAGCTGCTTCTGATTCATTGTACGGGAACCGATCCGCAGGTGACGACAGCTGCAGCCAGGGATCTGGCAGAATTTCTGCATCGCGTGATATCACAGAAAGGCAAAAATATTATGCTGGTAGGACCGGCAGATGCATCCATTGCAAAAATCAGTGATGTTTACCGAAAGGTCATTTACATGAAGGCACCGGAATATGCGACGCTGGTGGCATGTAAGGATCTGGTGGAACGAAAAATAAAAAATAACAGCACATTTTCCAATGTGTCTGTACAGTTTGATTTTAACCCAACAAGTGGTTTTTAGGAGGTAATTATGGCACTTAGAACAATTCGAATTCAGGGAGATCCCGTATTGACAAAAGTATGCAGACCGATTCCGGAGGTGACGGATCGCATCCGTACTCTGGCGGAAGATATGCTGGAGACCATGTATGAGGCAAACGGTGTAGGTCTTGCGGCACCGCAGGTTGGAATTTTAAAGCGTATGGTAGTCATTGATATCGGGGACGGACAGGGACCGTTTATTATGATCAACCCGGAAATTATCGAGTCTGACGGAGAGCAGACCGGAGATGAAGGATGCTTAAGTCTTCCGGGAAAAGCAGGTCAGGTTACACGTCCGAACCATGTAAAAGCAAAATTTTATGATCTGGACATGAATGAGTGGGAAGTAGAAGGCGAAGGTCTGATGGCACGCTGCATTTGCCATGAACTGGATCATCTGGATGGACATATGTATACAGAAAAAGTAGAAGGCGGACTTCATGATGTGAATTATGAGGAGCCGGAAGAGGAATAATATGAAAGTAATTTTTATGGGAACACCGGATTTTGCGGTGAATACATTGGAAAAGATCATAGAAGCCGGACACGAGGTTATGCTTGTGGTTACACAGCCGGACAAACCAAAGGGACGCGGGAATACCATGCAGTTTCCACCGGTAAAGGAATGTGCGGTTTCCCATGGACTGGAAGTATTCCAGCCGGTAAAAATCCGGGAAGATGCAAGTGTGGAATATTTGAAAAAGTTTGCGCCGGATATCATCATAGTGGCGGCTTTCGGGCAGATTCTTCCAAAGAGTATTCTCGATCTTCCGAAATACGGATGCATTAATGTACATGCATCCCTGCTTCCAAAATATCGTGGTGCCGCACCGATCCAGTGGGCGGTCATCAATGGAGATGAGATCACGGGAGTTACGATTATGCGCATGGATGTCGGACTGGATACCGGAGATATCATTGCCAAAAAACAGGTGCGCATTGCAGAAGATGAGACAGGTGGAAGTCTGTTTGACAAGCTGGCGGCAGTCGGCGCCGAGCTGTGTGTGGAAACCATGCAGATGCTGGAAAACAAAACGGCGACCTTTACACCGCAGGACAATGAGGCGAGTACCCACACAAAGATGATTTCCAAGGAGCTGGGAGATATTGACTGGAAAAAGCCGGCGGTGGAGATTGAGCGCCTGATCCGTGGATTAAATCCATGGCCGAGTGCCTATACCCATCTGGATAATAAAGCGTTTAAGATCTGGAAAGCCCGGGTGGTGGAGACAGATGGCGCTTATGCACCGGGTTGTATCTGTAAAGTTGGAAAAAATACGATGGTGGTACAGACCGGAGAGGGTGGACTGGAACTTTTGGAAGTACAGCTTGCCGGTAAGAAACGGATGGATGCAGGATCATTTCTGCGTGGCTATCCGGTTGCAGAGGGATCTTTTTTACAGCAGTAAGACGGAGGTAGATTTATGCCATACATTTATTGGGACAGTACCTATATATTGGTTGTTATCGGTGCAGTGATCTGTATGATTGCATCTGCACGGGTAAAGACAACGTTCAACAAATATTCCGCATACCGCAGTATGTCAGGAATGACGGGAGCACAGGCGGCAGAGCGGATTTTGCACGCAGCAGGAATCTATGATGTGCGGGTGCAGCATGTATCGGGAAATCTGACCGATCATTACAATCCTGCCAATAAGACACTCAATCTTTCCGACAGTGTCTGCAATCAGACTTCGGTTGCAGCTGTGGGGGTGGCAGCACATGAATGCGGACATGCGATCCAGCATGCCAGAGGATATGTGCCGCTTCGGCTGCGTACCGCATTTGTGCCGATTGCAAACTTTGGTTCCATGCTTGCATGGCCGGTGATCATTCTTGGTGTGATCATAAACAGCCGTTCCTCCATGATGCTTATCAATATCGGAATTCTGCTGTTTTCGTTTGCTGTGTTATTCCAGCTGATTACGCTTCCGGTTGAGTTTGATGCTTCGCGTCGTGCGATGGTTCAGCTGAGGGAACAGGGAATCCTGGGAGATCAGGAACTCCATTACACAAGAAAAGTTCTTACAGCAGCAGCACTCACGTATGTGGCAAGTGCAGCAGCTGCGATTCTGCAGCTGCTTCGAATCGTTTTACTGTTTGGAGGAAGAAGTCGTGACGACTAAGGTCAATGAGAGAGCACTGGTGCTGGAAATGCTTCTGGCGGTCAATGAGGAGGGACAGTACAGTCATCTGGTCCTCCGCGATGTGCTCGATAAATATCAGTATCTGGGAAAACAGGAACGCGCTTTTCTGACGCGCCTGATGGAAGGAACGCTGGAAAGACAGCTGACACTGGACTATGTGATCGATCAGTTTTCCAAAACCAGAGTAAAGAAAATGAAACCGCTCATCCGCAATCTTATGCGCATGAGCGTTTATCAGATTATGTATATGGACAGTGTGCCGGATTCCGCAGTGTGCAACGAGGCGGTAAAGCTTGCGAGAAAGCGTGGGTTTTCTGGCCTGAGCGGATTTGTCAACGGTGTGCTGCGTAGTGTGGCAAGAGGATGGAGAGAAGTTCGCTTCCCGAATCTGAGCGTTACATATTCGATGCCGGAATGGATCGTGGACATATGGACCGAAAATTATGGAGAGGAAAAGACCCGTCAGATTCTGGAGGGACTTACCGCAGAAAACCGGCTGACGATCCGTACCAATCTTTCCGCTGTGACACCGGAAGAACTCGTAAACAAACTTAAATCAGAAGGGGTGACAGTACATGCGGTTCCGGAACTGCCGTATGCTTTTGAAATATCCGGGCTGGATTATCTGGCGGGACTGAAAAGTTTTAAAGAAGGGCTGTTTTATGTACAGGATGTCAGCTCCATGCTGGTTGCGGAAACTGCGGCACCGAAAAAGAATGATTATGTGATTGATGTGTGTGCGGCACCGGGAGGAAAGAGTACCCATATGGCAGAACTGCTTCAGGGAAGTGGTATGGTAGAGGCAAGGGATCTGACAGAATATAAGGTGGATCTGATCCGGGAGAACATAGCCAGACATGGATTGTCAAATATGAAAGCGGTACAGATGGATGCAACGGTGGATGATCCGGATTCCCATCAGAAAGCGGACGTCTTAGTCTGTGATCTGCCGTGTTCCGGACTTGGCGTTATGGGAAAGAAGACGGATATCCGTTATAAGATGACCAAAGAAAAGGCGGCAGAGCTTGCAAAACTGCAAAGACAGATTCTTTCTGTTGTATGGGATTATGTCAGACCGGGCGGGACACTTGTGTACAGTACCTGTACGATCCACCGGTCAGAAAATGAGGATAACACCGCATGGTTTTTAAAAGAACATCCGGAATTTTCCCTGGAATTCCAGAGACAGATTTTCCCGGGAGAAGCCGGAAGTGACGGATTTTTTCTTGCAAAGCTGGTAAGGAGTAAATAAGAGGATGAGTGAAAAGACAGATATTAAGTCCATGGATCTGGAAGAATTAAAAACCTTTTTTTCCGATATGGGGGAGAAAGCGTTTCGTGCAAAGCAGGTATATGAGTGGTTGCATGTGCGGCAGGTGGAAAGCTTTGAGGAGATGACGAATCTTTCCAAAACCTTGCGGGAGAGACTGGATGAGACCTGCAGGATCATCACACTCAGAAAAGAACAGGTACAGATTTCAAAACTGGATGGAACCCGCAAATATCTGTTTTTACTGGAAGACGGAAATGTCATTGAGAGTGTGCTGATGAAATATAAGCACGGAAATTCCGTATGTATTTCTTCACAGGTCGGCTGTCGGATGGGATGCCGGTTCTGTGCATCAACACTGGACGGACTGGTGAGAGGACTTGCACCGGCGGAAATGCTGGATCAGATCTATCAGATTGGTAAGGATATCGGAGAGCGGATTTCGAATGTTGTTGTCATGGGCACCGGGGAACCGATGGATAATTTTGATAATCTGGTAAAATTTATCACTTTGCTGACGGATGAGAACGGACTTCACATCAGCCAGAGAAACCTGACTGTTTCCACTTGCGGAATTGTTCCGCGGATGCGGGAACTGGCGGATAAAAAACTTGCGATTACGCTGGCATTATCTTTACATGCTTCCAACCAGAAAAAACGTCTGGAGCTGATGCCGGTGGCGAACAAATATGACATTCATGAAGTAATTGATGCCTGCAGGTATTATTTTGAACAGACCGGCAGACGTGTGACGTTTGAGTACAGTCTGGTAGGTGGTGTCAATGATACAAAAGAAGATGCAAAAGAACTGACGGAACTGATTCACGGGATGAACTGTCATGTAAATCTGATTCCGGTGAATCCGATCAGGGAGCGGGATTATGTGCAGTCAAATGCACATGTCATCGAAGCTTTTAAGGAGAAACTGGAACGGAGTGGTTTAACGGTGACAGTACGCCGTGAGATGGGGCGTGATATTGATGGTGCCTGCGGACAATTAAGGCGCAAGTACAAAGAGAATCAGAGACTTGCATAACGAAAAGTCATGTGCTAAGATAGACAGATGATGGAAGAGTATGTATATTACATGTAATTGAGAAAGGATAAAGCGGATGAAGACGTATTCCATAACGGATACAGGCATTCTTCGTGAAATGAATCAGGATTATTTTTTCGCGTCGGATGAACCCGTTGGGAATCTCCCGAATCTGTACATTGTTGCAGATGGCATGGGGGGACACAAGGCAGGAGATTACGCATCGCGTTACACAACGCAGCGCATCGTTGCATCCGTGTCCCGGAGTTCGGGAGAAGAACCAGTTACAATTTTAAAAGAGGCAATAACAACTGCAAACAGACTTCTGATCACAGAAGCTGCAGAAGATGAAGCGAAAAAAGGTATGGGGACGACACTTGTTGCAGCCACCATTATTGACGGACGGCTTTATGTTGCAAATGTCGGAGACAGCAGACTGTATATCATCGGTACGGATGGCATCCGGCAGATCACGAGGGATCATTCTCTTGTGGCAGAGATGGTCAGGATCGGTGAAGTAGGTGCAAAGGAAGCACGTGAGCACCCGGACAAAAATATTATCACCCGCGCAGTCGGTGCAGGGGAAGAAGTAGAGGCAGATTTTTTTGAAGTGGAATTAAAGAAAGATGACCACATCTTAATCTGTACGGACGGACTCACGAATATGGTGGAAGACGAAGAAATCTGCAGTATTATTCTGCGGGATGCTTCCATTGAGGAACGCGCCGGACTTCTTGTAAAAACTGCAAATGACAACGGTGGAAAAGACAATATTACAGTAATGATTATAGAACCATTTTCTTGATGAGGTGAAAGAATGTTAACAGTTGGGACGTATTTAGCAGATCGCTATGAAATCGTAAGTAAGATTGGTGCAGGCGGAATGTCCGATGTTTATAAAGCAAAGGATCATGTGCTTGGCCGTTTTGTGGCAATAAAAGTATTAAAACCGGAATTTTCGGAAGATCGTGGATTTGTAGCAAAATTTCGCACGGAGGCACAGTCAGCAGCAGGGCTGGAGCATCCAAATATTGTAAATATCTATGATGTAGGAAGCGAAGAGGGGCTTCATTATATCGTCATGGAATATGTTGAGGGAATCACACTTAAGACATACATTGAAAAGAAAGGACAGTTATCCTTTAAGGAAGCCGTCAGTATTGCCATTCAGGTAGCAAGAGGTATTGAAGCTGCCCACAACAAACAGATCATCCATCGGGATATCAAACCGCAGAATATCATGATCTCCACAGAGGGAAAAGTCAAGGTCATGGACTTTGGTATTGCCAGAGCCGCATCTTCCAATACCGTCAGCTCGGATGTGATGGGATCGGTTCATTATTCTTCTCCGGAGCAGGCGAGAAACGGGTTTGTAGACGGAAGAAGCGATATTTATTCTCTGGGTATTGTTATGTATGAAATGGTAACCGGACGTGTACCTTTTGACGGAGATACAACGGTTGCAGTCGCTATTCAGCATCTGCAGGAAGAGATGACACCTCCAAGTGTTTATGCAAAGAATCTGCCGATCAGCATGGAGAAGATTATCTTAAAATGTACACAGAAGAATGCTGACCGCCGTTACCAGACCATTGGAGATCTGCTGGCGGACCTGCGCAGATCGCTGGTACATCCGGATGAGGATTTTGTTGTGATTGCTCCGCTTGTGGACAATGGAAAGACCAAGGTCATCAGTGGGGAAGAATTAAAGCAGATCAAAGAACACGGGGTGGAGCCAAAAGAAGACAGGCACGCTTCCAAGCTGGAATCTTCCTATGATCCGGATGAGGATGAGGACGATGAGGATGAGGACGAAAACGAAGGACTCAGTCCGAAGATGGATAAGGCAATGACCATCATGGGAATTGTGGTGTTTGTTGTAATCCTTGCAGTGATTATTTACCTTGTGGGAAGTTTCTTTGGCTTATTCCGTTTTGGCAGTAATTCATCAAAGAATACAGAAACGCAGACGCAGACACAGACGCAGACACAGACACAGACAGAAAGTGAACAGCCTGTCATGGTACAGAATGTATGCGGAAAGTTACAGGAGGAGGCACAGTCTGAACTGGAAGCACAGGGGCTGTATATGTTTGTTATTCAGGAGCAGAAGTCGGATCAGCCGGAAGGAACCGTTCTGAATCAGGACCCGGTTGGTGGTTCTGAAGTATCTGCCGGAACGACAATCAATGTAATTGTTGCCGGAACAGAAAATGTGGATTTCACAGATTCGGAGAGTCAGAGTGAGCAGAACGATGTTCCGGTTCCAAATGTAGTTGGAAAACTGGAAAAAGATGCTTCTTCTACCCTTTCGGCTGCCGGATTTAAAGTGTCCAAAACATACAAATATGATGATTCCGTAGATGCAGGAAAGGTTGTTTCCCAGAGCCCGAGAGGCGGAAATGCACAGGAGGGAAGTACGGTTACGATTGTGATCAGTCAGGGAAAGAAGTCTAGTACGGTGCCATCTGTTCAGGGTCACTCCAAGAAAGATGCACAGGCGGCTTTGCAGAAGGCTGGCTTAAAAGTTGCAGTGAAAGAAGAATACAGTGATTCTGTCAAAGCAGGTCAGGTAATTTCACAGAGTGTAGCATCCGGCAAGATTGTGCCGGCAGATACAACGGTAACGATTACGGTAAGCAAGGGACCGGAAGAGATAAATTACAGCTATAAATTCTCAAAGTCATATGCAGCACCGGAAGGAGCAGTCAGTGCAACTTATACACTGACGGGAAGTGATGGCACGACCTATGCAAGCGGAACCAGTGAGGTCGATGGTTCTCTTACGATCGGGGCATCCGATATGGCATGTGAGTCCGGTAAAGTGACGATTACCTGGAGCATTGAAACAATAGATGATGAAGGTCTTTCCGATACGTCTACAAAGACAGAAACACATTCTGTCAGCTTTTCAAAACAGTAGGTAATATATGAAGGGAAAGATTGTAAAAGGAATTTCCGGTTTCTACTACGTTCACGTGGCAGAAACCGGAATTTATGAATGTAAGGCAAAAGGAATTTTCCGTAATCAGAAGATCAAACCTCTCGTGGGTGATGATGTGGAAATCGTTGTACTGGATGAAGAAAAAAAGATTGGAAATGTAGAAAAAATTCTTCCACGTACCAGGGAACTGATCCGCCCCGCAGTGGCAAATATCGATATGGCACTCGTGATTTTTGCGGCTGCAAAACCGGACCCGAATTTTAATCTGCTGGATCGCTTTTTGTGTATGATGGAATATCAGAAAGTTCCGGTTACGATCTGTTTTAACAAATGCGATCTGGTGACGGAAGAACAAAGAGAAACCTTACGAAAAATTTATGAGCCGGCAGGGTATGAACTGCTCTTTACAAGTGCAAAGACACAGGAAAATGTGGAAAAACTCAAATCTGTGCTGTGTGGAAAGATGACGGCAGTGGCAGGACCGTCCGGAGTAGGAAAGTCTTCACTGATCAATGATCTGCAGGATGCGGTGCAGATGCAGACCGGAGGAATCAGTGACAAGATTGAGCGGGGAAAACATACGACACGCCATTCGCAGATTATACCAATTGCGGAAAACACCTATATTATGGATACTCCGGGGTTTAGTTCCATGGATCTGCCCGGATTTTCCAAAGAGGATCTGTGGACATGTTATCCGGAGTTCGTGCGTTTTGAGCCTGGATGCAGATTTATCGGATGCAGTCACATCGGAGAGCCGGATTGTGGCGTTAAGACGGCACTTGCAGAAGGAAAAATATCGCAGGTGAGGTATGACAATTACGTGCAGCTTTATCAGGAAATGAAGAACATGCGCAAGTATTAGGAGGAATCAATGAACTGTTTATCACCGTCAATTTTATCGGCAGATTTTGCTAATCTGGGAGAACAGATTCGGTTGCTGGATCAGGCAGGTGCGGAATATGTACACATCGATGTTATGGATGGAATGTTTGTTCCGAGTATTTCGTTTGCATTTCCGATCATTCGTTCCATTCGTAAATGTACCGATCGGATTTTTGATGTCCATCTGATGATTGAGGAACCGATTCGCTATATAGATGATTTTGTTGACGCGGGAGCGGATATTATTACGGTCCATGCAGAAGCATGCAGGCATCTTGACCGCACAGTGGAGGCAATCAGGGAAAAGGGGGTTCTGGCCGGTGTGGCATTAAATCCGGCCACTCCGCTGGAAACTGTCCGATATATTCTTCCGAAGGTGGACATGCTTCTTATCATGACCGTTAATCCGGGATTCGGAGGACAGAAACTGATTCCGTATACGTTAGATAAAGTGCGTGAAGCGAAAAATCTTGTGAAGCAGTCCGGATGTAAGACCGATATTGAAGTAGATGGGGGAATTAATCTGGAAAATGTGGAAGAAGCCATGGATGCAGGAGCCAACATAATTGTGGCAGGTTCTGCGGTTTTCAAGGAAGAGATCGAAAAGAATGTGGAAGCATTTCTGGAAAAGTTGCAAAGGCAGGGGTAGAAGATGAAGTATTTAATTGTTTCCGGGGGAGAAGTGAAGGAAGGTTTTTTAACCTGGATTGTAAAAAATGGAGGATTTGATGTCATATTAGCGGCAGATGCGGGAATGGAAGCATTGTATCGGGATCATATTCTGCCGGATATCATAGTGGGGGATTTTGATTCGGTAAATCCGGATACCCTTGAATATTTTCATGACAAAGAGCAGATCGAGGTGTGCATGCTGAATCCGGAAAAGGATGATACCGACACGGAATATGCGATCCGGGAGGCCATTCGCAGAGGTGCAATGGAGATTGTGGTCATTGGTGCAACCGGTACCAGAATTGATCATGTACTGGGCAATATCAGTCTGCTTGGTATTGGTCTGGAGGAACAGATAAAGATCAGCCTGGTCGATGAACATAATCGTATCCGCATGATTAATCAGCCGTTGACGATCCGGAAAGCGGAGCAGTATGGAAAGTATGTTTCTTTGATTCCATTTTCTGAAAAAGTAAGTGGTGTTACCCTGCGTGGATTAAAGTATCCGCTTACGGATTATACGATGGGAGGATTTAATTCTCTCGGAATCAGCAATGAAATTGTTTCAGATGAAGCGTCAATTTCTTTATCTTCCGGACAACTTATTGTAATTGAATCAAAAGATTGAAGATTTTATGAAATGACGGAAAAATGGTACGAAAGAAGTAGTTCGTACCATAAAAAATAGCAAATATTATGGAAAAATGCTTGCATTGGAGTAATAAGTCTGCTATGATTATCTACGACGAAGGTGTCAAAAGAGAATTCTTTTGACGCCTTTTTTGCGTTTAAAAGTATAAAAGAATGGAGGAAGATTAGATGAACGCAGGGGATACGGGATTTATGCTGATATGTTCAGCTCTGGTGTTTTTTATGACACCTGGATTAGCCTTTTTCTATGGAGGACTGGTGCGAAGAAAGAATGTCGTCAGCACCATGATGGCATGCGCAGCGATTATGGGATTGTCGGTTGTCATGTGGGTATTGTTTGGATATTCACTGTCTTTTGGTGGAAATCATGCAGGAATTATTGGAGATTTCCGGTGGTTTGGATTGCATGGAATTAAAATGAATGAAGCAGGTCCATATGCGTCGACGATACCGCATCTGGTTTATATTGCATTTCAGATGATGTTTGCAATGATTACGCCGGCTTTGATCACGGGTTCTCTTGTGGGTCGTGTAAAATTTAAGGCATTGTTTTTATTTATTATGTTCTGGTCCGTCATTGTATACTACCCAATGGCGCACATGGTATGGGGACAGGGAGGATTTCTTGCAGAGATCGGATCGGTTGATTTTGCCGGAGGAAATGTGGTACATATCAGTTCCGGTGTCAGTGCATTGGTATTTTCCATTATCCTTGGCAGGCGAAGAGGATATGAACAGACGGCATACCGGGTACATAACATTCCGTTTGTAGCACTCGGAGCATTTATTTTATGGTTTGGATGGTTTGGATTTAACGCAGGAAGTGCATTGGCAGCAAACGGACTGGCAGCACATGCATTTATGACAACTGCACTTGCCAGTGCAAGCGCCATGATGTCCTGGATGTTTATTGATGTGATCAAGGATGGAAAGCCTACCTTAGTAGGTGCCTCTACCGGTCTGGTTGTTGGACTGGTTGCAATTACACCGGGAGCTGGATTTGTTCCGATCTGGTCGGCAATTATCATCGGAGCACTGGTCAGCCCGATCTGCTGTGGTACCATTTCCCTGTTGAAAGGAAAATTAAAGATTGATGATGCACTCGATGCATTTGGCTGCCATGGCATCGGAGGGGTCTGGGGAGGAATTGCAACCGGATTGTTTGCAAAACATTCTATCAATCCGGTCGCCCGCTGGGATGGACTGTTTTTTGGAAATTACCGTTTATTTGTTGCACAGATTATTGGAATTGTTGTGACAGTTGCCGTGGCGATTGTCGGTACACTGGTCTGCCTTGGCATTGTAAGATTGTTTACGGAGCTTCGTGTAGATGAAAAAGCAGAAAAAGTTGGTCTGGATATTTCGCAGCATGGAGAGAGTGCGTATCCGACATTTAATGGTCTGGATTCATAAGTCCCAGAAACAGACCTCGTATGTTATAATGGATCCGTCAGTTATTTCGAGACAGAGATAAATCTGGTAGTATAAAATAATCATGTATAAGGAGAAAAAAGAAGCTTATGATGATAAAAGTGGAAGCAATCGTCCGGGAAGAAGTTTTTGAGGATGTAAAGGAAGCATTAAACGCGATTGATGTGAATGGTATCACCGTATCACAAGTGATGGGATGCGGTGCACAGAGGGGATATAAAAAGAGAGTGCGTGGTACAGAAGTAGATGTTATGATGCAGCCGAAGATTAAGTTTGAGATTGTGGTATCGTCCGAGGAATGGGAGAAAGCGACCATTGATGCCATTCAGAAGGCTGCATTTACCGGAGAAGTCGGGGATGGAAAGATTTTCAGCTATGAGATCCGTACTGCTACAAAGATCCGTACCAGAGAGAGCGGGGCTGACGCCTTAAATTAGATTTTTAACAGAATCTACAGCATTGAGTTTTGGTTTTGGTGAACAATAAAAAGAGCATCCACATGGGATGCTCTTTTTGCATATCGAATTTACCTGATACAGGGAAATTATAACTGAGGACCAGCAGAAACCAGTGCCTTACCAGCTGCATTTCCTTCATACTTGGAGAAGTTCTTGATGAATCTTGCTGCAAGATCCTTAGCCTTTGTCTCCCACTCAGAAGCATCAGCATAAGTATCACGAGGATCAAGAATTCCTGTATCTACACCGTTTAATTCGGTTGGTACTTCGAAATCGAAGTAAGGAATCTTCTTGGTAGGAACGTTGTTGATATCTCCGTTTAAGATTGCATCGATGATTCCACGGGTATCTTTGATAGAGATACGCTTTCCGGATCCGTTCCATCCAGTATTTACGAGGTAAGCCTTAGCGCCGCTCTTCTGCATCTTCTTAACGAGTTCCTCAGCATACTTTGTAGGATGTAACTCAAGGAATGCCTGTCCGAAGCAAGCAGAGAATGTAGGTGTAGGCTCAGTAATTCCACGCTCTGTACCAGCAAGCTTTGCAGTAAATCCGGAAAGGAAGTAGTACTGTGTCTGCTCTGGAGTCAGAATAGATACTGGAGGAAGTACTCCGAAAGCATCTGCTGACAGGAAGATTACGTTCTTTGCTGCTGGAGCAGAAGAGATTGGACGTACGATATTCTTGATATGATCGATTGGGTAAGAAACACGAGTGTTCTCGGTAACGCTCTTGTCTGCGAAATCGATCTTGCCGTTTGCATCTACAGTTACGTTCTCAAGAAGAGCATCTCTTCTGATTGCGTTGTAGATATCTGGCTCAGAATCCTTATCCAGGTTGATAACCTTAGCATAGCATCCACCTTCGAAGTTGAAAACGCCGTTGTCATCCCAGCCGTGCTCATCATCACCGATCAGGAGACGCTTAGGATCTGTAGAAAGTGTAGTCTTTCCTGTTCCAGACAGACCGAAGAAGATTGCTGTATTCTTGCCATCTAAATCTGTGTTTGCGGAGCAGTGCATAGAAGCCATACCCTTGAGTGGAAGGAAGTAGTTCATCATAGAGAACATACCTTTCTTCATTTCTCCGCCGTACCATGTATTGATGATAACCTGCTCTTTGCTTGTGATGTTGAAAGCTACACATGTCTCAGAGTTTAATCCTAACTCTTTGTAGTTTGCAACTTTAGCCTTAGAAGCATTGTATACTACGAAATCAGGCTCGAAATTCTCAAGTTCTTCAGCGGAAGGCTTGATGAACATGTTTGTTACGAAATGTGCCTGCCAAGCTACCTCTACGATGAAACGGATAGCCATACGGGTGTCTTTGTTTGCACCACAGAATGCATCTACAACGAAAAGTCTCTTGTTGCAGAGCTCTTTCTTTGCAATATCCTTAACAACTGCCCATGTGTCTTCTGTCATTGGGTGGTTGTCGTTCTTGTACTCATCAGATGTCCACCATACAGTGTCCTTTGAGTTATTGTCCATAACGATATATTTGTCTTTTGGAGAACGTCCGGTGTAGATACCAGTCATTACGTTAACTGCACCAAGCTCTGTCTCCTGACCAACTTCATATCCTTCAAGGCCAGCTTTTGTCTCTTCTTCGAATAATTTCTCATAAGAAGGGTTGTGAACGATTTCTGTGGTACCGGTGATACCATACTTGCTTAAATTGATTTCTGCCATCTTGATTTAAACCTCTTTCTTTATAGTATAGTAAGAAAAAATTCCTTTTTCCCTAATTTAGTATTATACATAATTACCCAATAAAATCAATAAAATTTGTATGAAATTTTCCCGTTTTTGAAATTTTGGGGGAATTTGGTCACATGTTTTTTTCCTGTGCTTTTTTCACGGTTTCAATGAAGTGTGTTACATCGGCATCCGGTTCTTTGGCATAGAGAATTCCGTAAGGGATCGGGTGATCCCAGTCAACAGGGAGTGTTACAAGAGCCGGATGGACATCTTTCCAGCATTCAATTGTGACCATGAGGTTCTGGGACTGTTCACACTGGTTAAATACCTCAATATCGTAAAACTGCGGAGCATCTGCAATGTGAATCTGTGGATGCTTCAAAATCTCGGCGCGGTTGTTGTGTCAAAAGTTGCAGCAGAGCACAAGACATATGAGCAGGCAATGGCGGGAATCAATGAAACCTTAAAGAAGATGGGACTGTATTATCAGGATTTTTGCTGTGTTTTTTGCATTTTAAACTTTCAGTTAAAAATATATATTTGAATATAAAACATACACAATTTAAGGATAGATAAAAAATAAAGAGAAAAAATAAAAATTTTAAGCAAAATAGTTGACAATATAAAGCGCATATGGTAATATACAGTCAACAAAACAAACAAGACCTAATTACACAAGACTTCCAATCGAACCAAGCGGTTGGGAAGCCAATTGGAAATAAAGAGAAGCTTGGAGTAAGCAGGAATTGAATGAGAAGAGGAGGTACAGTCCAATGGGACGATAAGTAAAATCCAAAACTTCATGGTAAGTGTGGTAGTGTCTGATAGTTTTCAGCGGGAAAAGCCTTTTCAAATGGATGAGAATAATTCTTAAAGTTATTAGTAGAGGATAACAGAGACGATGGAAGGCAATGGATATGTACAGACATTTTACAGATGAAGATACTGCGGAAAGATACCACGGAAGGTAATTTGAGGGTAGGATGTGCGGAAGAAGTTCATTCTATAAAAAGCGAGAGAGCATACTTCAGATTATTATTCAATATAGAGCATACATATCACTAATTTTCTAAACAGGTGGAAACATTTGTGAGCTGGAAGAATTAAATTACAAAAGAAAGGAATAAAAAATTGAATAACGAAACCGAGTAGAACGGTCACTGTATTTTTAAAGTTGAAAGTATGGTGACCGTTTCTTTTTATATTTACATAGAGTGCTAGATTGAAAAGAAAAAATATATATTTTATAATGAAGGTGCATGAGGAAAATGATAAAACAATAAATACAATGGAGCGATTTGATGAAAAATGATGTAGATGTAAAGGTATATTATGCAAAATCGAAAAAAATTGATGGGACACAGATATTAAATAAAGAACATTGTGAAAAAGTAGCAAAATTAGCAGAAAAGTTTGGAAAAGTATTTGCTTGTCGTGACGAAGCTCGAGTAGCTGGATATATGCATGATTTTGGAAAATATAGTGATCGTTTTCAGGGGGTGTTAAATGGAACACATAAGTATATTGATCATGCGATATGCGGTGCAGCATTTCTTAACTATATTATACGAAATAAAGATTGGAAACCTTATATTCCAATTATAGAAGCGATAAATGGACATCATGATGGATTGGTTTCTTTTGGTGAACTTAAAACATATTTAGAGGAAAGTATTATGTCAGATAATCCAGTTGTTTTTAATAATAATAAAACAGCAGCGTTGGCAGGAAAATGGGAATATAGGCAGGCGCAGATAGCTTTTCGAAGAGATTTTCCTTATTTTAAAATACCTATATTACAAGAGGAAAAAACAAAAAATAAAAATAATATAGACGAAATGCTAGACACTCGAATGTTATTTTCGTGTTTGGTGGATGCGGATTATACTATTTCATCAGAACATGATCTTAAAAAGCCATCAACGTTTGCACCGCAGAAATGGTTAGATAATTTATATGAATATAAGAAACAAATACAAAAAAAATCGGAGGCTGCAGTTGGTGTTAATGATATAAGAAATCAAATTTTTAGGGAATGTGGGGAGGCAGCAGAAAAAAACAGTGGCATTTTTACATTAACCGCACCAACGGGTACGGGAAAAACATTGGCTTTATTGCATTTTTCGTTACGTCATGCTGTGGCGAAAAAGAAGAAGAAAATTATTGTTGTGTTGCCATTTTTAACTTTGATAGAACAAAGTACCAATATTTATAAAGCAATTATTCCTGAAATTCTTGAAGACCATAGTCAAAACAATTTAGATGATAAACAAAGAGAATTGGCGGAACGATGGGATTCGCCATTTATTATTACAACTTCTGTTAAATTTTTCGAATCTTTATTTAAGCAAAAACCTACAGATTGTCGGAAATTACATAATTTAGTGGATAGTATTATTATATTTGATGAAGCACAAAGTCTTCCAACTGATATTGTGGATTCAACGTTAAAAGCAGTAAAACATTTATGCGACAGATACGGTTGTACAATGGTCTTTTCTACCGCAACGCAACCTAATTTTCGCTTTTTAAAAGGAATAGAATGGGAACCGACAGAAATTATTTCGGATTATTTGCAAATATATAAGAAAATGAAAAGAACGTATGTCGAATGGAGAATAAATGAAAAAACATCGTTAGAAAACATTGCTGATGAAATGATCAAATGTACAAAAGTGTGTGTAATTGTAAATTTGCGTAAGCATGCGAGAAAGTTGTATCATATTTTAAAAAGTAAGACAAAAGAAGAAATTTTTTTGTTGTCAACGGATTTATGTCCGAGTCATCGAAGCAATGTTATAAAAAAAATAAGGGTAAATATAAAGAATAACGTGCCATGTAGAGTCGTTTCAACACAGTGTATTGAAGCAGGAGTTGATCTGGATTTCTCGGTAATGTATCGTGCATTGGCACCGTTAGAAGCAATTATACAGGCGGCAGGTAGATGTAATCGAAATGGATTAGGGGAAGGTAGAATAACAATTTTTGAACCGGACAAAAATGGAAACTTATATCCAGATAAATTTTACCAAAATGCTGCAATGATCGTAAAAGAAATGTTGTCAGAAAAACTAATCGATATTGATGATCCAAAGTATATTTCTATGTATTATGAGAAATTATTTTCTCCTCAATATACAAAGGAAAGGAAAGAGTTAAAAAAATATGTGGAACAAAAAAATTATTTAGGTGTTAGTCAAACCTACCATTTGATTGAAAATTGTGGCTATAAAGTAATAGTACCATATGAAGAACAACGAGAATTATACGAAAAAATTAGAAAAGAAGCCATAGAAAATGGAATTACTGCAAAACTATTAAAAATGGCAGCACCAATTATAGTAAATACATTTGATAAAAACTTTGAGCAATATTGTGAACCCCTTTATTATTGGGATAAGAAAAATAGAGAGCAAACAAAGTCTGATATATTTATTTTGCATAGGCAGTATGAGAACATGTACCTGAAAGATCAGGGTTTAAGGTTTGATGTTAAAGAAAAGAAAAATAATATTGACAAATATATTTTGTAATTTTAATATAAAAATTGATGGATAAATAATTATCCTGACACCATTAAATGGTGAGAATAGAAATAGGATCATTATATATGAAAAGGTCAGGCGGCAAAAATGCCGCCTGACAAGAAAGGAGAAGAATTTTATTTATGGAAGTAGTTGTTGAAGTATGGGGAGATTTTGCGTGTTTTACACCACCATACAGTAAAGTAGAACGCCTGACATATGCGGTTCCGACACCATCTGCATGTAGAGGAATATTATCTTCAATATATAGTAAACCGGTAGAATTTTATTGGCAAATAAATCGAATAGAAATTTTGAAACCGATTCAGTATATTAGTTTTAAGAGAAATGAAGTAAAAGTTACTACCAGTAATAAACCGATTGGTGCAAGGGATGAGCAAACACAACGACAGACTATTGCATTGAAAGATGTAAGATATCGTATTGCAGCATCAATATGTCCAAGACTGGAATTTCAAGGAACCCGAGAACAACTTTATGAACAGGCATTTCGTAGAATTCGAAATGGAAAATGTTTTTTGCAACCATCTTTGGGGCTGCGGGAATTTGTGGCCTATTTTGAAGAGAGCGATGGAAGTCGGAAACCGGAAGATATCAATATGGATATGGGACTGATGACATATGATATTTTTGATTTACATGATTATAAAATAAGAAAAAAAACAAAACCGCAGGTATCGTTATATCATGCGGTTGTAAATCATGGTGTAATAGAGGTTCCATCATTTGATAGTCCAGAAGTCTTGAAGGGAGGCAATGAATGTTAAGAGCACTTTATGATTATGCGATAAAACATGAATTAGTTCTTCCACCAGGTTTTGCATATAAAACTATTAAGGCATATATATCATTAGACAAGAATGGAAAATTTATCGGTATTGTAATGGGAAATGATGAACCTGTGTTATGTCCTGATATTGGAAGTTTAGCTAATGGAAAAGATAAATGTAATATTCTTGTTGAAAAAAAACAGATTGTGATGGGAAATGCAGACAATATAAAAAAGCAATTTTTTTATCAAGTATTGAAAGAGGGGAGTACAACGATTCCTGAGTTTGGTATATGTGAGGATCTCAACTATCAGAAATCAGAAACTAAAAATATAATCGAGGAGATGGAACGATATAAAATAAAAGACGCTGATAGAGTTTCTTTTATGGTTGGAGGGAGAAGAATTGTTGAATTATCAGAGGTAAAAAAATGGTGGGAAGACTATAGGGTTCGTTTTCAAAAGACAGAAGGAAAAGAAAAAGCACGTTGTCTTATTACAGGAGAAAAAATAGTACCCATGGAAACTGTACCTCCAATTACTGGACTAGCTGTAGTAGGAGGACATGCAAGAGGAGATGCTTTGATTTGCTTTGATAAACCAGCTTATCAATCGTATGGAATGAAGAAAAGCACAAATGCACCTGTAGCAGAAGAGGCTATTTTTGCGGTAAAAATGGCACTAGACCGCTTGTTAATAGATGCACCGATACTTGCAAATATGAAATTTGTTCATTGGTATGAGAAACCATTGGAAAAAGATAAGGATCCATTTGAAAGCGATGATTTCCTTGGAAACGATTTTTTGGAGGAGGGGACAGATACAAAATTTGATGATATTTTTACAAATACAAAAGAAACGGAACAGAATGCAAAAAAACAGGCAGATGATTTGGTTACAAGCATTGTTTCTGGAAAAAAAACAGTGGAGTTGAAAAATTATTATACGATACTATTGTTGTCGGGGGTAAATGGACGGGTCATGGTAAGATACTATGAACAGGGCTCTTATGAACTATTACAAAAAAACATATTTTTATGGGAACAACAGTTGGAATTATTAGATATAACAGGAAATCAAAATGTAAAACCGTATAAATTGAATGCTCGTTTATTAAGATTATTGAGCAAACAGAGGTCTGAAAAAAATATATTTGAACGAGTAAAGAAAGAATTGTCAGGAGTGACACAAAACATAATAACGGCTATTATTCATGGAACTCCGTTGCCGGATGTTATAGCAGTTAGAAGTCTAGCATATATAAGGTCACAAATGTTGGAAATAAGTGGAGAAAATGAAAGACAAAAAATTCCGGATGCAATTGCATGTCAATGGTTAAAGGTTTGGTTACTTCGGAAGGATAAGGAGAGCAAAATTATGTCATATTACAATCCAAAACATAAAAGTGTAGCATATCATTGTGGAGCAGCAATGGCAATGCATGCAACAATTCAAAATTATGCAATGGCAGGGGTAAATGCTAATATTGTACAGCGATTTTACGCAAGTGGGAGTCGTACACCGGCACTTGTACTTGCGAAACTTAATGAACTATCAGAATATCATTTTCAAAAAATAAAAAGCGAATGGCTTAAAAATGAATTGAAAATACAGTTGAATGAAATTTATGTTGCGATTGGAGATGTGATACCGGTAACGCTTACTTTAGAAGGACAGGCTTATTTTGCTCTGGGATATCGACAGATGTGTGCAGAATTGCAACACAGGAGAAATGAGCGAATGAAAAAGTAACAAAGTAGAATGAAAGAATAAAGGAGAGAATAAAATGGCAATTAAAAATCGTTATGAATTTATGTATTATGTAGCATGTACAGACTCAAATCCAAATGGTGATCCAGATATGGGCAATACGCCACGTATGGATCCACAGACGATGCAGGGGTATATTTCGGATGTATCGACAAAACGATTGATTCGAAATTATGTCTCCATGGCAAGAGAAGGGGAACCTGGTATGGAAATTATAGTGCAACAGTCTACAAATATGAATAGACAGATTGCACGAGCAAAAAGGGAGTCCGGGGTGGATGATTGTGCTAAAACAAAAGAAGCTGTTTATGCAGGAAGAAAGAAAGCCTGTGAATTATTTTATGATGTGCGTACTTTTGGGGCTGTTATGTCGACAGGACCAAATGCGGGACAGGTAAGGGGACCTGTACAGATTACTTTTGGAAGAAGCATGGATCCAATATTGCCTCTTGATCTATCGATTACACGTATGGCTGTAACAGATAGTGTAAAAGGGAAAGAATTGAAATTGGAAGATTACGTGAAGATGGAAACTGAAAAATCAGCTGATGAGCTACAGACAATCGGAAGAAAACAATTAATCCCATTTGGATTATATGAAATAAGAGGGTTTATCAGTGCAAATTTAGCTGCGGAAACAGGATTTGATGATGAAGATTTACAATTATTATTTGAAGCAATTATGAATATGTATGAACATAATCGGTCATCAAGCAAGGGGGAAATGGAGGTAGTATCTCCACTTATCATATTTAAGCATGTGGGAACAGATTCAGATGAAAAACAAAGAATGCGTCAGGCAAAGCTAGGATGTGCTCCAGCACATAAATTATTTGAATTGGTAAATGTGAAAAAAAGAGAGGATGTTGTTTATCCAAGAAAATACAAAGACTATGATGCACGAATTGATTTGAAACATATTCCAACAGGTGTGGAAGTAGGATTCAAGGAAGATGCATTTAGTGATATTGTATGGGGAAGTTTACCAAAAACAGAGGAATGGTTAAAAAATGAATGACAGAGAATATTTACCTTTAAGTTGGCTGGCTCAAGTAAATTATTGTTCTAGAAGAGCAGCACTTTTACTTAATGAGAGGGTTTGGATTGAGAATGTAGAGACTGCAAAAGGACGCACAGAGCATGAGAGAGTTCATACAAAAAGAATTGAAAAACGCGGAAATTTGGTGAAATTGTATGAATATGAAGTGGTATCTGAAATTTTAGGTATTGTGGGAAAATGTGATTGTATAGAGGCTACAATTAATAAAAATGGATGTAAAATTCCTGCAGTAGAATTTCCGGTTAGCCTTTTGCCAATTGAATACAAACATGGAACGGTAAGAGATGAAATGGAGTATAAGATTCAACTTTGCGCACAGGCAATGTGTTTGGAAGAAATGTATCAGACACGTATTTTTAAAGGAGAATTGTTTTTTATTTCGTCGCACAAAAGAAAGGAAGTGGAATTGGATAAGTCTTTAAGAAATGAAGTTCAAAAAATGGCAATAGAGTTGAGAAAAATAAGAAACAAATTTTTAATACCAAAAGCAGAATATAGCTCTAAATGTGTGAAATGTTCTATGAAAGAATATTGTATGCCAAAAGTGCAAAGATCTGCACGTATGTATTGTGAAGATATGAAAAAAGAGGCAAAAGGACAGAAAATTTTATGAAAAAGTTTTTAAACACGCTTTATATTTTGACATCTGAAAGTTATCTGCATATGAGAAATCAAACCATTGTAGTGGAAATTAACGGGGAAGAAAAAGCATCTATACCAGCACATACGATAGATTCTATAGTATGCTTTGGAAAAAATATAGTTTCTACCCCATTAATAGGATTTTGTGCAGAAAAAGGAATTTCAATCGTGTTTTTATCAGAACATGGTCGATTTTATGGAAGAGTTTGTGGACCAGTCAGTGGTAACGTTTTATTACGAAAAAAGCAGTATGAAAGTCTTAGTGATGAAACATTTGCGGTTCAAACAGTTAAAAATATTTTATATGCAAAAATATGTAATGGAAAATCCGTTCTTATGAGGAGTGCACGTAATCAAAAAAAAGATTTATTCAAACAAGATTTATATGTGGCAGCACAGAAATTAAGTGATCTAGCACAAAAACTTGATACTGTGGATAGTATTGATTCTATGAGAGGAATAGAAGGTGCAGCAGCAACTATTTATTTTTCACAATTTGATACGATATTGGATTCAGATGATTTTGTATTTGATATACGAAGTAGGAGACCACCTAAGAATGAGGTCAATGCAATGTTATCATTTGTATATACATTACTTACGAGAGAGATGCAGTCAGCTTTGGAAACCGTAGGACTAGATCCAGCAGCAGGATATTTACATACATTGAGACCTGGTCGTCCATCGTTTGCTCTTGATATGATGGAAGAATTAAGGGCACCATTGTGTGATCGATTTGTTGTGGCACTTTTTCATAAAAAGCAGTTAAAGAAAACTGATTTTGAAACAGACGCTGAGGCAGTTTATTTAAATGATCGTGGGAGAAGAAAGGTTTTAACTGCATGGCAAAAAAGAAAAGAGGAGTCTATTAAGCATCCATTTTTAAGTGAAAATATAGAAATTGGGCTTATTCCATATGCGCAAGCAATGTTGTTTGCGAGAGTTCTTCGAGGAGATTTGGATGAGTACCCACCGTATTTATGGAGGTGAAAAATAATGTTGGTGGTTATTACATATGATGTAAATACAACAAGTGTAAGTGGTGAAAAAAGGTTAAGAACAGTTGCAAAATTATGTGAGCGTTATGGAAATAGAGTACAAAATTCGGTTTTTGAAGTACTTGTAGATGCAGCTCAGCTTACAGTATTAAAATATGAATTGAAAAAAGCAATTAATTCCGAGTTAGATTCTATTAGATTTTATCGATTAGGGAATTCTTATAAAAATAAGATTGATACTTTTGGAAAGAAAAAAAGCATTGAAGTGGGAGAACCTTTGTTGTTATAAATAGTTGCGCGTATGTTTGCCGTACATGAAAATGCGGAGGAACGGCGCAGTAGTTTCTGACAATATAGGAATATTTTATGTTCGAAATATAAATAGTAAACTTATTGCATTGTGCATGATAGACAAAAGTTGAACGCATATGGAAATAAAAATTATAAAAGTGTGCTGTCGCCCCCTTCGCGGGGGCGTGAATAGAAATAAAGCAGGCACTCCAATCGGAGCAAATGGCAAGGGTCGCCCCCTTCGCGGGGGCGTGAATAGAAATCTTCTTGCAACTTCGCATTAGTCTTTTTCAGTTCTGTCGCCCCCTTCGCGGGGGCGTGAATAGAAATAAACCGAATGGATGGCGTTGAGCAGTTTGTTCAGGTCGCCCCCTTCGCGGGGGCGTGAATAGAAATAATTTGGCAGTGTACGACCGGTCGCAGGCAGGAGAGTCGCCCCCTTCGCGGGGGCGTGAATAGAAATTAGTTACGCCAGTTACTATAGGGTATTTAGGTTCGTCGCCCCCTTCGCGGGGGCGTGAATAGAAATATTGTATGACTGACATCGTTGTTTGCATAAACAGGTCGCCCCCTTCGCGGGGGCGTGAATAGAAATGATATAAATGTGCAGGAAATAAGGATGCTGACAGGTCGCCCCCTTCGCGGGGGCGTGAATAGAAATAGTACCATATCACCTTTCTTGATCTCTCCGTTGGAGTCGCCCCCTTCGCGGGGGCGTGAATAGAAATAGAAATATCTTGAAATCTATAGAGAAGATTATACGTCGCCCCCTTCGCGGGGGCGTGAATAGAAATCTGTGACATTGTGGTACTTCTCATCCGTGATGATGGTCGCCCCCTTCGCGGGGGTGTGAATAGAAATAAGTACAAGAAAAAGTATGTAAGTGGTACATATGTGTCTCCCCATTCATGGGGCACGTATAGATATTTCAACTTTTGTCTAGTATTGATCGTAGGATAGACGTTCTTTCTTCGTGAAAATATGGGCTAAAATTCGAATACTTTAATTGCACATTCTACGAATTAAGAGTAAAATTTTATAAATAGTGAAAAACGGGATGAAACAGGGAGAAAAAATGTTAAAAAAATTAACGCAACAGGCTACAGATCTGATATTACATTCCATCGCCTCCGGCGAAGTCATGGGTGCTAATTTTCTCATAAAAAAAGGAAATGAAGAACTGGTCTATGCACAGGCTGGAATGGCGGACCGGGAAGCGGAAAAACCAATCGAACGGAATACGATTTTCCGGTTATATTCCATGACAAAACCGGTTACAGCAGTGGCGGCAATGATTCTGATGGAAAGAGGAATGCTTGATCTGTACGAGCCGGTAGCGGATATCCTTCCGGCATTTGCACACCAGAAAGTGGAGCGAGACGGAAAATTGTATACACCGGAGAGGCCGATACTGATGCATGATCTTTTGGCGATGACTTCCGGGCTGGTATATCCGGAGGAACAGACCATGGGTGGACGTGCAGTCACAAAAGTGTTTGAGGAAGCGTGTGCGCGTCTGGAAAGTGATCACCCGGTGAGCACACAGGAAATGGCAGAAAAAATTGCGGCATGTCCACTGGTATTTGCACCTGGGACAAGCTGGCAGTATGTCGGCAAACCAGCAGCAGGCAATGCAGCAGTGGATCGGACTGGAAGGGTATACCTATGCAAATTTTATGCGGAGATGTGTGGCACCTGAATTGCAGCAGGGAATCTGTGTAAAGGGAGAATATGGCTGGGATGGCTGGGCGCATATTTTGCAAATCTGCCGGAACAGGATATCACGATCCTTATGGGAGCACAGAAAAAAGATGCAGGCACGTTTTCCCTGACACGCCGGTTGCGAAACCTGTGTCTTTCAAACATTCTGTAAATTACAGGAGGGTAATACATTTGGAACAGAAAAACATGCTTCCGGGACTGACGCGGGAGGCCGAAGAACAAAAACTGCAGGAGATTATCGGGATTGCACAGCAAAATCTTGAACGCGCCAGAGCAGATATCCGGAAAGTGAACGAGGATCTGGAAGACCTGCTGGACGTGTATGAGGCACAGGATAAGGAAGGCCTGGCGTTGTGGAATAATGCAACCGCGCGTCTGAAGGAAAATGAGTATGATCTGGTGCGTTATGAGAAAGCGCGCAGGAAACCGTATTTTGGACGAATTGATTTCAAAGATCCGAATGTAAAAGGGGACGAGTCTTACTATATCGGAAGAGTGGGAATTGCAAAAAATAACTCGGAACCGGTCGTATTGGACTGGAGAGCACCGATTGCATCGGTATATTATGAGAGTGGTCTGGGACCATGTCAGTATACCGTCAGTTCGGAGGGAACCTTTACGATTGACCTGAAACGGAAACGCACGTATGAGATTGAAAATGATCATCTGAAAGATTTTTTTGATTCCGATGTGGTGGCAAATGATGAACTTCTGACAAAGTATCTGGCGAAAAACAAGAAGGCGGTGCTCGGTGAGATCATTGCAACGATTCAGAAAGAACAGAATCTGATTATCCGGCGTTCGCCAAAGACCAATATCATTGTACAGGGTGTAGCCGGTTCGGGAAAGACAACCGTCGCCATGCACCGTATTTCCTATATTTTATACAATTACAGCGATGATTTCCGGCCGGAAGATTTCTATATTATAGGGAGCAACCGGATACTCTTGAATTACATTACGGGGGTATTGCCGGAACTGGATGTGTATGGCATCCGACAGATGACGATGGAACAGCTGTTCATCCGCCTGTTGTATGAGGATTGGGATGAACGGAAATATCGTTTTCACCTCCTGGAAAAAGATGATGAAAAGAATGCGCAGAAAGGAAACCGTGAGTGGTTTCATGATCTGGAATTATATTGTGCAGCTTATGAACAGAGGGAAATTTCACACGAGGAAGTTTATCTGGAAAACACAAAGACACTTCTGGTCGGGCATGTGCTGATCAATACTTATCTGCGGGAACATCCCGATCTTTCCATGCAGAGCAAAATTCTTATGCTCAACGAGGTTTTATATTCAAAATACGAAAACGAAGTTCTGGGAAAACAAATATCCTATCCGGCAAAAGTAAAAAAGGCACTGGATAAGAAATATGCTTCTTTTTTTGGAGATGGAAAATGGAAGACATCTATTTACGATTTTTACCGGGAATTCTTACAGGTGCAGGCAGTTGCCGGGAAAGAAGTAGATATACCAGAAACTTCTTTTGATGTATACGATCTTGCAGCGCTTGCCTATATTTACAAGCGGATCAAGGAAACTGATCCGGTGCGGGAGGCCAGTCATGTGGTCATCGATGAGGCACAGGATTTTGGAATGATGGCATATTGCTGTCTGCACTATTGTCTGCGGGGATGCACATACACGATCATGGGGGATACCTCCCAGAACATACATTTTCGGTATGGGCTAAATGACTGGGAGGAATTGCGGAAACTGGTGCTGACCGGCACGTATGATGCGTTTGGGCTGTTGCGGAAAAGTTACCGGAATACGGTGGAAATTTCCAAATTTGCAAATGATATTTTGCGGCATGGAGATTTTGCTGTGTATCCGGTGGAACCGATTATCCGGCATGGAGCAGCCGTGCGGGTGGAGAAACAGCCGGATGCAACAGCGCTTTTAGAAGAGACGGTACATACGATCCGGAAGTGGCAGCAAGATGGATATGAAACGATTGCGGTGATCTGTCGTGAGGAAAAAGAGGCAGCAGAGCTGGCGGAACAGTTGAAATCTTATATGGAGATTGTGGACTGTAACCCGGGGACTACGGAATTTGGAGACGGTGTTATGGTGCTTTCGGTTGTCTACACGAAAGGACTGGAGTTTGATGCGGTTCTTTTGTATGATCCGACGCAGAAAAAATATCCGGCAGATAACGGACATGTGAAACTTTTGTATGTTGCGGCAACCCGCGCGCTGCATGAGCTTGTGGTGTTGTATCACGGAAATCTGAGCAGAATTCTGACAGATCCGGTTTCAAAAGAGAAAAAGCAGAAAGTGTTTGCAGCAGAAACACTGACCAAGGCAAAGGAATATGAAAAGAAAACCTTTACGCAAAAAGAAATAGAGCAGCAGCGACGGACGGAGGCAGATAAGGAACGCAATGCGCGAAGTTATATCGGTCCGGAACGGATCGAGGTGTCTGCACCGAAGGAAGAGGAACCTGACATCCATCCGGTTTCAGAGAAGTCAGTACCCAAGAAAGAGAAACCTGACATCCATCCGGTTTCAGAGAAGTCAGTACCCGAGAAAGAGAAATCTGTCATCCATCCGGTTTCAAAGGTGTCGAAGGCCCCGGAGATTGCGCAGATCAATCCGTCTCCTTATGCATTTGGGGATCTGCCGGATAACCGGTTGCTACCGGTACGTGGACATTCCCGCATGAATTATACGGTGAAATGGGCCAAAAAAACGAAAAAGCATATAGACATTGCAAGTATGGCAGGAATTCTTCGGCTGACACCGATGACACCCGAGGTGATAAGGGTAAGTTTCGTCAAAGGTGTGACGACAGAAATCAAGGATACCTACTGGAAACCGGAGGCAACTGATGTTTTTTCGTGGAGTGTCAGAGAGTCAAAGACGGCATTAAAAGTTTCCACGGAAAAAGTCAGTGCTGTGATTGATAAAAAAACAGGTGCCATACAATTTGAAACAGCAGATGGGACGGTACTGTTAAAGGAACGCTCCGTGGAACCGCGCCTGATTATGGATCAGCAGACCTGGGAATTTTTTGAATGGGATTCTTCGGAAAAGATTAATGCAAAGGGAATTCTTTCTACGGATCTGCTCGTGCTGCGTGCAAAGGCAAAGTATATTTCTTTTGGAGGAAAGCCTATGCGGATGCCTCTTGTTTTATCCAGGAAGGGGTATGGGCTTGGGATAGCGGCTAAAGAAACCGTTTTGCTCTGTAATATCAAAACCTATGGGCCTTACATCAGTACACTGGGCGAGGATCAGATCGACTATTATTTTATTTACGGGGAGACGAATGAAGAAACAATTTCCATGTACAAAAAACTAACTTTATAGACTTGTTCTTTTCCATATTTTCTTATTGAAAAACTTTCTCTTTTAGTAATTTACGTGTATAATTAAGAAAAATTATCAATAACACAAAAGAAAGAATGCAAAGGATAAGACAATATGACATTAAAAGAATTGGAAATCGGGAAAAGTGCAGTCATTAAAACCGTAGGCGGTGAGGGTGCGTTACGCCAGCATTTCCTGGATATGGGGGTCATTCCGGGAGCGGAAGTGACGGTGATTAAGTTTGCTCCAATGGGCGACCCGATGGAACTGCAGATCCATGGGTATGAGCTGACTCTTCGGTTGGCAGATGCAGATCAGATTACAATTGAGCAGATTTCTTCCCGTACCAGAAAGCATGAAGGAGCCAGAAACATTAATCAGTCGGTTCATCCGGGACTGGGCGAAGAAGGAAAGTATCATGTAAAAGGGGATGGAAACCCTTTGCCGGAAAAGACGAGGCTTACATATGCGCTGGTGGGAAATCAGAATTGTGGAAAGACGACGCTGTTTAACCAGCTGACCGGTTCAAACCAGCATATCGGAAACTTTCCGGGGGTTACGGTTGACCGCAAGGATGGACCGATCAAAGGACACCCAGACACTTTGGTGACAGATCTGCCGGGAATCTATTCGATGTCCCCTTACAGCAGTGAGGAGATTGTTTCAAGAAATTTTGTGCTGGAGGATAAACCAAAGGCGATCATCAATATTATTGATGCAACCAATATCGAGCGGAATCTGTATCTGACGATGCAGCTGCTGGAAATGGATATCCCGATGGTTGTGGCACTCAATATGATGGATGAGATGACCGGAAATTCAGGATCGGTGGATGTAAACGGGATGGAAGCGATGCTGGGTGTGCCGGTGGTCCCGATTTCTGCTGCAAAAAATGAGGGAGTGGATGAACTGGTAAGGCATGCACTGCATATCGCAAAATATCAGGAGCGGCCAGGACGACAGGATTTCTGTAGTGAAAATGAGTTTGGTGGAGCCGTGCACCGCTGTATTCATGCAGTCAGCCATCTGATCGAGGATCACGCAGAGCATGCAGGGATTCCTCTGCGTTTTGCAGCTTCTAAGATCATTGAAGGGGATCATCTGATTCTGCAGAAACTGGAACTGGACGAGAATGAGCACGAAGCAATTGAACATCTGATTGTACAGATGGAAAAAGAGCGTGGGCTCGATCGCAGTGCGGCGATTGCGGATATGCGTTTTAATTTCATCGAAAAGGTGTGCGAGAAAACGGTAGTAAAGCCGAAGGCAAGCCGGGAGCGCATCCGCAGTGAGAAAATTGATCGGATTCTGACCGGAAAATATACAGCAATTCCATGTTTTATCGGTATTATGCTGTTGGTGTTCTTCCTTACGTTCCATGTGATCGGCGCTTTTTTACAGAACCTGCTTGCCATGGGGATTGACGCACTGTCTAATGTGACAGACCGTGCGCTGACGGCAGCGGGAGTCAATGAAGTGCTTCACGGACTGATCATTGACGGTATTTTTGCCGGAGTCGGAAGTGTACTGAGTTTCCTGCCAATTATCGTAACATTATTTTTCTTTCTGTCATTGATGGAAGACAGTGGTTACATTGCGCGAGTTGCATTTTTTATGGATAAACTTCTGCGAAAAATCGGACTTTCCGGACGAAGCATTGTACCGATGCTCATCGGATTTGGATGTACAGTTCCGGCGGTGATGTCGACCCGCACGCTGCCGAGTGAGAGAGACCGGAAGATGACGATTTTGCTGACTCCGTTTATGAGCTGTTCGGCAAAACTGCCGATTTATGCATTTTTTACCAGCGCATTTTTCCCGGAGTATGGAGCACTCGTGATGTGTGCTTTGTATCTGACCGGAATTGTGATTGGAATCCTGGTTGCGTTGTTGTATCGGAAAACACTGTTCCGTGGAGATGCGGTTCCGTTTGTCATGGAGCTGCCAAATTATCGTCTGCCGGGGCTGAAAAATGTTATGCAGCTTTTGTGGGAGAAAGCAAAAGATTTCCTGCAGAAAGCATTTACCGTTATTTTTGTAGCAACGATCTGTATCTGGTTCTTACAGAAATTTGATTTGTATTTTAATCTGGTGGCAGATTCTAAAGACAGTATTCTTGCGATGATTTCAAACTGCCTGGTTCCAATTTTTGCACCGCTTGGACTGGGAGACTGGAGGATCTGTACTTCATTGATCAGCGGCGTTATGGCAAAGGAGAGCGTGATCTCAACTCTGGAAATTTTATTTGGAGGAGCAGTAAAGGATGCATTGACACCGGTAGCGGCAGCTTCACTTCTGGTATTTAGTCTGTTGTACACGCCGTGTATTGCAGCAATTGCTTCCATTCGCCGGGAACTTGGACGAAAATGGGCAGTTGGCATGGTGATCTGGCAGTGTATGATCGCCTGGGTTGCAGCATTTGCGGTAAGGTGGCTGATGGTTTTATTTATGAGATAATGAAAATAGAGCAGAAAGTACTTGAAGGAATCGGAAAGATAGAATAAAATAATAACAAAAAAAGGATCATTTAATATGCGAAAACAAATGTGGAAAAAGAGAGTTTGTTTTATTCTGGCTATGATTCTGGCAGCGCTTGCTGTGACACCGGTTGAAATGGATCATGCGGATGCGGCAATGGTGCATTCCGTTACAGCACTGATGACAGGAAATCTGGTAAATAAGTCCAATGCCGATAAACTGACTTACAGACAGATGGAGACAAGCGCCTATGAGAGAAAACTGATTTCAAAAAGTGTGTATAATTACACGATGCAGCAGGTCCCGGCATTGTATGAGGGCAGGAACGTCATTAATGTGTCCGGTATGACTGGAAAGGCAAATACCAGTTATGTGGATGATGATGGCATTGGGGAAAATGTTTCATTTGTAAAATTTCAATGTAGAAAGAGCGGTAAATACCAGTTTACGGAAAGTGATTTTAAGGGAAAATCCAAGAATGAAGTGATCTATAATGATAACAATTATCTCATGTTTCTGCCAAAAGAGTTAAAAAGCGGGTATGAGATTTATGACCCATGGAACAGTACCTACTATCAGTTTCTTTCCAGAACTTTTGCAAGTGGTTATGGCAAAGTATGGTATGATGTCAACGCATCGAAAAAACTTACGAGAAGTGCGAATCGTGCAATAAAAAATTCGGCGGGGTATACAAGCGCTATCCAGAGGGAACTGCAGAAGAAAAAAGACAGTATTTCCAGATACAGTATGGAATCTGAAAAAAATACGTATCGCTTAAAGAAAGGAAATACATATCTGCTTGTGATTTTTACTCCGGATTCCTTCCGTTTCCGGAAAAAAATTACAAAAGAAAATAATTATTATAAGGAACAGTATCTTTCCGATATTCCGTGGTCGTTCGATCTGAAAATTACTTATATGGATGAAAAAGCAGATTAGCAAAATTACCCTATTGTATTAGAAATCAGAACGTGGTACAATGCATAAGAATAGAAAAAAGCATTGACGGAACAAGTAGTGAAATTGAAACATACAGAGAGAACGGCAGATGGTGTGAGCCGTTTATGGAAAGATTTCATGAAGACCACTCCTGAGCTGTGCGCGAAAGAAGCGTCACCGTGTAGCTGCGTTATAAGCCAAAGAGTAAAAGAATTAAGGTGGAACCGTGTATAAAGCACCCTTAGATATGTCATGCATATCCGGGGTGCTTTTTTATTTCCATACCAAAAGAAGGAGAGTTAACGTAAAATGGTAAACTTTAAGGAAAATGAAGAATTAAAAACACTGAATCATTCCTGTGCACATCTGATGGCACAGGCAATCAAGCATCTGTACCCACAGGCAAAATTCTGGGTTGGACCGGTTGTTGCAGAGGGATTTTACTATGATGTAGATCTTGGGGAAGATGTAATCCGTGATGAGGATATCGAAAAGATCGAAAAAGAGATGAAAAAGATTGCAAAATCCGGAAAGAAAATCATGCGACGTGAAGTTTCTAAGGCAGAGGCTATGGAGATGTTCAAGAATGATGAGTATAAACTGGATCTGATCTCCGATCTTGAAGATGGAAATATTACCGTATATGATCAGGGCGATTTTACGGATCTGTGCCGTGGACCGCACGTAGACAATGTAAAACTTTGCAGAAACTTCAAGCTGATCCGTCACTCTGGTGCATACTGGAAAGGTGACAGCAAAAACAAAGTGCTGCAGAGAATTTATGGTGTATGTTTCCCGACCGCAGAGGAGCTGGAGGCACACCTTAAGCTTTTAGAGGAAGCAAAGGAAAGAGATCACAGAAAAATCGGAAAGGACATGAACCTGTTTATGGTTGATGATCTGGTTGGCCGTGGACTTCCGATGTTCCTTCCGAAGGGATATGTGATCTGGCAGGAGCTGGAGAACTATATCAAGAACAAGGAAAGAAAGCTGGGCTATCTGCATGTTATGACTCCTTGTGTCGGTACCGTAAATCTGTACAAGACATCTGGTCACTGGGATCACTACAAAGAAAACATGTTCCCACCAATGGAGATGGAGGGAGAGTCTTTCGTTCTTCGTCCGATGAACTGCCCGCATCATATGATGATCTATGCAAACAGAAGACATTCCTATAAGGATCTGCCGATCCGTATCGGTGAGATCGCACATGATTTCCGTTACGAATCCAGCGGAACGTTAAAGGGTATCGAGCGAGGCAGACATTTCTGTCAGAACGATGCGCATCTGTTTGTAACACCAGAGCAGATTGAGGATGAGTTTACCAAGGTTGTAGACTTGATTTTCAGTACCTACAAGGATTTCGGAATTACCAATTACCGTTGTGTACTGTCTCTGCGTGATCCGGCAAACAAAGAAAAGTATCATGATGATGATGCTATGTGGAACAAGGCAGAGGATGCACTCCGCACGGTATTGAATGATCTGAAAATTGATTATACAGAGGAAATTGGAGAGGCTGCTTTCTATGGACCAAAGCTGGATGTAAACGTACAGCCTGCAGTCGGCAATGAGATCACACTTTCTACCTGCCAGCTTGATTTCTGCCTCCCGGCAAAATTCAATCTGTCTTATGTAGACCGCGATGGCGAGAAGAAGACACCGGTTGTGCTGCATCGTGCAATCCTTGGTTCCCTCGACCGCTTCATGGCATATATCCTTGAGGAGACCAAGGGAAATCTGCCGACATGGCTGGCTCCGGTTCAGGTTCGTGTGATGCCGGTTAAGACAGACAACGAGGAACTGACTGCTTATGCAAAGGAAATCTGCGATGCATTAGAGGCAAAGGATGTCCGTGTAGAACTCGATGACAGATCCGAGAAGCTTGGCTATCGTATGCGTGAAGGACAGGTGCAGAAGGTGCCGTATCTTCTGGTTGTCGGCTTCAATGAGAAAGAAGACAGAACCGTATCCTTCCGTCTGCATGGAGAAAAAGATACCACAGTTCTTCCACTGGATGAGTTTGTGGAGAAGCTTGAGAATGAGATCAAAAATAAGCTGAGAACTCATATCGGGGCTGAAAAATAAATAAAAGCCGATTTGAAACAGTAAAAAATGCGCGCAGCAAAAAGTGGTGTCCCCCCTTTTGCTGCGCGCTTTTTTGCAGGAAAATATATTTTTACTTTCATGTTAGAAAGTCGTTGTATTCTGTTCAGAAACTTCCAACTTCCGGATCAACTGGAATTCATGTATAACCATTGCCAGTCCAACTGCAAAAGATAACACATCCGCAACCGGACTCGCATAAAGAATTCCCTTAATTCCCCAGAAACGCGGGAAAAGCAAAAGCAGAGGAAGCAGGAATAAAATCTGTCTTGTCAGAGAAAGAAACGTTCCCTTATATGCTTTTCCGATCGAACTGAAAAACGTCGAGGAAATCGGCTGCATAAAATTAAGCCATGTAAACAGCAGGAAAATCCGGAAATAGTTTACACCGAAATCAAAATATTCTTTGCTTCCGCTGCCAAACAGACCGAGGATCTGTCGCGGAAAAATCTGAAACAGCAGAAAGGATACAATGGATACAATGGCACCGACCGTAATCGCCAGACGATACGATTCCTTTACCCGGTTGTACTGTTTCGCACCGTAGTTAAAACTCTGGATCGGCTGGCTGCCCTGTGACAGGCCGATAATCACGGAAAAGTAAAGCTGGTTGACTTTCATGACAATTCCGGAACAGGCAATCGGAATTGACTCTCCGTAAACGGACTGTGCACCGTAATGCTTTAGCAGGTTGTTCATCGTAATCTGCACGATCATCATGGCAACCTGGTTGATCGCAGAAGCCATGCCAAGTGAGCAGATCTGTGCCAGATGGGAAGCATTCGGCCGGAAATGCTCGGAGTGCAGGGTTACTGTGCGGTAGTGTGACAGATAGCAGACCGCAATAATCGCAGAGATGACCTGACCGATCACGGTTGCCGCTGCAGCACCGTACATGCCCCAGTGGAATCCCAGAACAAACACGGCATCCAATACAATGTTGATGACGGCGCCGGAAATGTTTACAAACATCGCCATCTTTGGGCTGCCGTCTGCACGGATTAAGTGTCCGCTTCCGATCGTAAGAATTAAAAAAGGAAAACCGATCGCCGTCACACGGACGTATTGCCGGGCAAGCGGTAGAACATCTGCTGGGGAACCAAATCCGACCAGCAGAGGATTCAAAAATAATTCGGTTATGGCAAAAAGAAGGATGCCAACGGTAAGAAGCATTGTGATGGCGTTTCCGACAAAATAGGGAGCTCTTTCTTTTTTGCCGGCACCCATGTGAAGGTTGAAGCTTGCCGCACCGCCGATTCCAAACAGAAGTCCAAGTCCTGTGCACATCATGGCAAGTGGGAATGCAATGTTGGTAGCGGCATTGCCGAGTGTGCCGACCGCATTTCCGATAAAAAGCTGGTCTGCAATGTTGTATACCGCACTGACAAGCATGGCGATAATGCTCGGTACGGAAAAGCGCAGAATCAGCGAAGAAATTTTGTCCACGGCAAGTGGATTTTGTTGTTCTGAAGTCATATGTTTCGCCCTTTCTTATGTTAATATCTGTATTTGCTTTTATATGGCAAACTTATATTATTATAGCTTTTTTCCTGTTTTTTTTCAATGAAGCCGGGCAGCAGAAAAATAAAATGGAAATTTTTGTAATTTTGAAACTTTTATGCGTGATGAATGGTCTAATAGATAGAAACAAAAAACAAGGAGGAACATAAAATGAGTAAACTTAGTAGTGTATTAAAAAAGACAGGTATTGCGGTAGCTGCTGCGGCAATGCTGGTGACAATGGGAGCAGGAACGGTGGTTACACAGGCAAAAACAAGTCTGCCGGTTTATAAAGTATCGCTGGCAAAGAAGTATACCGATCACCAGAAAGACAAACGGATGGAAGCCAGCGTAAAGATTCCGAAAGTGAAAATTACAGGTACAGACGGAAAAGTCATGAAAAGCGAAAGTGAAAAACTGAATGCTGCCATTTCCAGTTATCAGAATAAATTTATCAAAGATTATAAAAAAGATGTGGCAGCCATAAAGAAGGGAGAGAAGGGAAACGAGAGCCTTACTTCCGGATATAAGGTTGTAACCGACAACGACAAGATGTTTTGCCTGCGGATTGATACGGTAATTGCTATGGGCGGCTCCCAGAGTTATGCAAAGATTTTCAGTGTGGATAAAAAATCCGGAAAACAAATCACTCTGAAAGATCTGTTCAAAAAAGGAAGCGGCTATATTGACCGGATTTCCGACAATATCAAAGAACAGATGCGGGCACAGATGAAAGAGAATGCAGATGTTACCTATTTTGTGGACGATGAAAACAATAAGTTCAATTTCAAGTCCATCAGCAATAAGACAAATTTCTATGTCAATGAGAAGGGAAAACTTACCCTTGTATTTGACAAGTATGAAGTAGCACCGGGATATATGGGAATGGTCGAATTTTCCATTCCGACAGGTGAGATTGTAGATATGGTTACAAACGGATATCTGAAATAAAAGGCATATAGAAAAAATGGCTCTGTGGGCAAATTCCACAGAGTCATTTTTTCTATTTGGTGCAAATGAAGAGGATGCAATTTCTGATTTTTATGGTATACTGTCTGTAGAAAATAAAATGACGTGAGAGTATACCTATGAAAAACAGGACAAAAGCATTTGATTCCGGAATGGACGGTTATATTTCAAAACCGATGACCATCGATGCATTGTTTATCACATTTGAAGAAGTCTTACATTTATAAAACAGGATGTTTTAAAACAGAAAGGAGTCTGCCATGGATATAACGGGAGTAGGAAGTTCATCATATTTATATGGTTATGGAATTTCAGACAGTGATACAAAGAATGTCACAGGAAAAGAAAATGGCATCGGAAGCGTAGATGAAAACGGGAAACAGAAGGAATGCCAGACCTGTAAAAACCGTAAATATGTCGACGGATCAGATGAAGCAAATGTATCGTTTAAGAGTGCCGCGCATGTTTCCCCGCAGGCTGCATCATCGGCAGTCCGTGCGCATGAGGGGCAGCATGTATCCAATGCCTACAGCAAGGCATCCGAGAAAAATGGCAGGGTGATTTTGGCATCTGTGCAGATTCATACTTCGATCTGTCCGGAGTGCGGGAGGTCGTATGTGTCAGGCGGAGTGACCAATACGCAGATCAAATACTACAATGAATCAAATCCGTACCAGAAGGATTTAAAGGTAACCGACGGGATAAAGGCACGGGGCGATCATGTGGATATGCAGGTGTAGGGGATTGAAGCATGCAGTTCGTGTTGACTAATTTGTATAACAGCTGATAAAATGATTGGGAAAATTACGGTATCTGATTCATTCATCTGCAGAGCATTTGGTGAAAAAGATACGACGGTAATTGTGTTGAACAATTTTAATATAAATGAATAAAAACTCTGACGGCAAGGATGATCCGAGCAGGAATAGTTAAGAAATAAGGATTTACAGAACCATCTTTCTGACAGATTGCCCGAAAGATGGTTTTTTGCGTTGAAAATAACAGGAGGATAGCATGTTAAAGGTAGCAGTATACGGAAAGGGCGGTATTGGAAAATCCACAGTGACTTCCAATCTTGCAGCAGCTTTTGCAAATATGGGAAAACGTGTCATTCAGATCGGATGCGATCCGAAAGCGGATTCCACCATTAATTTACTTGGTGGTGAGCCACTTCGTCCGGTAATGAATTATATGAGGGAAGAGGACGAGGAGCCGGATGAGCTGGCGCAGATTTCAAAGGAAGGCTATGGAGGAATCCTCTGCATTGAGACGGGCGGACCGACACCGGGACTTGGCTGTGCGGGGCGTGGAATTATTGCGACTTTTCAGCTTCTTGAAGATATGGAACTATTCGAACATTATAAACCCGATGTGGTTTTGTATGATGTATTAGGTGATGTTGTGTGCGGTGGATTTGCAGCACCGATTCGTGAGGGATATGCGGATAAGGTTCTGATCGTTACATCCGGTGAAAAAATGGCACTGTATGCTGCCAACAATATTTCCAGTGCAGTCAGAAATTTTGAGGATCGCAGTTATGCCCGGGTATTTGGCATCGTGTTAAATCACAGAAATGTAGAAAATGAGAAAGAAAAAGTACAGGCATTTTCAGAAAAGATCGGGGTGCCGATTGTGGGAGAAGTGCCGCGAAGTAATGAAATTATTCACTGGGAAGAGCAGGGAAAGACTGTGATCGAAGGAGATCCGGTCTCTGAAATCAGCAGATGTTTCTTTGATCTTGCCACATTGTTATGGAAAGAAGAGGAAAACGCATGAGACAGGAAGCATATTTTTGTACGGTAAAAGAGCTGGATGAGCTTGGAAAAAATAACATTCCCAGACAGCTTATTTCCCATACACATCTGATCTACAGTTCCCCTGCAACGCTGGCATTCAATTCTCCGGGAGCAGAAGGATTTGGTGTCAAACGTGCAGGTCTGGCGGTTCCGGATTCTGTTATGTTGATCGTGTCTCCGGGATGCTGTGGCCGCAATACCTCGGTGCTTAGTTCGATGCGGGCCTATCAGGACCGTTTTTATTATCTGTTGATGGATGAGACGGATATTGTGACCGGAAGGCACCTGAAAAAGATCCCTAAGGCAGTAGCGGAAATATGCGAAGGACTTAAGAAAAAGCCGTCTGTTGTGATGATATGTATTACCTGTGTGGATGCGCTGCTTGGCACGGATATGGAGCGTGTCTGTCACAAGGCAGAGGAATATGCAGGGGTTCCGGTAAGGCCATGTTATATGTATGCACTGACCAGAGAGGGCAGAAAACCACCGATGGTGCATGTGCGGCAGTCCGTTTATTCGTTGCTGGAACCGAAAAAGAAAAAAGGAAATGTGGTGAATTTACTGGGATATTTTTCACCGCTTACGGATGACTGTGAGCTGTATGATCTGCTTCATGGGGCAGGAGTAAAAACAATCCATGAGATTTCCAGGTGCAAGGATTATGCACAGTATCAGACCATGTCGGAAGCAAATTTTAATCTGGTACTGCATCCGGAAGCGCGCTTTGCGGCAGAGGATTTTCATGACCGGCTGAAAATTCCATATATCGAGCTGCGCAGATTATATCAGATCGATAAAATTGCCAGTCAGTATCGTGCTCTTGCCGCTGCACTGGGTGTGGAATTTGAGGATGAAATACCGCGTAAGGCAGCAGAGGAGGCGGTAGAAAAATTCAGGAAAATACATCCGGATGCAGTATTTGCCGTCGGAGAATGGATGAACGGAGATCCGTTCGAACTGGCACTTGCATTGGTACACTATGGATTTCGTGTGTCGGAGATTTATGGAACATTATCCGGTGAAAACTTTGTCTATGTAAAACAACTGGCAAAAATCAGTCCGGATACGAAAGTTTTTTCCAATCTGGAACCGACCATGCTGTATTATGACAAAAGTCAGTCCGGCGTCAATATGACCATAGGAAAAGATGCCGGCTATTATCATAAAGAATGTTCCAATGTGCTCTGGAATGAAGAACGGCAGCCATACGGTTATGCCGGTGTGCGCAGACTGTTTGAGGCATTGGCGGAGGTATAACACAATGAGAGGACTGAGAAAATATCTGACACCATTTGCACCGGATCAGTCAGGTGCGGTGTCTGTATTATATGAATTTGGCGGTATTATCGTCATTTGCGATGCCGGTGGTTGTACCGGAAATATCTGTGGATTTGATGAGCCGCGGTGGTTTGAGAGCAAAAGCGCACTGTTTAGTGCAGGGCTTCGCGATATGGATGCAATTCTCGGCCGTGATGACAGGCTGGTGGCAAAGCTTGCAGATGCAGTGACAAAACTGGATGCAAAGTTTGCAGCAATTATCGGGACGCCGGTTCCGGCCGTTATCGGAACGGATTACCATGCCTTAAAGCGTATGACGGAGAAAAAAGTGGATCTGCCGATTCTGACTGTGGATACGGATGGAATGGAATTGTATGACAAGGGGGAAGAAAAAGCCTGGAAGGAACTGTTTTTGGTATTTGCAGGTGAAAAAGAAGACGTGATTTTGGGCAGAATCGGGATACTTGGCATGACACCACAGGATATCAGTGATCTGCGTGCAGCAGACCGTATCCGGGAGCGTTTTGCGGCAGAAGGAAAAACTGCTGTCTGCTTTGGAATGGGAAATGGACTTGATGATGTAAAATCGGTTTCCAATGTGGAAAAAAATATCGTGGTATCGCCGGCTGCTTTAGAGGCAGCGAAATATCTGGAACGAACATATGGAACACCGTACGAGACAGGCTATCCGCTGGTGGATGAACTGGTTTACGATATGGATTATCATGGGAAAAAGGTACTTATTGTACAGCAGCAGGTGATCGGATCTGCAATCCGGGAAGAGATACAAAAAAAAGCAAAGGATGCACAGGTGACAGTTGCAAGCTGGTTTATGATAAAGTCAGAGCTTTGCAGTGACACAGATCTGCATCTGCGGGATGAAGAAGATTATATAAGGCTGGTGGAAAACATGGAATATGATGTGATTTACGCGGATCCATGTATGAAGCGTATGACACCGGAATTTGACGGAATCTTTGTGGATACGATACATTTTGCGGTGTCGGGGCATCTTGCAGAGATGAGATAACAGTTGCCGGTTGTCTTGTAAGATGTGACCCGCAATAAGGGAGTGTACGATTGGAGAAAAGTGTGTATAAGAATGAGATGACCTGGCGCATCCGGGTATACGGTATCGTTCAGGGTGTTGGTTTCCGGCCAACGGTAAGCCGCCATGCGACAAACCATGGAATTTACGGAACTGTTTGCAATAAAGGACCCTATGTGGAAATTTATGCACAGGGGACAAAAGAACAGATCGAAGGATTTTTAAACAGTCTGAAAGAACATCCACCGAAGCGTGCGGCTGTTTTGAAGATAAATACAGAGAATATCACCGCAGATACAACAGAACAGTTTGAACATTTTGACATTATCGAAAGTGAAAAAACAAAAGGGGAAATCTTTATTTCCCCGGATATTGCAATCTGCGATGAGTGCAAGGCAGAAATGTTTGACCCGAAAGACAGACGGTATCTGCATCCGTTTATCAACTGCACCTGCTGTGGACCAAGGCTTACGATTCTGGATGCTCTGCCGTATGACAGGGAACGCACAAGTATGAAAGAGTTTCCGATGTGCCTGGACTGTGCAAAAGAATACACGGATGAGAAAACCAGGCGGTATGACGCGCAGCCGGTGTGCTGCAACCAATGTGGACCACAGGTGTATCTGATCGGCAGACCCGAGCGGGGACGTGCCGCAATTACATATACACGCCGGCTTATTCGTGAAGGCAAAATTGTAGCAATCAAGGGAATCGGAGGGTTTCATCTGTGCTGTGATGCTACAAATGAAGAAGTGGTCTGCCGTCTTAGAACATTAAAAAACCGCCCGGCCAAGCCCTTTGCAGTTATGGCAAAAGATGAATCGGTTGTAAAACGGGAATGTGTGGTGACGCCGGAGCAGGAGGCGATTCTTACCGGACATCAGAAACCGATTCTGTTACTGGACAGACGAAGCGATGGCGGGCTGGCATCTTCGGTGGCACCGAACAATCCAAAAGTTGGTGTGATGCTTCCATATGCACCGGTGCAGTTATTGATTTTTCAGTATGATGATGGTATCGAGATGCCGGATCTTCTGGTGATGACCAGTGGAAATACTTCCGGTGCACCGATCTGTCGTGAGGATGAGGAAGCTGTTGCCGAATTATCCCATTTGTGTGATGCGATGCTGTCACATAACCGCAAAATCAGGATACGGGCAGATGATACGGTGATGGATTTTTACAGAAATGAACCGTACATGATCCGGCGTTCCAGAGGCTATGCACCGCTGCCGTTTATGACAAAAGCAGACTGGAAAGGACAGGTGCTCGCGGTTGGCGGGGAATTGAAAAATACCTTTTGCATAGGTGTGGACAACAGGTTTTATCCGTCACCATATGTGGGAGATCTGGAGGACTTAAGAACGGTAAAGGCATTGCAGGAGACAATACACCGGTTTCAGACATTGCTGGAAGTAAAGCCACAGGCTGTGGTCTGTGATCTGCACCCAAAATACAATTCTACGGTTGTAGCGGAAGAACTTGGATATCCGGTGATAAGAGTGCAGCATCATTATGCACACATATTATCGTGTATGACAGAAAATGACTGTCATGATCCGGTCATCGGAGTCGCTTTTGACGGAACCGGATATGGAACGGATGGCACGATCTGGGGCGGAGAGATCCTGCTGGCGGATTATGGGAATTTTACAAGATTCGGAAGTATTACCCCGTTTTTACAGATGGGGGGCGATGCTTCTGCAAAAGAGGGCTGGCGTATTGCGGTCTCTATGATTTACGGATATACGAAAGATCGCAAAAGGGCATGGGAGATCATGGAAACACTGGGTCTTTGCAGCGAACAGGAAAGCAGGGTACAGTTCACCATGGCAGACCGGAAGATTAATGCGGTGGCTTCAACCAGTGCAGGACGGCTTTTTGATGCCGTCAGTGCGATACTCGGGATCAGGCGCAGGTCAGGATTTGAAGGGGAAGCATCGACGGCATTGCAGTTTGCAGCAGAGGCATACGAGCAGCAGAACCTCTCAAATATCTCACAGGAGCAAAAGGAAAATAAGGATATACTGCTGCATGAAACAAAAGAGCGTTTCGTTTTAAATACACAGATGTTGGTGCAGCAGATTACAGAAGCAAAAATGCGGGGCGAAGACACCGGGATGCTGGCATATCGGTTTCATCAGGTACTGGCAGAAATGATTACAGCTGCCTGTATCAAAGCAAAAGAAAGCAGTGGCAGGGATAAAGTTGCCTTAAGCGGTGGCGTATTCCAAAACCGGTTACTGCTGCGTCTGACAGAAGAACGACTGTTACAGGAAGGATTCGAAGTGCTGCGGCACCGTATGATTCCGCCGAATGACGGAGGAATTGCAATCGGACAGGCAGCATATGGGATGTATCAATTACAGAAATAGGAGGATAAAAAGATGTGTGTAGGTTTATCAGCTAAGGTAGTAAAAATCAGTAATGGCACGGCGGTCATTGATGCAGGTGGTGCCAAAAGGGAGGTTTCTTCCCAGCTTCTGGAAGATCTGGAGCCGGGAGATTATGTTATGGTGCATGCAGGTGTAGCAATTGCAAAAATCACCGATGAGGACGACAGTGAAACCGAGCAGCTCATGGAGGAATTTTTATAATGAAAACAGCCAGAGAGATCATTGAAAATTATGATGGCCCGGATGTGCGGATCATGGAAGTGTGCGGTACGCACACACATGAGATTTTCCGGCTGGGAATCCGTAAACTGCTGCCAAAACAGGTAGAATTGATTTCCGGACCGGGATGTCCGGTATGTGTAACACCGGTTAGTTTTATAGATGAAGCTATTTATCTGGCATTGGAAAAAGGAGTTACAATCTGTACATTTGGTGATCTGGTGCGAGTGCCGGGAACCAATATGAGCCTTGCGGGAGCCAGAGAACAGGGAGCGAAAATCCATGTTGTGTATTCTCCGGCAGATGCCGAAAAATATGCCGGAGAACATCCGGATGAGCAGGTGACATTTCTGTCGGTCGGATTTGAGACAACGACACCGGCAGGATGTCTTTCCGTAAAGGCGGCAAGAGAAGATGGACTGGATAATTACTCTATATTGGTGGCAAACAAAACCATGCCTCAGGCGTATGAGGCATTAAAGGACAGTGCAGATGTATTTTTATATCCGGGACATGTCAATGCCATTACGGGAACACGTCTTTGCGAAGCTCTGACCGAAGAAGGGGTCAGCGGTGTTGTGGCAGGATTTACGGCAAAAGAACTGATGACAGCACTGGCGGTTGCGCTGGTAAAATTCCAGGAAGGAAAGCCATTTTTTGTAAACTGCTATCCGCGAGTGGTGACACAGGATGGAAGCAGGGAGGCACAGCTGCTTGTAGATGAGATGATGGAAGCCTGTGACTGCGAATGGAGAGGGCTGGGTGTTATTCCGAAATCCGGCATGAAATTAAGACAGGAGTGGCAGGAGTTCGATGCACGTCTCAAATATCAGATGCCGAAAATTGAAGGAAAACCAAATCCGGCCTGCCGCTGTGGCGATGTACTTCAGGGGAAATGCAAACCATCCGATTGTAAAGTATTCGGAAAAGGCTGTACACCGCAGCATCCGATCGGCGCCTGCATGGTGTCCGGTGAGGGAGCCTGCTCTGCATATTATCAGTATTCATAAGAAAGAAGGAAAAAACATCATGGAAAATAAAACAGTAACGATGGCACATGGTGCCGGTGGAAAGCAGACATCCGAATTGATTGATCAGGTGTTTAAGGCGCATTTTGTAAACAATGATCTGACGGCAGATGATGCAGCGGTATTAGTTCCGCCGGCAGGAAGAATGGCAGTATCTACAGATGGGTTTATTGTATCTCCGGCATTTTTTCCGGGGGGAAATATCGGCAAACTGTCTATCTGCGGAACGGTAAATGATCTTGCCTGTATGGGTGCAAAACCGCTTTATCTTACCTGCGCTTTTGTAATTGAAGAGGGATTTCCAATGGACAAACTCGAAGAAATCGCAGCTGCCATGGAAAAAACAGCAAAAGAGGCCGGGGTACATATTGTATCGGGAGATACAAAGGTTGCCGGAAAAGGACAGGTGGATGGAATTTTTATCACCACGACCGGAATGGGGGAGATCGAAGAAGGAGTGACCGTCGGCGGAGAACTGGCAAAGCCCGGAGATGCAATCATCGTAACCGGTGATATCGGACGGCACGGATGTACGATCCTGTTAGAGCGGGAAGATTTTGGCATCGATGCGGATGTGACCAGTGACTGTGCACCTTTGTGGAAGACCGTAAAGGCAGTCATGGATACCACACACAACCTGCATGTGATACGTGATGCGACCAGAGGCGGCGTCGGAACAGTCCTGTATGAGATCGCAGGTCAGAGCAGCGTAGGCATCCGTTTAAATGCAGAGGCTGTTCCGGTACGGCCGGAAGTAAAAGGAGTCTGCGGGATGCTTGGACTTGAGCCTTTATATCTGGCATGCGAAGGAAGACTTGTCATCATGGCACCAAAGGAAGAGGCAGAGGGCATTGTAGAAACATTGAAAAAATGTCCATATTCCGCAGATGCAGCTATTATTGGTGAAGTGATCGCAGAGGAACCGGGAAGAGTTATAATGGAGACGGAAATCGGCACACAGGCACTGCTTCCACAGCCGGGGGGAGAGTTTTTACCAAGAATCTGTTAACAGGAGGAGTCAGGGCATGGAAACCAGAGTGGCAGTTATTTCAATTATTGTAGAACAGGAGGATGCCATTGAAGAATTAAATATCCTTCTTCATGAAGCACGTCAGTACATTGTAGGCAGAATGGGCATACCATACCGCGCAAAAGGAATCAGCATCATAAGCATTGTCATTGATGCACCACAGGACACGATCAGTGCACTTTCCGGAAAAATCGGACATTTAAAAGGCGTATTCGCAAAGACTGCATATTCGAATGTCATTACTCCGGCAGAAGGGGGAACACAGGATTGATCAGGATAGCAGTATATGGAAAAGGCGGAATCGGAAAATCCACTACCGTTTCAAATGTAGCGGCTGCATTGGCAGAAATGGGGCTTAAGGTGATGCAGATCGGATGCGATCCGAAAGCAGATTCTACCATATTGCTCCGTCATGGAGAGGCTGTGCCGGCCGTGCTCGACTTATATAATGAGAAAAAGCAGGCGTTGCAGCTGGAGGATATGATACGCATTGGGTATAACGGTGTTATCTGTGTGGAGGCCGGTGGACCGACACCGGGACTTGGCTGTGCCGGCCGTGGTATCATCACGGCACTGGAAAAGTTAAAAGAGCTTGGCGCATATGATGTATACAAACCGGATGTGGTTTTATATGATGTACTCGGAGATGTGGTATGCGGTGGATTTTCCATGCCGATGCGGGGCGGTTATGCGGACAAAATATTTATTATTACCTCCGGGGAAAACATGGCAATTCATGCAGCTGCAAATATTGCCATGGCAGTGGAAAATTTTAAAAACCGTGGATATGCCGGGCTTGGCGGACTCATTTTAAATCGCAGGGATGTCCCGCGGGAAGAGGAAAAAGTGGCAGAACTGGCAGACGATTTTCACACAGCTGTTATTGGTACACTATCACACAGCGGGCAGGTGGCACTGGCAGAGGAGCAGAAAAAAACATTGATGGAGTGTTATCCAACAGGTGAAATGGCAGACGAATACCGTGCGCTTGCCATGCAGATGTATCGCATATGCGGTGGCATTCTGGAAGCGAAAAGCGATAAGGTAAGGTCCGGATATATACAGGAGGAAGCGTAATGTTACGTCGTGTGGGGGAAACCGTTGATTCGAAAGATGCTGTGGTAAAAATAAAAGATGCCTCATTTCCAACACCATTTGTTTCGGCACTGGAGTATAATTCGCCGGTGCATGGCAACTGGAATATTGTGCATACGGGAATGCAGGTTCCGGAATCTATCCAGATCTATGTCTGTGCGGATAACTGTATGCGTGGTGTTGTACTGACTGCGGCAGAAATGAATGCAGCAGACCGTTTTTCTTTTGTTCTTGTGGAGGAGCAGAATCTGCTAAGCGGCAATCTGGAGGATATTACCATCGAGGGTGTGACGGATGTGTTGAATAAACGGAAGGACCATCCTGAGGCGGTTCTGCTTTTTACCGTTTGTCTGCATCATTTTGTGGGAAGTAATCTGAACTATATTTACAGGGAACTAGAGCATCGTTTTCCTGACATCTGCTTTATCCGCTGTTATATGGACCCGATTATGCAAAAACATGGACTGACACCGGACCAGAAGCTGCGGAAAGCAATGTATGATCCTCTTTTGGGCTGTGAGCCGGACGCTAAAACAGTATCTGTCTTTGGCAGTGATTTTGTTCTGGATGAGAACAGTGATATTAAGCGTCTGTTAAAACGATATGATTATAAGGTGCTGGAACTGCCCGGATGTAAAACCTGGCAGGAACTGTTGGATATGAGCAGGGGATGCCTGTTTATCGACTGCTATCCGGCTGGAAAATACGGGATGGAGGCACAGGCAGGCCGCCTGGGACGAAAATCTCTGTATCTGCCCGGCAGTTTTGACTATGATGAGATCAGAAAGCAGTTAAAGCAGCTGACCGATGCACTCGGACTGCCGGAACTGACAGAAGATGAGCTGGCCCGCGAGCAGGAGTCCTGTGAGGAGGCTCTGGCAAAAGCAAAAAATCTGATCGGGGATATGCCGGTCACTCTGGATTATCTGTATCATCCAAGACCACTTGGACTGGCAAAACTGCTTCTGACACATGGCTTTTGTGTGAAAGCTGTTTATCTGGACAGTATCAGTCCGGAAGAAAAAGCAGATTTTTTCTGGCTGCAGGAGCATGCACCGGAACTTGAGCTGATCGCAACGATTCAGGTGAAGATGCGTGTACTGCCAAGAGGTGCAAGCGGGGAAGTGCTGGCAATCGGACAGAAAGCGGCCTATTTTGGCCGAAGCCGTCACTTTGTCAATCTGGTACAGGGAGAAGGTCTGTATGGATTTGACGGTATTCGAAGAACCGCAGAGCTGATGATGGATGCATATCTCAATGAAAAGGATACAGAAAAACTTGTTGTACAAAAAGGATGGGGGTGTGAGTGCTGTCTATGAGACAATCTTATCGAATGATACCGGTTTATACGGCCGATGTGTCAGGGGTCTGTTCTGCACTGTATGAACTTGGCGGAATGACAGTTATGCATGATCCTTCCGGATGCAACTCTACTTACAATACGCATGATGAAATCCGCTGGTACGATCAGGACAGTCTTATTTTTATCTCGGGACTTACAGAAATTGACGCGATCATGGGAAATGACAGAAAATTTATTGATGATATCGAGTATGCAGCCCGTGAACTGCATCCCAAATTTATCGCGCTGGCAGGTTCGCCTATTCCATTTATGAATGGTACGGATTTTCCTGCAATTGCGCGTGTGATTGAGACAGAAACCGGAATTCCGGCATTTTCCGTGCCGACGAACGGGATGAATGATTATGTGTATGGAGCGGGCATTGCACTCGAAGAAATCGCAAAGCGGTTTGTCAGAGAACCGGACAGGCAGGAGAATAGAGATCCCTCTTCGCGCACGGTAAATCTGTTAGGTGTGACACCACTTGATTTCGGACCACAGAAAAATGCAGAAACCTTAAAAGAGAATCTGCAGAAATACGGATGGCAGGTTATGTCTGTGTGGGCGATGGGCGATGATTTGAAAACGTTGCAAAGATCAGCGGAGGCAGACGTTAATCTGGTTGTTTCGGCAGTAGGACTCCGTGTGGCAAAGATACTCTGGGAGAAGTACAAAATACCATATGTGATCGGAACACCAAACGATTGGCTGGCAGAAGATATTTCAAATGCACTGGAACGTGCAGCCACACGGCAGGCAGAGCCGGCGGTTGTATATTTGCAGAACCGCATGCAGCAGGAGGCAGATATCACGCTGGTCGGAGAACCTGTCACTATGGGATCATTAGCAGCAGGGATTGAAAAAAGATATGGTCGTGCCGCCCGCGTACTGTGTCCGTTAAAGGAATGTGCGGATTTGCTCGGTGAAAAAGATAAAATGGTGCTTGGAGAGGAAGCAATGGAAGAGGCACTTAAAAGTGCAGGGATCATTGTGGCAGATCCTCTGTATCGTCCGATCTGTCCGGGGGACAGTATTTTTTATGAATTACCGCATGTGGCATTTTCGGGGAGAATATATTTTTGAGAATACTATTGTTAGGATGCAATTTGCAATCTGCGATGATGAAAAATCTATAGGCTTGATATTAGAAGAAAAAATAAAGAAATTATTACCGGATGCAGTGATAGAAACATATTTATCGGGTGATGAACTGATTGCAAGTGGTTGTAAGCCGGATATGCTCTTTTTGGATATCCAGATGCCGGGAAAGAATGGGATGGAAACGGCAAGGATTCTGCGTCAGAAGGATGACGAAGTGGACGTTGCTGCATAAACCAGTTGACAGATTCCTTTCGGAAGTATAATATAAAGACAAATTTCATAGGATATAAAAAACAAAGGGCGATGTTGTTCAGACACTGCCCCTTTTTTTATTCGAAAACAGGAGGGATGAGGTTATGGAAAAGTTAAATGATGTGATTACAGCAATTGACGATTTTGTCTGGGGACCGGTCATGCTGATTCTGCTTGTGGGGACCGGAATTTTCCTTACGATCCGCACGCGGTTTCTGACATGGAGAAATCTCGGTTATGCACTCAAAAGTACGTTAAGCAAAGAGGCGCGGACGAAAAGCCGTGGCGAGGGCGATGTGTCTCCGTTTTCGGCACTGACCACAGCACTTGCCGCCACAATCGGAACGGGCAACATTGTGGGGGTTGCGACGGCGATGGTTTCCGGTGGCCCGGGAGCTTTGGTCTGGATGTGGATCTCTGCTGCATTTGGTCTGACGTCGAAGTTCAGTGAATGTATGCTGGCGATCAAATACCGTGAGATCAATGCCAAAGGGGAGATGAGCGGCGGCCCGATGTACACGATGAAAAAGGCACTGAAGAATAAAAGATTTGGAGCGGTTCTTGCGTGGTTATTTGCACTCTTTGCTGTGATTGCTTCGTTTGGAATCGGCAATATGACACAGGGAAATTCGATTTCCGGTGCATTACATACGACATTTCATGTGCCGACCCATCTGACCGGAATTGTGATTACGGTGCTTGCCCTGCTGATCATTGTCGGCGGTATCAAATCCATTTCAAAGGTTTCTTCGGTGGTCGTTCCGCTGATGGCGATTTTTTATGTGATCTGTGGCGTTATTGTCATTATCGGAAATATTTCGAATCTGCCGGCAGGCATTTTGATGATTTTTCAGATGGCATTTTCGGTAAAAGCGGTAGGCGGCGGTCTGTGCGGAACGATTGTCGCTTCCATGATGAATGCAATGCGTTATGGTGTGGCAAGAGGTGTATTTTCCAACGAAGCCGGTATGGGATCTGCGGCAATTACGGCAGCGGCTGCAACGACGGATAACCCGGTGCGTCAGGGATATATCAATATGACGGGAACCTTCTGGGATACGATTGTTGTCTGTACGATTACAGGACTTGCGATTGCCTCTTCCGGTGTCCTTGGCATGACCGATGCTGCCGGGAATATGCTGACCGGTTCGGATGTTACAATTGCGGCATTTGAGACGGTTCTGGGATCGGCCGGGGGCTGGCTTGTGACAATCGGGATTACATTGTTTGCGTTTTCTACAATACTCGGCTGGGAGTATCACGGGGAAAAAGCATTTGAATATCTGCTGGGAACGCACCGGTTTAATATGGTATACCGCCTTGTTTTTTCCTTTGTTGTGTATTTCGGATGTACACAGACACTGAATCTGGTATGGAGTTTCTCGGATATTGCCAATGCGCTGATGGCAATCCCGAATCTGATCTGTATGCTCCTGCTCAGTGGTGAAATTGCAAAGGATATTCGGGAGTTTCAGAAAGAAATTCATAAATATAATTAAAAAATGTAAGGTTATTCTTTGCTATCAGCCCGAAGCGTAGTATAATGTAGTTATCTGAATTTTATAGACATGGAGGTTAGGAAATTATGCAGATGGAACAGCTACGCAAAGATATGATGGCAGCGATGAAAGCGCGCGACAAGGAACGGAAGGATGCAATTTCGTCTCTGGTCTCGGCAGTGAAGAAAAATGCCATTGATGCCGGATGCAGAGATGACATTCCGGAGGATATGGTCAATGCCACAATCATGAAGGAATTAAAGACCGTTCAGGAACAGATCGATTCCTGCCCGGCAGACCGTACCGATTTGCTGGAGGAGTACAGAAAACGTTATGACATTATGAAAGAATATGCACCGAAGATGCTTTCGAAAGAGGAAGTGACTGCGATTGTTAAGGAAAAGTTTGCAGATGTGATTGCAACGAAGAACAAGGGACAGATCATGAAGACGATTATGCCGGAGCTGAAAGGAAAGGCAGACGGAAAGGTGATCAATGAAGTTGTTACAGAGATGTGCAATGCATAAAGGAGAAGAAACATGAGATTGTATATGCCGACGAAGGTATTTTTTGGCAGCGGTTGTGTTTCGGAAAACGGTGCAGAGTTAAAAGCATTAGGAAGCAGAGCCATGATTGTGACGGGAAAACATTCCAGCCGCATCAATGGTTCGCTTGCAGCAGTTGAACAGGCATTGCAGGCAAACGGGCAGACCTATGTGATTTTTGATGAGATCGAAGAGAATCCTTCTGTGGAGACCGTGGCTGTGGCAGCGGGCATTGCAGTAAAAGAACAGGTGGATTTCTTTGTGGCTGTGGGAGGCGGTTCTCCGATGGATGCGTCCAAGGCGATTTCGCTTCTGGCAGCGAATCCATCGGCAATCGATCATGCAGAGGAACGTCTTTATCATCCGGAGCCGATGCAGGGCTATCCGGTTGCAGCAGTCCCGACCACATCCGGTACGGGATCGGAAGTGACGCCTTATGCGATTCTGACACGGCACGACTTACATACCAAGCAGTCAATCGCACACAAATGGTTTGCAGATCTGGCATTTGTGGATGCCGGATATTTAAAGACTTCTTCTTATGAGAATATGGTCAGCACCTGTGTGGATGCGCTGGCACATCTGATTGAGTCATATCTGAATACAAATGCAAATGCATATAACCGGATATATTCAGCGGAAGGTCTTCGGATCTGGGGCAGTGCAAAGGAATACCTGCTTTCTTCCGAGATTAAGATTCCGGATGAAGGATACGAAACATTCATGCATGCATCGGTTGTGGCAGGTATGGCGATTGCACATACCGGTACCAGTATTCCGCACGGATTAAGTTATCCGGTTACATATGAGCTTGGCATTCCGCATGGAAAGGCAGTCGGATTTTTCCTGCCGGGATTTTTGCGTTTTTACAATAATCAGAAGCGGGTGGCAGAGGTGCTTGAGCTGCTTGGGTTTGAGAACCGGGCTGAATTTATCGCCTATCTGGACAAGCTGCTGGGCAAACCACAGATCCCGGAGGAACTGTGGGAGGAGGATGTGCAGAAACTATTGCAGAATCCTGCCAAGTTAAAGAACTATCCGTTTGAGATGACGGAAGAAATTCTGAAAAAATATCTAAACAAATGAGAACCAGTTTGAGGAGAAAACTTATATGATACAAAAGTTGATTGAAAAGTTAAATAAGAAGAGATTAAAAGAACGAATTTCTTCTGCAATTGTGATGGTGGCCCTGATTGTCAGCATTTCCGGTGTTGTGGGAGCCGTTTCCGGAATTATTGTCAGCAACCGCTATAATTATGCATTGAAAAATTACGGTTTTTCACAGGGGGATATCGGCAAGATGATGATTACGTTTGCCGATACGAGAAGTTATCTGCGTGCTGCGATCGGATATCAGGATGAAAACCTTGTGAACAGCTGCGCAGAAAATTATGAGAAGAAGAAGGAATCCTGTCAGCAGTACACCAAAGAGGTAAAAAATACGGTTTCATCTGCGGATGAGAAGAAAATTTATAATAGTATCACAGAAAAACTGAACGATTATTTTGACACCTGTGATGCTGTACTGGAAAAAGGAAAGAATACACAGGATATTGATGCGCGCCATGAAGCACAGCAGATGGCACAGGATCAGGTGGCACCGATCTATGAGGAGATTTATCAGGATATGGTGAAACTGATGGATGCAAATACCAAGCATGGAGATAAGTTAGAGAAAATTCTTACAATGGTAGAATTGATCACACTTATTGCAATTATTGCGGTTATTGCACTTGCAATTTTTGCAGCCCGCCGGATCGGCAGAGTGCTTGCACAGAATATTGTTGATCCTTTGGATCAGCTGGGTGCTCGTTTTGATACATTTGCAAAGGGGGATCTCTCCAGCGAATTCCCGGAGATGACATCAGAGGATGAAATTTCCGAGATGGTAATTGTTGCGCGCGAGATGGCAAAGAATCTGGCCGCTGTTATTCAGGATGTCAACCACCGTATGGATCTGATGGCTCACAATGATTATACCGGTGTTTCCAAAATTCCGGAGAAATATATGGGTGAGTTTGCGGCAATGAATGATGCAATCCATGTCATGAACACCGATATGAATGAGACGATGCACCGGATTGAGGAGGCTGCTTCCCAGGTATCTGCAGGTTCTACCAATCTGGCAGAGGGATCACAGACACTGGCAGAGGGATCTACAGATCAGGCAGGTGCAGTGGAAGAACTTCTGGCATCCTTTGCCAATATCACAGAAGGGGTTGAGCACACACATGAGAGTGCACAGGCTTCTTACGAATTATCTGTAAAATATGCACAGGAAGCAGATAAGACACAGAAGGAAATGAATGCAGTTACCGAAGCAATGAAGAGAATCAGCCATATGTCCAAGCAAATTGAGACAATCATCGGACAGATCGAGGAGATCGCGGAGCAGACGAACCTGCTTGCCCTGAACGCATCCATTGAGGCTGCACGTGCAGGAGAAGCCGGCAAGGGCTTTGCCGTAGTTGCATCCCAGATCGGAAAACTTGCGGATGAGAGTGCACAGTCTGCAGTCAATACCCGTGAGCTGATTATGAACTCTATTCAGGAAATCGAAAACGGCAATCAGGCAGTTGATGTGACTTCCCAGACGATTATTTCTCTTGTAGAGGGAATCAATGAAGTGGCAAAGAAATCCCAGGAACTGGCACAGCTTTCCGAGACACAGGCAGAGCAGATCAAGCAGGCAGAGTCCGGTGTAAACCAGATTTCCGAGGTTGTACAGAGCAACGCGGCAATCGCAGAGGAATCTTCCGCAACCAGTCAGGAGCTTTCTGCAGAGTCTGATTCTCTGAATGATCTGGTGCAGCAGTTCAAGTTAAAATAGTGATACAAAATAAAGGCATAAGAGAGGAACAATCTGGAAAATGGATACATCTATTTTTATCGGAACATGGTGGTCACTGGTGCCGCCTCTTCTGGCAATCATACTGGCACTTGTCACCAAGGAAGTATACAGTTCCCTGTTTATTGGAGTGGCGGTCGGAGCACTGTTATATACCGGATTTCATCCGTGGAATGCATTCAATGCCCTGTTTTCGATTATGAAAGACAGCATGAATCTGAATATTCTGATTTTTGATGTGCTGCTTGGCATGATTATTGTATTGATGTCAAAATCAGGAGGCTCAGCTGCTTATGGAAGATGGGCCGGCAGCAAGATCAGGTCAAAAAAGAGCGCAATGCTGGCAACCACAGGACTTGGAATGCTGATTTTTGTGGATGATTATTTCAATTGTCTGACCGTCGGATCTGTGATGCGTCCGGTAACTGACCGCTACAAAGTATCCCGCGCAAAACTGGCATATATCATTGATGCGACCGCTGCGCCGGTCTGCATCATTGCGCCGATTTCCAGCTGGGCGGCAGCCGTCAATTCGTATGTTCCGAAAGATGCCGGGATTACGGGATTTCAGCTGTTTCTGCGAACAATTCCGTACAATCTCTATGCGATTCTGACGATTGTCATGGTATTTTTTGTGATTATTGCAGGTTTTGATTTCGGACTCATGAAAAAACATGAGGAGAATGCTGCAAAAGGAGATCTGTTTACCAGCGGCGGGGAAGAGTTTGAAAAGGTTAAGGAAGAAGATATTTCTTCCAACGGAAAAGTGATTGATCTGCTTCTTCCGGTGATTGTTCTGATCGGTTCTGCAATTGGTGCCATGATCTATACCGGATTTCTGGGCGGTGCGACCGATGTGGTCAGTGCATTTGCAGGATGTGATGCGGAGACCAGCCTGATTTTTGCAACCATGGTCACGGTCTTTGTCATGCTGTTTTTGTATCTTCCGCGAAAGGTGGTTACGTTTAAAGGATTCATGGAGAGTTTTGTGGAAGGCTTTAAGCTGATGATCCCGGCGATCGGAATACTGATATTTGCCTGGACCTTAAAGGGAATGGGAGATGCTCTGCAGATTGGTACATTTGTGGAATCCATCGTTGGAACGAGTGCTTCTGCAAGCCTGTTCCTTCCGGCTGTTTTGTTTGTTGTTGCAGTGTTCCTTGCGTTTTCTACCGGAACAAGCTGGGGAACATTTGCGATTCTTGTTCCGATTGCAATCGCCATGTTTCCGGGGGCAGATCATCTGGAAATGATGATCATTGCGGTTTCCGCAGTGCTGGCAGGTGCCGTCTGCGGAGATCATATTTCACCGATTTCGGATACAACGGTTATGTCTTCGGCCGGCGCGCAGAGTAACCATATCAACCATGTGACAACACAGATGCAGTACGCAGCGGTTGTTGCTGTGGTATGTATCATTGGCTATATCATTGCAGGACTGGTACAGATCTGGTGGGTAGCACTGGGCATCAGCCTTGTGCTTCTGCTTGCCGTTCTTACTTTCATAAAAAAGAGGTCTGAGAGTAACAGCAAAAAGACGGCAGACATATAAAGATCAAATGCAACCTGTTCAAATGTGAAAGTTGAAAGAGGAGAAGTTATGTGGGAAATAGTGATTTGCGATTCGGATAAGAGCTTTGCGTCAAAGCTTGAGGACCATGTGCGCAATTTCTATCAGGACCGGAAGCTTGAGACGAATGTACGGATTTATACGGAGGGTGCATCGTTTTGCAGGGACCTGGATGACAGAAAAATGGATCTGATTTTTCTGAACACGAGATTGGCTGATGTACATGGGTATGAGCTTGCCAGAGAAATTCGGAATCGGGAGGAGAAAAAGGAAACTTCTCTGATTTTTCTGAGTGACCATGATGAGGATGTATTTGAGGCATTTTCTTATCAACCGGTTGCGTATATGCGGAAAATGCGTTCGGAACAGGAACTGGAAAAGCTTTTATGCCGTTTGTGGGCCATAAAGCATGCAGGGCGGAGTATTACGGTTCGGCATCAGCGTTCTCATAAGCTGATCCGGATACAGGATATTATGTATCTGGAGAGCCAGGGACATTACCTTTCCATTCATTGTGCAGATGGAGAAAACTATCGTTTTCGTGGCAGGATGGCAGTGTACGAAGAGATGCTTCAGGGCTGTTTTTTTGTACATTCGGCAAAAAGTTATCTGATCAATTGTGCTTATATCGAGCAGATTGGAGAAGAAGTAAAGCTTAAGGAAGAGATTTCAGTGCCATGCAGCAAGGCAAGGCGGTCGGATGTGAGAAAGATGCGTGATCTTTATCTGCAGGATGTTGCCTGCATGCTGTAATATCATGAAAATACAAACAGAAGTCCGAAAAACAAAGAAAGGAGCAGGCGAGGAAACCTGCTCCTTCTTAGTTACTTAAAGGAAATTGAGTAACTGAGTAGTTAATTAGATAATTGTTTAATAAAATTGAACTACATACTCATTTGCGTACGTGCATGCTATATTTAAATAACACCATTCAATACTTACATTATACCGTGTTATTCGGATTTTGCAATACCTATTTTGAAATTTTTGGAATTAATCCTTTATTTTCGCTATTCCGGAAGCGGAAGGAAGTCCGGCTTTCTGCCGGTAAAGACCGTAAAGTACCGGAAGCCTGCATGCCGCAGAATCTGAGGAAGACGGTCAAACGCATATGCAACGTGCTCCGGCGCATGGGCATCGGCTCCGAGTGTCAGAATCTCTCCCCCGAGTTCGTGATAGCGTAAAAGAACAGCTTCGGTCGGGTTTGGATGTCCCAGCCCGTATTTGAATCCTGCCGTGTTGACTTCGATCCCTTTTCCCATGGAAATGAGTTTACGCAGAATCTCATCAATGATATCGGCATAGGCCTCATATGTATAGAAACGGTTGTGGTCCGGACCGTAGCGGACAACATAATCGAGATGACCGTATACATCGAAGTCGGAATAGGTGTTCAGGTTTTCCAGAATGGATTCGAAGTACTCGCGGTAAGCAGTTTTTTCGGAGCGTCCTTCATAGTATTTCGGGTAATAGGGATCGATTCCGTGAACAACGTGGGAGGAACCGATGACAAAATCAAACGGATGTCCGGTCACCGCTTTGCGGTTGATTTCCGTGATGTGGGGCTGCAGACCGACTTCGATTCCAAGACGAATGGAAAGACGGTCACGGCAGGTGTCCTGAAAACTGCGGACTTCTTTTATATAGGAATCAAAATCCAGAAGAAACAGATTGGGATCATCCGGGTAATCATAATCAAAATGATCGGTAAAACAGATGCCATCCAGGTTCTGCCGTACAGCGGCCTGGATCATGTCAGGCATCAATGCGTCACTGTCTCCGCTGTGATGCGTGTGCATATGTGTATCCCAGAGCATAAGAGCCTCCTTTTTTCTGTGTGGTTGATTTTGGAAAAAGTCTTTTCGTAAGATTATACTATATTTCAGGGGAAATAGATACCTTTAGTGAAAAAATTAACAAAGACGGAGAAAAGACTTGAACTTTCGGAAATAATTGGGTAAAATAAAGGAAGCTTGGGACGCAAGTCCCATGAGACTATTTATTTACAATTCTAGGAGGAATTAAGAATGGCAGTAAGAGTAGCAATCAACGGATTCGGCCGTATCGGTCGTCTTGCTTTCAGACAGATGTTCGGAGCAGAAGGATACGAAGTAGTAGCAATCAACGACTTAACAAGCCCAAAGATGTTAGCACACTTATTAAAGTATGATAGCTCACAGGGTAAGTACGAGCATGCAGATGAAGTTTCTGCAAGCGATGATTCTATCACAGTATGTGGTAAGGAAATCAAGATCTACGCTTTCCCAGATGCAAACAATTGCCCATGGGGTGAGTTAAAGGTTGACGTTGTATTAGAGTGCTCTGGATTCTATACAAGCAAGGAGAAGGCTCAGGCTCATATCAATGCCGGAGCTCGTAAGGTAGTTATCTCTGCACCAGCAGGAAACGACCTTCCTACAATCGTTTACAATACAAACCACGAGACATTAAAGGCAACTGACACAATCATTTCTGCAGCTTCTTGTACAACAAACTGCTTAGCTCCAATGGCAGATGCTCTTAACAAGTTTGCTCCAATCCAGTCTGGTATCATGGTAACAATCCATGCTTACACTGGTGATCAGATGACTCTTGATGGACCACAGCGTAAGGGTGATTTAAGAAGATCCCGTGCAGCTGCAGTTAATATCGTTCCAAACAGCACAGGTGCTGCAAAGGCTATCGGTCTTGTAATCCCAGAGCTGAACGGAAAGTTAATCGGATCTGCACAGCGTGTACCAACCCCTACAGGATCTACTACAATTCTTACAGCAGTTGTTAAGAAGGCTGGCGTTACTAAGGAAGACATCAACGCAGCTATGAAGGCAGCAGCTAATGAGTCCTTCGGATACAATGAGGACGAGATCGTATCTTCTGATATCGTTGGTATGAGATTCGGTTCTTTATTCGATGCTACTCAGACAATGGTTAACCCAATCGGTGATGATCTGTATGAGGTTCAGGTTGTTTCTTGGTATGATAACGAGAACAGCTACACATCTCAGATGGTTCGTACAATCAAGTACTTCTCTGAGTTAGCATAATCTATCTTAGTTTATGTGAAAGGGTCCGGCCTGTAGGGCCGGACCTTTTTTCATTATGACAAATAAGAAGAAAAGGAAAGGGTTCCGCTGTTTTATGCAGCTGCGGAGTATGAAACAACCGGCTGGAAAGTCATTTCCTTTTCTTCGGGTTTAAAATTGCCAAAAAGGCAGAACGGAGAATAAAAACATGGCATTAAATAAGAAAACAGTTGATGATATCAACGCAAAGGGCAAGAGAGTCCTTGTAAGATGTGACTTCAATGTACCACTGAAAGCTGGCGAGATCACAGATGATACCCGTATCAAAGCTGCTCTTCCTACAATTAAGAAGTTATTAAACGATGGTGGAAAGGTAATCCTTTGCTCCCATCTTGGAAAAGTAAAGAACGGACCAAACGAAGGAGAGTCCCTTGCACCGGTTGCCAAGAGACTTGAGGAGCTTCTCGGACAGAAAGTAAACTTCGTATCTGATTACAACGTAACAGGCGAGGCAGCTACAAAGGCTGTTGAGGAAATGAAAGAGGGAGAAGTTGTATTACTTCAGAATACCCGTTTTCGTGGCGCTGAGGAGACAAAGAACGGTGAGCAGTTCTCTAAGGAACTTGCCGATCTTGCAGACATCTATGTATGTGATGCATTCGGTTCCTCCCACAGAGCACACGCTTCTGTAGCCGGTGTTACAAAGTTCATCACTGCAAAGGGTGGACAGAATGTTGTTGGTTACCTGATGGAGAAGGAGATCGCCTTCTTAGGAAATGCTGTTGAGAATCCGGTACGTCCATTCGTAGCAATCCTCGGTGGTGCTAAGGTAGCAGACAAACTCAACGTTATCAACAACCTGCTTGAGAAGTGTGATACCCTTATCATCGGTGGTGGTATGGCTTACACATTCATCAAGGCTCAGGGATATGAGATCGGACTTTCTCTCTGCGATGATGAGAAGCTTGATTACTGTAAGGAAATGATGGCTAAGGCTGAGAAGATGGGCAAGAAGATCCTTCTTCCTGTAGATGCTGTTACCATCAAGGATTTCCCGGATCCAATCGACGGACCTGTAGAGACAGAAGTATGTGATATCACAGCTATGCCGGCAGACCGTGAGGGATGCGATATCGGACCTAAGTCCGCAGAGATGTTTGCAGATGCTGTTAAGACAGCTAAGACTGTTGTATGGAACGGACCGATGGGTGTATTCGAGAACCCGACACTTGCAGCTGGTACACTTGCAGTAGCTAAGGCTCTTGCAGAGACCGATGCAACAACAATCATCGGTGGTGGAGATTCCGCTGCAGCTGTTAACCAGATGGGTTATGCTGATAAGATGAGCCATATTTCTACCGGTGGTGGAGCTTCCCTTGAATTCTTAGAGGGTAAGGAACTGCCAGGCGTAGTAGCAGCAGACGATAAATAAAAGACAGTTGAATTATTTACAGATTAGGAGAAATAAAAATCATGGCAAGAAAGAAAATCGTAGCCGGCAACTGGAAAATGAACATGACTCCAAGCCAGGCTGTAAAGTTAGTAGAAGAGTTAAAGCCATTAGTAGTATCTGACAGCGTAGATGTTGTTTACTGTGTACCTGCAATCGATATCGTACCGGTTGTAGAGGCTGTGAAAGGAACCAACGTACAGGTTGGAGCCGAGAACATGTACTTCGAAGAGAAGGGTGCATACACAGGTGAGATCTCCGCAGAGATGCTGGTAGACGCTGGTGTTAAGTACGTGGTAATCGGACATTCCGAGAGACGTGACTACTTCAAAGAGGATGATGTTCTCTTAAATAAGAAGGTTAAGAAGGCAATCGAGGCAGGACTTACTCCAATCCTTTGCTGTGGAGAGACTTTAGAGCAGAGAGAGATGGGTGTAACACTTGATTGGATCAGACTTCAGATCAAATCTGATCTTGCAGGCGTTGCAGCAGCAGACGTTGCAAACATGGTAATCGCTTATGAGCCAATCTGGGCAATCGGAACAGGCAAGACTGCTACATCCGATCAGGCACAGGAAGTCTGTGGCGCAATCCGTGCATGTGTAGCTGAAATCTATGATCAGGCTACTGCTGATTCTGTTCGTATCCAGTACGGCGGATCTGTAAATGCAGGAAATGCAGCAGAGCTGTTCGCAAAGCCGGACATCGATGGTGGTCTGGTTGGCGGAGCATCCCTGAAAGCTGATTTCGGTAAGATTGTAAACTACTAGAATCTGATATTGTATGGTTATAGGGCTATTCATCTGAATTTCAGGTGAATAGCCTTTGAAATTTTACACATGAAGAAAAAATGTCTGGAATGTGTCGTTCTCTTGTTGTTTATTTTTGCTTTGACACATGGCATCATCCAAAATACACAGCCGCTGAAAGAGACTAAGGAAGTACAAACTGAATATGAGGAAAAAACCTCCCAGGTCACGGAGAAATCACAGGAAACCGAGCCGGAAGTACAGGATCTGGAAAACCAGATTTTAAGGACTGCCTCCGGAAAGTTTTTTCAGAAATATCCGGTGGATGAAGCCTTTATGGGATGGATTGAAACGAAGTATGGGAGCGGTGTGCTGCAGAGTCTGTATACACAGCTGGAAAACGGAAATCAGGACCCGGATCTGTGGTATCGGTTTACCGGAAACAGTATGCATGTTCTGTGGCTTATGTATTGCAGGCAGCAACAGTATATGTCGTATTCGTATGAGGATGTGATCTGGAAAGAAGCATCCGATCCGGCATGCATCCGTCTGGATTTTGTCGGGGATATCTGTCTGGATGAGAATTGGTGTACGGGGAAGACGGCAAAGAATCACATGGCGGATTATTTTTCCGATGAAGTAAAAAAGGAACTGATTTCGGCAGATTTTACGATGGCAAACAATGAGTTTGCTTATACAACACGGGGACAGCGGCAGGTTGGCAAAGCATACTGTTTTCGGGCAGATCCCAAAGATGCCGGATTCCTGCGCACACTGGGAATAGATATGGTCTCTGTGGCAAATAATCATGTGTTTGATTATGGTGAGCAGGGATTTTTAGATACGCTGGATGCATTGCATGCTGCGGGAATTCCGTACAGTGGTGGTGGCAGAAATCTGACAGAGGCAAGCGCTGTGCGTTATGTGGTCACAGGTGGACGAAAGATTGCGATTGTATCTGCAACGGAAATCGAAAGGTTTTATCATTTTACACAGAAAGCCCAGAAGGAGAAACCGGGAGTATTAAAGACCCAGCAGGAAGAGGTATGGAAGAAAGAACTGAAGCGTGCGAAGAAGAACAGTGATTATGTGATCGCGTATGTTCACTGGGGAACAGAAGGAAAGATCCATTATGGGCAGGATCAGACAGAGATTGCAGACCTTTGTGTAAAAGCTGGTGCAGACGCCGTGATTGGTGGACATCCGCACCGTCTGCAGGGCGTTGAGTTTATAAAAAATGTGCCGGTGGCATACAGCGTGGGAAATTTCTGGTTTTCTACCGGAAAACTTTACACAACGATTGCACAGATTCAGATTGATGATTCCGGCAGTCTGAAATTGCGGATGATTCCGTGCATACAGGATTCGCTTACGACTTCGATTCTGACAGAAAAAAAACAGATCAAAGCATTTTATCATTATCTGGCAGATATCTCCAATCATGTGGGAATTGATGAGGACGGATTCTTTTATCCGTATAAAAATGTCGAAAAACCGGGAGTTTCTCCTTATGCCTATACGTCCGGAAGGCGTTATGGACAGTATTTTGATGATGTGGATCTGGATTTAAAATCGATAGATATCGTGGGAAATTTGCAGTGAACACTTGCAATCCCGTTCAAATTATGTAATATAATAAGTGTTTGTGTAACAATAATGAAGTACAATAGTATAGGATTGTTACAATGGAAAGAGAGGATGAATTATGAGCAAAAAACCTGTTGTTTTAATGGTTCTTGACGGTTATGGTCTGAATGACCGTACAGAGGGAAATGCCATTGCGCTGGCAAATACCCCGGTGATGGATAAATTAATGAAGGAATGTCCTTTTGTAAAAGGACAGGCTTCCGGCCTGGCAGTAGGACTTCCGGACGGACAGATGGGTAACTCTGAGGTTGGACATATGAATATCGGTGCCGGCCGCATTATTTACCAGGATCTGACCAGAATTACCAAGGCAATCGAAGACGGTGACTTTTTCGAGAATAAGGCACTGCTTGCAGCCATGGATAATTGTAAGAAAAATGATTCGGACCTGCATCTGTGGGGACTTCTTTCCGATGGTGGTGTGCACAGTCATATTACACATCTTTACGGACTGCTTGAGATGGCAAAGAAGCAGGGACTGAGCAAGGTATATGTTCATGCATTCTTAGACGGACGTGATACACCTCCTGCATCCGGAAAAGAATTTATCGAAGAACTGGAAAAGAAGATGAAAGAGATCGGTGTTGGAAAGATCGCTTCTTTATCCGGACGTTATTATGCAATGGATCGTGATAATAACTGGGATCGTGTACAGAAAGCCTATGATTCCCTGACAAAGGGTGAGGGCGTACAGGCAGAAGATGCGGTTAAGGCAATGGAAGATTCCTATGCAAAGGATGTAACAGACGAGTTCGTACTTCCTACCGTAATTACAGAGAATGGAAAACCGGTCTCTGTTGTAAAAGAGAATGATTCCGTGATCTTCTTTAACTTCCGTCCGGACCGTGCCCGTGAAATGACACGTGCATTCTGTGATAACAAGTTTACCGGATTTGACCGTCCGTTCATTAAGACAACATTTGTCTGCTTTAAGGACTATGATGAGACGATCCCGAACAAGCTGATCGCATTTGAAAAAGAGCATATTGTAAATACATTCGGTGAGTACCTGGCAAAGTGCGGAAAGACACAGCTTCGTCTGGCCGAGACAGAGAAGTATGCACATGTTACATTCTTCTTTAATGGCGGAGTGGAAGAGCCAAACGTTGATGAGGCACGTCTGCTGGTAAATTCCCCGAAGGATGTTGCAACATATGATCTGAAGCCGGAAATGAGTGCTCCGGAGGTTGGTATGGATCTTGTTGAGGCTATTAAGTCAGACAAGTATGATGTGATCGTTATCAACTTTGCAAACCCGGATATGGTCGGACATACAGGTGTGATTCCGGCAGCCATCAAGGCAGTCGAGCGTGTGGACGGACTGGTAGGAGATGCAGTCCAGGCGGTGAAGGATATGGATGGTGTTCTGTTTATCTGTGCAGATCATGGAAATGCAGAGAAAATGATTGACTACGAAACAGGTGAGCCACATACTGCCCATACAACCAATCCGGTACCGTTTATTCTCGTAAATGCGGATCCGAAGTATACACTGCGTGAGGGCGGATGCCTGGCAGATATTGCCCCGACCCTGCTTCAGATTATGGGATTAGAGCAGCCGAAAGAGATGACCGGAAAGAGTTTGTTAATCGAAAAATAAAAGAATAAGGAGAGCGAAAATGAAGGAATTTAAACCATTCAAAGAAGGAAAAGTAAGAGAAGTCTATGATAACGGAGACAGCCTGATCATTGTAGCTACTGACCGTATTTCCGCATTTGACAACATTTTAAAGAACAGGATTACGGACAAGGGCGCAATTCTGACCCAGATGTCAAAGTTCTGGTTTGATTTTACAAAGGATGTTGTTCCGAATCATATGATTTCTGTAGATGTCAGGGATATGCCGGAATTTTTCCAACAGGAGCGTTTTGACGGAAACAGCATGATGTGCAAGAAGCTTGAGATGCTCCCAATCGAGTGTATCGTTCGTGGCTATATCACAGGAAGCGGCTGGGCAAGCTACAAAGAAAACGGCACAGTGTGCGGCATTAAGCTTCCAGAAGGACTGGTAGAGTCTGATAAGCTTCCGGAGCCGATTTATACACCGAGTACCAAGGCAGATCTGGGCGATCATGATGAGAATATTTCCTTCGAGCAGTCTGTAGATGTGTTGGAGAAAATTTATCCTGGAAAAGGACTTGATTACGCAACACAGATCAAGGATTGCACCATCGCTCTCTACAAGAAATGTGCAGAGTATGCACTTTCCAAAGGAATTATCATTGCAGATACCAAATTTGAGTTCGGTCTGGACGAGAACGGTAAAGTCGTTCTCGGTGATGAGATGCTTACACCGGACAGCTCCAGATTCTGGCCACTGGAAGGGTACAAGCCGGGACAGGGACAGCCTTCTTTCGACAAGCAGTATGTCAGAGACTGGCTCAAGGCAAATCCGGACAATGATTTCCTTCTTCCGGAAGAAGTTGTTACAAAGACCGTTGATAAGTACAAAGAAGCATATGAGCTTCTGACAGGTAAGCCTTTTACAAGATAGATATAGGAGATCACAATGATTCAGAATAACAGTTATGATGCGGATACACTTCATGAGGAGTGTGGCGTCTTCGGAATGTATGATTTTGACGGTGCAGATGTAGCATCGACAATATATTATGGACTGTTTGCCCTGCAGCACCGTGGCCAGGAGAGCTGCGGTATTGCAGTCAGCGATACCAGCGGTCCTAAGGGCAAGGTTCTTTCCTACAAGGGAATGGGACTTGTAAATGAAGTGTTCGCACCGGAAAATCTTGAGCAGATGAAGGGGGACATCGGAGTCGGACATGTACGTTACTCAACGGCCGGTTCTTCTACCCGCGAAAATGCCCAGCCACTCGTGTTAAATTATGTCAAAGGTACATTGGCACTTGCCCACAACGGCAATCTGATCAATGCACCACAGCTTCGCAAGGAGCTGGAATATACGGGAGCAATTTTCCAGACCACCATTGATTCTGAGGTGATTGCCTACTATATCGCAAGGGAGCGGTTGAATTCCCAGTCAGCAGAAGAAGCTGTGCGCCGTGCGTGCCAGCGTCTTAAGGGAGCTTACGCACTGGTTGTGGCAAGTCCGCGTAAATTAATCGGGGCGCGTGACCCATACGGCTTTAAGCCGCTTTGTATCGGAAAGCGTGACAATTCTTATATTATCACATCGGAAACCTGTGCACTTGACACCATTGGTGCAACATTTGTGCGTGATGTGCTGCCGGGAGAAGTTGTGACCATTTCTCCGGAAAAAGGTATTGAGTCCGATATGACCATGGCACTTCCGAAAGAAAAGGAAGCACGCTGTATTTTTGAGTACATCTATTTTGCAAGACCGGACAGTCATATTGACGGGGTGAGTGTATATGCAAGCCGGATCAAGGCCGGAAAGTTTCTGGCACAGGATTCGCCAGTAGAGGCAGATCTGGTGACAGGTGTGCCGGAGTCCGGAAATGCTGCAGCACTTGGCTATTCTCTGGCATCCGGGATTCCGTATGGTACAGCCTTTGTCAAGAACGGCTATGTGGGACGTACGTTTATCAAGCCAAAGCAGAGCAGCAGGGAATCCAGCGTACAGGTGAAGCTGAATGTGCTGCGTGAGGCAGTGGCAGGGAAACGTGTCATTATGATCGATGATTCGATTGTAAGAGGTACGACATCGGATCGTATTGTGCGCATGTTAAGGGATGCAGGAGCAACCGAGGTGCATGTACGCATCAGTTCTCCGCCATTTTTATGGCCTTGTTATTTCGGAACCGATATTCCGGCGCGTGAGCAGTTGATTGCCTACAACCGTACGATTGAAGAGATCCGCCAGATTATCGGAGCAGATTCCCTTGGTTATCTCGGAATCGACCGTCTGAAAGAAATGGCGGAAGGACTTCCGATCTGTACCGGCTGTTTTACGGGCAAATACCCGATGGAACCGCCGAAACAGGACATTCGCGGTGAGTATTATGACAAAGAGATTGATCTTGAGCGCAAGATGAGCCGATAAGTTGTTACCAATGTAATCAAATAAAAGGAGAAGAACATGAGCACAGACAGATATACAAGCCCTCTTTCCGAGCGTTATGCCAGCAAGGAAATGCAGTACATTTTTTCCCAGGATATGAAGTTTTCCACATGGAGAAAACTCTGGATCGCACTGGCTGAGACAGAGATGGAACTTGGACTTTCCGAGAATGGAAAGCCGGTCATCACACAGGATATGATTGATGAGATGAAAGAACATGTCAATGACATTAATTATGACGTAGCAGTTGCACGTGAGAAACTGGTGCGTCATGATGTCATGAGCCATGTGTATGCTTATGGACAGCAGTGCCCGAAGGCAGCCGGTATCATTCATCTGGGGGCTACTTCCTGCTATGTTGGAGATAATACAGACATCATTATTATGAATGAGGCATTAAAGCTCGTACATAAAAAACTGGTCAGCGTGATTGCTGAACTGTCCAATTTTGCAGAAAAATATAAGGATCAGCCGACCCTTGCATTTACGCATTTCCAGCCGGCACAGCCGACAACAGTCGGAAAGCGGGCAACACTCTGGACACAGGAGTTTCTGATGGATCTGGAGGATCTGGAGTATGTACAGAGTACGTTAAAACTGCTCGGATCGAAAGGAACGACCGGTACCCAGGCAAGTTTCTTAGAGCTTTTTGACGGGGATCAGGAGACAATCGATAAGATCGATCCGATGATCGCAGAAAAAATGGGATTTAAGTCCTGCTACCCGGTTTCCGGACAGACCTATTCCCGTAAAGTGGATACCCGTGTTTTAAATGTTTTAGCAGGGATTGCTGCCAGTGCGCATAAGATGTCTAACGATATCCGTCTTCTGCAGCATTTGAAAGAAGTAGAGGAGCCATTTGAAAAGAACCAGATCGGATCTTCTGCGATGGCATACAAGCGTAATCCGATGCGGAGTGAGCGTATTGCATCTCTTTCCCGCTATGTGATGGTAGATGCATTAAATCCGGCCATTACTTCTGCAACACAGTGGTTTGAACGTACACTTGATGATTCTGCCAACAAGCGTCTGTCGGTTCCGGAAGGATTCCTTGCAATCGATGGTATCCTGGATCTGTGCTTAAATGTTGTAGATGGCCTGGTGGTATATCCGAAGGTAATTTACAAGCACTTTATGGCAGAGATTCCATTCATGGCAACCGAAAATATTATGATGGATGCCGTAAAAGAGGGTGGAAACCGTCAGGAACTGCACGAGAAAATCCGTCAGCTGTCCATGCAGGCAGGAAAGACCGTCAAGGAAGAGGGTAAGGATAACAATCTGGTAGATCTGATTGCAGCAGATCCGGCTTTTGGTCTGACAAAAGAACAGATCGAGGCAAACTTAAAACCGGAGCTGTATGTGGGTCGTGCACCGCGTCAGGTGGAAGTATTCCTGCGTGATGTGGTTCGTCCAGTGCTGGATGCACACAAAGAGGAACTCGGCGTTACTGCAGAAATTAACGTATAAATGAACCTATAAACAGACCGGTCGGTTATGCTAAGAAAGACCTCCCATAACATGGGGAGGTCTTTCTTTTTCTTTGGATTTGAATAAATTTCTTTCTTTTTCACACAATAATGAAAAAGGAGGACAACAGGAATGGGTCTGATGATCAAAATTATTGAAATTCATGGAAGGGAAATTCTGGATTCAAGAGGAAATCCTACGGTTGAGGTGGAAGTGACCGCGCAGACAGAGACAACGGGAAAGAAGACTACGGGCAGGGAATCTGTGCCATCCGGAGCCAGTACCGGAAGATTTGAGGCGATTGAGCTGCGGGATGGACAGGAACGTTATTTTGGGCTTGGAGTACAGCGCGTTGTGGATCACATCAACACAAAGATCCGCAGGGAGCTGCTGGGAATGAATGTGCTGGAACAGGTACAGATTGACCGCAAACTTGTGGAACTGGATGGGACAGACAACAAAGGAAATCTGGGGGCCAATGCTTTACTTGGTGTTTCTTTAGCCTGTGCGCGCTGCGCAGCGGCAGCATTGGATATGCCGTTGTACCGTTATCTGGGAGGACCGAATGCAAAAAAATGGCCGATGCCGATGATGAATGTCATAAATGGCGGAGCTCACGCAAAGAATTACCTGGATTTTCAGGAATTTATGATTGTACCGGTCGGAGCCGAGTCGTTTCCGGATGCACTCCGGATGGGTGCGGAAATTTATCATTTTCTGAAAAAAATTTTGCAGAAAGAAGGCAAACTGACGGCAGTGGGGGATGAAGGCGGATTTGCACCGGATTTTTCCAGTGCGGGAGAAGTGTTTGCATGTCTGCAGCGTGCCGTGGAGGAAGCCGGATATAAGGTGGGCAGCGATGTTGCATTTGCCATGGATGCGGCAGCATCCGAGCTGTACAGTGAGGAAGACGGAATGTATCATTTTCCGGGAGAAGCGCAGACACATGCAGAGGTGGATGTCAATCTGCGGCGTCCGGACACGCAGGGCGGTGCTTATACATCTGACGCACATGTGAAAACGCAGGAGATCACCGAAAAAAAAGAAGTCCTGCGCAGTGCACAGGAAATGATTTCGCTGTATGAAGAACTTACCACGGAATATCCGCTGATTTCTATTGAGGACGGTCTGGATGAAGACGACTGGGAAGGCTGGCAGGAATTGACAAAGCGCATGAAAGAACAGGTGATGCTGGTAGGGGATGATCTGTTTGTCACGAATGTGAAACGAATCCGGTGCGGAATGGATCTTAAGGTGGCAAATGCTGTGCTGATTAAGGTCAATCAGATCGGAACGCTTACGGAAGCCATGGATGCGATTGAACTGGCACAGAAGAACGGCTATAAGGCAATTATTTCACATCGTTCTGGAGAAACGGAAGATTCTTTTATTGCAGATCTCGCGGTGGCAGTAAATGCCGGCTGGATCAAGACAGGCGCTCCGTGCAGAGGAGAGCGCACTGCCAAGTATAACCAGCTTCTGCGGATCAGTGAAACATTATAAGAGATTCAGACGTTTGGACATGATCTCCGGATTGACCGCTTCCGAGATGGCGGTGTGTTTGTCGATTCGTCCGTCTTTATAAAGCTGTAAGATGCTGCTGTCCATGGCGATCATATTTTCTGCGGCAGAAGTGTAGATAATACCGTTGATCTGGCGCAATGCAGCACGAAGTGCCGTCAGATAGCTTGCGGTATCGGTATTGATCTCCCGCTGGGAAACAATGCTTTCCATTTCGCCGGTCCGGGAACCGATTACAATCCAGCTGGCGTACATCTGGGAAAAGATGCCGGACAGCAGCAGTGCTTTGTCGAATGATTCCCCGTGGCGGATATTCTCGTGACATTTGTCGATAAGTGCCTGCATATGCGGATTATTGACAAGTTCGCGTGCCAGGGTAAGACCGATATTACTGTCGAGTCCGCTGGAGAGAACCAGATACAGGCAGTTTGGAACGCGTCCTGAGGCAACCGTCATGGCAAGTTTCTGTCCGAGGAACAATACGCGCCCGAGATCGGTGTGATATAAAATCATACAGATGATAAGCAATACCAGAAAGGCAATGATAAATCCAAGCATATAATGATTGAGAATGGTACTGATGTGCAGAAGCGTCCGTGTGGTATGTGTAATGATATAATTATATACACTGCTGATGATGTCCAGATCGCTGGAAGCACCGTCTGCAAGTTCTTCGGCCTTGCCCACAGGGAGGGAATCGGCGGTGAAGTTCACGTACTGGTTCGGATACAGATAAGGCTTCAGCGGATCTGTAAGTGTGACAGAAAATGTCTCGGAGAGCAGCGTTGTGTAACGGTCATCGGAAACATTTTCGTAGACACCGACCTGATAGGTTCCATCTCCGGAAGTAAGGGGAAAGGTACTATAATCTTTGTAAAGACTGTATGTATATGTGATGCCGTCTGTCCCGGTCAGCTGCAGTTTGGGTTTGGCATTGAAACCGGTGTATTTTGCCATAATATATCCTTCTTGCGTGTGGGAGATATCAATAACTGCAGTATCTGTTGTAAAAGTTTTGGTGCCGTCTGCCTGCGGGGTAAGTACCTGTGGGGGGATCCGTATGGGAGGCAGCTTCTGTGGCCGGGGTCTGGTTGTGCGTGGCAGAGGGCTGATCCTTGTTTTGGGAACATCCACCAGTGAACAGACAGACACACAGTAATATAATCGGAATAAATCTGTACATTTGACAGGATTTCATGGTATACTCCTAATGATACAGTAAGTTCTATATTATCTGTGTTATATTATCAAGTGGAAATGAAAAGGAAAATTGTGAAATATAAAAAAATGTTGAAAAGACTTTTCTTTTATGATATAATTAGTTAGTCGTGAGTTTAGAATTAGGAGGTGGAAATCGTGACCGTTTTAAATACGATTTTAACTATTGTATTTATTATACTGAGTATTGTAATTACAGTGATTATCTTAATGCAGGAGGGGAAATCTGCAGGTCTTGGCGCGATCGCCGGAGCAGCAGATACTTACTGGGGCAAAAATAAGGGACGTTCCATGGAAGGAATGCTTGTAAAGCTTACAAGAATTTTTGTGATCCTGTTCCTTGTCATTGCAATGGTTCTGAATTTGGGAATCTGGTAGAAACCGGAAGCTGTCGATTACATCGGCAGCTTTTTTCATTATATAAGGAGAAGATCTGGGTATGGACGCAAAGTATGAACAGCGGAAAAAAATGATATATGACTTTATGTGCGATGATATGTATGTCCCGATGAAAATCAAGGAACTGGCGATCGTCCTCGGTGTGAAAAAAGATCAGCGCCCACAGTTGGAACAGATTCTGAATGATTTGATGATGGAGGGGCGCATCGTCTGCTCCAAGAGAGGAAAGTTCAGCAAATCGGAAGAGAAAAAGATCGTAGGCACGTTTCAGGCACATCCGAAAGGATTTGGATTTGTCAGTGTGGAGGGGGAAAAGGAAGATATCTTTATTCCGGAATCCGAGACCAACGGTGCGATGCATATGGATACGGTAGAGATCTCCGTATCACCGGCAGTGACCGGACGCCGCAGGGAGGGAAAGGTGCTGCATGTGCTTGAGAGGGGCATGAAGCAGGTGGTGTGCACGTATCAGCTGAATAAAAATTTTGGCTTTGCAGTGCCGGATAATCCAAAGTTTGGTTCGGATATTTTTATTCCGCTGGAGCGTTCGAAAGGAGCTGTAAACGGTCATAAAGTCGTTGTTGAAATCACACAGTACGGGAAAAAGGGAAAGAATCCGGAAGGAAAAGTGGTGGAGATTCTCGGGCATATCAATGATCCGGGGGTGGATATCCTTTCTATTGTGCGCGCTTACGGGCTTCCGGTGGAATTTGATCCGAAGGTCATGACGCAGGTAGAGCATGTGGCAAAGCCGGTATCGGAAGCGGATATGGCAGGACGCATGGATCTGCGCGACTGGCAGATGGTGACCATCGATGGCGAAGATGCCAAGGATCTGGATGATGCGGTGTCACTTACCATGGATCATGAAAATTATATTCTGGGTGTGCATATTGCGGATGTGTCCAATTATGTGCAGGAGCACAGTGCTCTTGACACGGAAGCGTTGAAGAGAGGAACTTCTGTATATCTGGTGGACCGGGTGATTCCGATGCTGCCGCATGCCCTGTCAAACGGAATCTGTTCCCTCAACCAGGGGGAAGAGAGGCTGGCACTCAGCTGCATCATGACGGTCAATCCTAAGGGCGAAATTATCGATCACACAATCACAGAGTCCGTTATCTGCGTGGACCGGCGTATGACGTATACCAATGTGAAAAAAATTCTGGCAGACCATGATCCGGAGGTGATGGCGGAATATGAGCCACTGGTTCCGATGTTTGAAAAGATGGCAGAACTGGCGGCAATTCTTCGCAAAAAGCGTATGAAACGTGGTTCCATCGACTTTGATTTTCCGGAAACAAAGGTAATACTGGATAAGAATGGAAATCCGGTAGATATCCGTCCGTATGACCGCAATGTGGCAACGAAACTGATCGAGGATTTTATGCTTGCTGCAAACGAGACGGTGGCAGCCGAATATTACTGGAGAGAACTTCCGTTTGTCTATCGTACGCATGAGCAGCCAGATTCGGAAAAAATACAGAAACTATCCACGTTTATCAATAATTTCGGGTACTCTCTCCACATAGGAAGTGATGAGGTGCATCCGAAAGAACTGCAGAAGCTGCTGGAAAAAATCGACGGAACTTCGGAGGAGCCGCTGATCAGCCGTCTGACCCTTCGCTCGATGAAGCAGGCACGCTATACGGTGGAAAATACCGGGCATTTTGGTCTGGCAGCGGATTGTTACTGCCATTTTACTTCACCGATCCGCCGGTATCCGGATCTGCAGATCCACCGGATTATCAAGGACAGTCTGCGGGGACGTCTGGGCGAAAAGCGCATTGGCCACTATACGCAGATACTGCCGGAGGTTGCAAAGCATGCCAGTGAGATGGAACGGCGTGCGGATGAGGCCGAGCGGGAGACGATTAAGCTGAAAAAAGTGCAGTATATGGAAAACCATATCGGAGAAACCTTTGCCGGTGTTATTTCCGGAGTCGCAGAGTACGGATTTTTCGTGGAGCTGGAAAATACTGTGGAGGGTCTGGTACGTGTGACTTCCCTCACCGATGATTTTTATCAGTATTATGAAGAAACTTATGAACTGGTGGGAGAAGCAACGAACCGCAGGTTTAAACTGGGGCAGCAGGTGCGTGTGACGGTGGATAACTGTGACCGGATCATGCGGACGATTGATTTTACACTTGCAGATTCTGACGAAAATTGATGGAATTCTTAAAATTTTCAAAATAAAAGCAGCAGTTTATTGCATTTTGCAGGAAAATCATATACACTGAGTTTACAGAACAAAAAGGAGGGAGCCGGGATGGCGAAACAACCGAAGAAGTTAATAGCCAACAATAAAAAAGTCTATCACGATTATTTTCTTGAAGAGACTTTTGAAGCCGGTATCGCTCTTGCTGGAACCGAAGTAAAGTCCATGCGCATGGGCAAGTGCAGCATCAAGGAATCCTTTATCCATATTGAAAATGGGGAGGTGATCCTCTATGGTATGCATATCAGCCCATATGAGAAGGGAAATATTTTCAACAAAGATCCGCTCCGGCCGCGCAAGCTTCTGATGCACAAGAAAGAGATTCAGAAGATGGTCGGTAAGATCGCGCAGAAAGGATACACGATTGTTCCAGTGGAAGTATACTTCAAAGGAAGTCTTGTAAAAGTGCAGGTTGCTCTGGCAAAAGGAAAGAAGCTTTACGATAAGCGTCAGGACATTGCCAAAAAAGACCAGCGGCGGGAAGCCGAACGGGATTTCAAAGTGAGGAATCTTGGATAGGTGTTTCGCAAAAAACAGGCGGGAGGCAAGAGTTATATTTTTGCTCCGCAAAAACATAACAGGGGCTAGTAATGGTTTCGACAGGGATCATGCAGCTGGAGAAGCGAGTCGTACGGGATACGTTAAATTCCACAATTAAAATTAAACGCTGAAGATAATTTAGCATACGCTGCCTAATGGCAGCAGTCTGACCTAGGGCACTCACACTTTAGGATCCAGGCTTCGACTCTGTGAGAAACGACGCAGGCTAAGCTTTGCACCTGTGGGCGTATCATGAAGCTACTAAAACCGCAAGGATGTTTGTTTTCGTGTGGCGGAGGGAATGTCAAAGAATAAACTACACTCGTAGAAGGACAGGGAATTGGTTTTTGGACACGGGTTCGACTCCCGTCTAGTCCACTAAAAAGGTGCTTAAATAAGCACCTTTTTATTTTAATAATTCCGTGATATTGATTACAAGATTATCATAAATACATACCTGTATATCATCATCAAAACGGTATTGATCTGACTTTTCTGGTGAATCCGGTTTGGCGGTGCCAAATGAAATTATAGCATAATATTGTGAGTGTTATTTTAGTGGAAAAATTACGAAAAAAGTGATAGCATGATAGCATAGAAAATAACCAAAGATGAAGGAGAAGAAATGTTTCGACTGGTGGCAGATATTACAGAATTAAATATTGATCAGGTAAAGCTTCCGAAGATTCCGGGACTGGGTATGCTTATGAAGCTTCCAAATAAACAAAAAATTTCCATGATTGTCAGTGTTTTGAATGCGCAGAAAGGTCAGTTCCTTCCAAAATGGCAGGAGGCAGTGAATCAGAAGTGGGGGCAGTTGCAACTTTTGGATTATCAGGTGGAACAGCCGGGGGACGGAAGCTGTCTGGCGCGCATCCGGATTGATGTGGGAAATGCGGATTACGATAAAGCGATTGATTCGGTCATTCCGCATGTGTTTCAGGAAAAGGATGTCCATACGGTGCTCGGTGGGGATTATGCCGGATCTGGAAACCTGCAGGAAGTGATGCAATTTATGCACAATGCACCGACGGCGGCAAAGAAGGAATTTTACATTGTAAAGACATTAAGCGTGGAAAAGGAAACAATTGCAAGAAACTTTGAAAACAGTGCGGCTTCCCAGGGAGCGGTACTTCGAATTGGAAGTCTGCGTTTTTTCCTGAAACAATCCTAAAAAGGCAAAGGAACAAAAGATGTTAGGAAATACAAAAGGTAAAATGATTAATCAGTATGTGCCGGATTATGTACTCTATGATCTTGAGACAACCGGTACTTCGAGTAAATATGACGAGGTTATTGAAATTTCGGCTGTCAAAGTAAAAAACGGCGTGGTTACAGAAGAGTTCAGTCAGCTTGTGAATCCGGGCAGACCGATTCCCAGCGCGGCAAGTGCAGTAAATCATATCACGGATGATATGGTGGCGTTTGCACCAATGTTTGATTCCGTATTGCAGCAATTTCTTGCTTTTATCGGAGATGATGTGCTGGCAGGACATAATATCAATCGTTTTGATATGAAATTTTTGTATCGTGATTGTGAACGGTATTTCGGTCAGACACTAACCAACGATTACATTGACACACTGAAACTGGCACGGCTCTGTCTGCCGGAACTTTCGCATTATCGTCTGGGGGATCTGGCACAATATTACGGGATTTCCACGGCCGGGGCACACCGTGCATTAAACGACTGCCGCATGAACCAGCAGGTTTTTGAAAAGCTGGCAAAGGAGTTGGATGGGACTACCGGGCGGCGCAGGATGGAAATAAAAAATTGTCCGGTGTGTGGGCAGCCACTGAAAAAAAGGAACGGAAGGTTCGGAGAGTTTTGGGGATGTACGGGATTTCCGACATGCAGATATACAGAAAATATATGATATATGACGGAAAAACCGTAAGGAGGAGTGTATGAAAACAAGGGAAGAGGCGCTGGCATATGCATTGTCTTTTCCGAAAACCTATCAGGAGGCGCCGTTTCATGATAATAACTGGCAGCTTGTGCGGGTAGAGGGAAGCAAAAAGGCGTTTTTGTGGACCTATGAGAGGGAAGGATACATTAATTTAAATGTGAAAGCGGATCCGCAGTGGCGTGATTTCTGGAGAAGTACCTATGCATCTGTCATTCCGGGATGGCATCAGAATAAAGATCATTGGAATACCATTATTCTGGATGGTACCGTTCCGGAGCAGGAAATCCAGCGTATGATTGCGGAAAGCTATGATCTGGTTACGGACAGTCCGACCAGACGGATTTATGAAGCGGTTAAAAAAATTCCGCGCGGAAAAGTGGCAACATATGGACAGGTTGCGGAGATGGCCGGAAATAAAAAGATGGCACGCGCCGTGGGAAATGCATTGCATAAAAATCCGGATCCGGAGAAGATTCCCTGTTATCGTGTGGTGAACGCAAAGGGAGAATTAGCTGGAGAATTTGCGTTTGGTGGAGAAGGTGCGCAGGCAAGGCTATTGCAGGCGGATGGAATTGCAGTTGTCGATGGACGTGTTGATTTAAAAATCTATGGTATATAAGTCGTTGTTTTGCTGCGTGTTCCGTTCCTCTTGCAAAAATCAAAAGCCTCAGACCATGCCGTGAATCACCAATTTATAAAAAATTAAGAAAATTGTTAGCAGACATGCTTGACGAGTGCTAAAAACAATGCTATAACAAAACTGAAGCAAAGATATAAGTACGTCTTAGTGGAAAATGCTCTGACTGAGATGGAATGACAGGAAGTGCATTTTAGAAAGCAGTTCCTGTTTTTGTGATTGGTGAGGTGATAATTATGGCAGCAAAAAGAGATTTTTACGAAGTTTTGGGAATAGATAAAAATGCAGACGAAGCAACGATTAAAAAGGCATATCGAAAACTTGCCAAAAAATATCATCCGGATATGAATAAAGGAAATCCAAATGCGGAAAAGATTTTTCAGGAAGTAACGGAAGCTTACGAAGTGTTAGGAGATCCGAAGAAGCGGAAATTGTATGATGAGTACGGTCCGATTTCGCTGGAGGCAGGTTTTGATCCGGAGAAGATGAAACAGGCACAGTACGGGAATCCATTTGGAAATGGAGGATTTTATCAGTCGTATTCTTCCGGAGAACCGGGCAGCGGATATCAGGAGTTCCATTTTGATGGTTCTTCCGATATGGATGATATTCTTGACAAATTGTTTGGAAAAAAAGGTGGATTCCACGGAACCGGAGGTTTTGGCGGAAGAAGCGGATTTGGAAGTACTGGAGAATTTGGCAGTGGTTTTGGCGGAGTACATGAGGAAAGAGGGCAAAATATCGAGACGGAAGTACCGATCAGCTTTGAAGAAGCGGTATTTGGCTGTGATAAAAGGTTTACGCTTTCTTCCAGTGACGGAAAGAGCCAGAACTTTGAAGTGCATATTCCGGCAGGCATTGCAAACGGGCAGTCTGTGCGTCTGAAAGGGAAAGGACAGAAAGGGTACAATGGAAAGGATGGAGATCTGCTGATCAAAGTCAAAGTCGGAGAAAAATCTGGTTACGAGCGAAAAGGCCAGGATGTTTATACGACGGTGAAAATTCCGTATACAACAGCTGTGCTCGGAGGAGAGATAAAGATCCATACGTTGTATGGAGATGTTGTCTGTAAGATTAAACCGGGTACACAGTCTGGGGCAAAAATCCGATTGAAAGGAAAGGGCGTAGCAGCCATGAATAATCCGGCAGTTCACGGAGATGAATATGCCCAGGTGCAGATAGAGGTTCCGACACATTTGTCGCAGACTGCAAAAGAAAAATTACAGGAATATGCACGGGCATGCAGCTGAATGCGAAGTTACTGTTCGCAGGGTAACCTGTGAACAGTAACATGTGAGTGAATAGTAACGATGAAATAACAGAAGATCCCTTGACAAGAGGAACTTTCCATGCTTAAATAAATTTAGTTATATGACTGACGGATAAGTGGAAGAACCACGTGGAGTATAACAAGAGATATAAAGGTGACAGATCCAAAGATTGCACCGCAGATAGGGCGATACATCACAGATGTACCGCAGATAAGGCGATGCTTCAGAGAAGCACCGCAGGGGCCGACCGTCTGGGCACCGCACATTGCAGGGAAATACATGAAATATGTATTTGATTGAAATGTGGGTTCCCGGATGTGTCGGTTTTTATTTATTTTAGGCGTATTTGCGAAAGGAGAAACAAATGCAGAAGGTAGCACTCAGTAAAGAATTAGGCGCAACAACATATCCGGGACGTGGTATTGTGATCGGACGTTCTAAGGATGGAAAGAAGGCGGTAACTGCTTATTTTATTATGGGAAGAAGCGCAAACAGCCGTAATCGTGTATTTGTAGAGGATGGCGAAGGTATCCGTACACAGGCATTTGATCCGTTAAAGCTGGAAGATCCGAGCCTGATCATTTACGCACCGGTTCGAGTACTTGGCAACAAGACGATTGTGACAAACGGAGATCAGACCGATACGATTTATGAGCTGATGGATAAGCAGCAGACATTTGAGCAGGCGCTGCGCACCAGAGAATTTGAGCCGGACGCACCAAATTATACTCCACGTATTTCCGGTATCATGCACATTGATAAGGGTGAGTTCAATTATGCGATGTCTATCTTAAAGAGCAACAACGGAAATCCGGATGCATGCAACCGTTACACGTTTGCATACAGCAACCCGGTTGCCGGAGAGGGACATTTTATCCATACTTATATGGGAGACGGAAATCCACTGCCAAGTTTCGAGGGTGAACCAACCTGGGTTGATATTGATGGAGATATCGATACGTTTACGAAAATGGTATGGGAGAATTTAAATGAGGATAATAAAGTTTCCCTGTTTGTACGTTTTATTGACATTGAGACTGGAAACTATGAGTCAAGAATTGTAAACAAGAATAAATAAAAATAAATAAGAGCGGATTGTTGAAAAAGGAGAAAATCATGCAGGAATATGAATTAAAATACGGATGTAACCCAAATCAGAAACCGGCCAGAATCTATATGGCAGATGGCAAAGATCTGCCGATTAAGGTGCTCTGTGGAAGAGCCGGATATATCAATTTTCTGGATGCTTTTAATGGATGGCAGCTGGTAAAGGAATTAAAGAAGGCAACCGGACTTCCGGCAGCAACTTCTTTCAAACATGTTTCCCCGGCTGGTGCAGCGGTAGGACTTCCGCTGTCTGACGTGGAAAAGAAAATTTACTGGGTCGATGATATGGATATTGAGTTTACACCGCTTGCAAATGCTTATATCCGTGCCAGGGGTGCAGACCGTATGTCTTCATTCGGAGATTTTATTTCCCTGTCAGACATCTGTGATGCAGCAACAGCAAAGGTCATCAAGCGCGAGGTTTCCGATGGTGTGATTGCTCCGGGATATACGGAGGAAGCTTTGGAAATTTTAAAGCAGAAAAAGAAGGGCAATTACTGTGTAATCGAGATTGATCCGGCATACGAGCCGGCTCCGATCGAGCATAAGGATGTATTTGGTATCACATTCGAGCAGGGAAGAAATGAACTTCATATCGGAGATGATTTCTTTGACAACATCGTGACAGAAAACAAAGAACTGCCGGAGCAGGCAAAGATTGATCTGGCAATTTCCATGATTACTTTAAAGTATACACAGTCTAACTCTGTATGTTATGTCAAGGGCGGACAGGCAATCGGTATCGGAGCAGGACAGCAGTCCCGTATCCATTGTACCCGTCTGGCTGGTTCGAAGGCAGATAACTGGTGGCTGCGCCAGTCTCCACAGGTTTTAGGACTGCAGTTTGTTGACGGTATCAAGCGTGCGGACCGTGACAATGCCATTGATCTGTACATGGGTGAGGATTATATGGATGTCCTTGCAGATGGTGCATGGGAGAAGATTTTTAAGGTAAAACCGGCGGTATTTACCGCAGAAGAGAAGCGTGCATGGCTGGATAAAAATACCGATGTGGCATTGGGATCGGATGCATTCTTCCCATTTGGCGACAATATTGAGCGCGCACACAAAAGCGGCGTAAAGTATGTGGCAGAGCCGGGCGGATCGGTACGTGATGACAATGTGATCGAGACATGTAATAAATACGGTATGGTTATGAGCTTTACTGGAATCCGTTTATTCCATCACTAATTTCAAAGGGACAGGATACGGACATGCGGAATCTGTTCGTAGGATCATAAACTCTAAAATCCAAACACAAAAACAGCCATTTGGAAATATCCAAATGGCTGTTTTTGTGTTTGGATGATGAAAAATAAATGAATTTGCGCAAAATGTGGGTTCTATATGCATGAAAAATATACTAAAAAATACGAAAAATATTAAAAATTACACGAAACAACCGATTGCGCAAATAAAAAAGAATATGCTTGGAATTGTGAAAAGTGTGCAAAAAAGAAAGCGAAATATATCAAAATTATACATTGACACTGTGGGACTCTCTTGTTATACTAGAACCATAGAACAACCGATTGCGCAAAAGCGCAGTCCAGAAATAAAATACATCTAGCGGAGGGAGAACGAGATGGACAAATTTATTGTAAACATCATCCATCGCCCGGAGATGGTTCCAGAGTATTCTGCAACCGTGACCGGACAGGGAAAGGAAGAGGATATCGGAGATAAGGCTTTACTTACAGAGTCTCTCGATATTTTCAAGACACAGCAGAGACTGGCACATGAGAATGGACTGAAAGTTACCATTCAGATGACATATGCTTCTTTGTTTAACGATGAAGCGGTTGAGATCGCAAAACATGATCATGAAGTCTATGGAGACGAAATCGCACTTTCCCTTTTGGGACTGCCTTGCGAAGAGTTCCGTGAGAAATATAAGACAAAAGATTTCTGTATCTGGATGTTTTCCATGGAAGACAAGAAGGCAATCGTTAATGATGTGTTCGAGAAATTCCATGATCGTTTCGGCTTTTATCCGGAGTCAACCGGTTCCTACTATATGGACGCAGAACTGATCAATTATGTGAAGGAAGCTTACCCGTCTGTGAAGTGTGCGGTAGCTACCTGCTGGGAGGAAGGCCCGAAAGCATATCATACCTGTAACAACTCCTGGTATACACTTTTCGATGGCGGTCCATGGGCACCATGGATTCCATCCAAGCAGAATACACATGCGCCGGCAGCAAATCAGGCAGAGGACAGTGGAATCGTAGCTATCCCACACCTTTCCCGTGACCTGATTGCATGTTATGACGGAAACGGATCAAACTTCGGTACACATCCACAGAACGTGCTTCGCGGTATGATTTATGATACAAAGACCTGGGAGTATCCGTATCTGTATAACCTGATCGATCAGTATCGTGATCTGGAAAAATACAACAATGGATATGCTTACAACATGATGTTCGTCGGACCAGGCTGGATGAACAAGATGGGCCGCTGGGAGGCTCCATATGATCTGCTGTTAAAGTCATACAGTGACGGATGTAAGTATTACGGAGATTTGAAGAAAGAGGGCAAGCTGGTAGATATGACCATGTCCGAGTTCGCAGATCACTACAGAAAGAAGAAAGGCATTACCGACGAGAAACGTTATACAGAGCCGGAATGTGCCCTTTGGAGAGATATTTTATACGGATCTGACAAGCAGCTGTTCTGGTATTGCGATCCGTTTATGAGAGCCTGTGTTAATATGGATCAGGGTGGTGCGATTGTTGACCTTCGTCCATATGTTGCAAAATTAAACTGGCCGGTTGGTATCGGAACACCTCATGTACAGGATGCTTCTTATCCATTCCTGATTCAGGAGAAGTACCGTGCCGGATACTTTACACATTACGCAGGAGAAGGAACAGTCAGAAGTGCAAAGCTCTGCTACAAGGGTGAGGAAGTAGATCTGTGCCTCTGCCCGACACATGCACATTTCTCACAGGAAGGCAATACCAGAATCCTGACACTGGACCCGGTAACCATCGAGTTTAACGGACTGACAGTAAAATTACAGACAAAGGAATATTTTGAGGAAGGTTCTTCTAAGATCAAGATCGAAAGAAATATTCTCGAGATGAGTGATCCTGATGCAGAGGTTACCATTGATGAGTACATGGTAGCATGCTACGGAACCACAGAGTATCCGGAAGATATGACATCTGTCGTATTAAAATGCGAAGGTGCAGATGAAAAGACCATTCACTATGCATACAAGTGCCGCAGTGAAGTCCTGGCAGGAGCAACCGCAGTCAGCGCTGTAGTGCCTCCAATCGACACCAAAGTTTCCCTGACTGCTTCTTCTACAGACGCAGAAGGATACATTGAGGAAGGATATGCATTCTCACCAATGTTTAAACTTGGATATAAGAAGACTATTACAGACAAGGAGGTATTTGCAACATGGCTCAACTTGGAAAAGGCAAATTAAATTACAGATGTCCGTCCTGCTTTATGAGAGACCTCGACATCGATATGTTTTACAATAAAGATACAAAGATTTACAGTTGTATCCGCTGCCAGTACAGAGGTACGGAGGAAGACGTTTTAGCGAAAAATGAGATGGTTCGATTCCGTTATGGGGCAATGCATAAGAGATTCGACAAGTTTGATTTCGACTAAAAAGAACGTGCGGCAGCTGCCGCACGTTTTTAATATCAGGGTATAACTTTCAGGGAGTATAATATGCCTATGGGACGAAAACAAAAAGAAACCGTGGAACTGCGTTTTTATGAAATTCCACAGGGAGAACCGGTACTTGCTTTGTTGGGAGAGGAGTGGAACCGGGTATACGGACATGACAATTTTTATCTGCATTTCCATAACCTTATGGAGATTGGAATTTGCAGAAAAGGGGAAGGGGAGCTTATTATAAATGAACACACGTATACCTACCGGACGAATTCTGTTACCCTGATTCCACCGAATATTCCGCATACAACGATCAGTAATGGAATGACCAGAAATTCCTGGGAATTTTTATATGTGGATGTCAACCATGTCATAGAGGAACTGTATGGTGACCGGATTGCACAAAAAAATGAGGCTATTGAACTGGTACGCAGATCGGCACATTTGCTGCATGGGAGCGAGTGTCCGGAGATTGCAGAGATCGTCAATGCCATCATCCGGGAAGAAAAAAAGCAGAGTCCGTATTATCGTCAGGTGATCACAAGTTATCTGCATGCGCTGGTGTATGAGATGTTTCGTCTGAATGAAGTACAGACACAGACGAGACTTGAGGCGGCAGGAAGCGGAACAATGCGGCAGATCGCAGATGCACTCACGTTTGTCAATGACCATTATCAGGGAGAGGTAAAAGTGTGCACCCTTGCGCAGGTCTGTGGGATGAGTGAGACATCTTTCCGGAAAGTGTTTGAAGAATATGTGCATATGCTGCCGATGGATTATGTGAATCTGGTGCGTGTACAATACGCGTGTGAACAGATGAAGCATGGCAATGATTCGATGGATGAGGTTGCCAGAAAGGCAGGATTTTCCACAACTTCCACCTTTAACCGGAATTTTAAAAAATTTTTTAATACGTCGCCATACCAGTGGAAGATCAATCCACAGCGGTATGAACGGAAATTACAGAACTTTCATATTAACGCATTAAAGGGATGGTAAACGTTTTCGAAGAAAAGGAGAAAAGATGAGCAGATTTATTAAAGGAATGGACCTTTCCACATTGCTTGAGTTAGAGCGCTGTGGGGCAAAATATTATGACCATGGAAAAGAGCGGGATATTTTAGACATCATGAGAGATTATGATGTGGACACAATCCGTCTGCGTCTGTGGAATGACCCGTATTCCGAAACCGGTGAACCGTACGGTGCCGGATGCAATGATCTGGCAGAGACAATTGCCATCGGAAAGAAAGTATCCGATGCGGGATTCGGCGTATTATTAAATTTTCATTACAGTGATTTCTGGGCAGATCCGGGAAAACAGATTAAGCCAAAGGCATGGAAAGATTTTGACGCGGACCAGCTGGAACAGGCAGTTTATGAGTTTACCGAGGATTCTCTGCGCAAAGTACTGGAAGCCGGTGTCAATGTGACAATGATCCAGGTGGGCAACGAAGTGACCAACGGACTGCTCTGGCCGGAGGGATTAAAGCCGAATTATGACAATATTGCAAGATTTATCAGTTCCGGTATCCGGGCATGCCGTGCCATAAAACCGGAGATTCCGCTTATGATTCATCTGGACAATGGTGGAAACAATGAGATGTACCGCGACTGGTTTGATCATTATATGGAGCGAGGGGAAGATTTTGATTATATCGGACTTTCCTATTACCCGTTCTGGCATGGCACCCTGCAGATGCTTGAAGACAACATGAACGATATGGCAGCCCGTTACGGGAAGGAACTGATCGTGGCAGAGGTTTCTATGGGATATACCATGGAAGATTACAAGCAGTATGAGAAACTAAAGGACAGTGAGCGAAAGGGATATGCGACAAAGCCGGAACTTGTGGCAAAGATCGAGTATCCGATGACGGTACAGGGACAGTCAGATTTTACGAAGGACTTCTTAAACCGCGTGGCACATGTGCGTGACAACAAAGGTCTGGGATTTTTCTGGTGGGAGCCTGCATGGATTCCGGTACACGGAAGCGGCTGGGCAACGCCGGCATCCTTAAAGTATATGAATGATCCGGGACCATGTGGCAATGAGTGGGCAAATCAGGCATTGTTTGATTACGATGGAAATGTCCTTCCGGCACTGGAAGTGATTCGTGATTTTAGAAAATAAGATATGTAAAAATGTTGCATGAAGGAAGGGGAATGTTGCAAGTTGCGCAAAGCATATTGCAAAGAATTTCCCTTCATGTATAATGGAATTATCAAGAAAACGAACCGCTGCACCAAGCAGCGGATAAACATGTAGAAAGGGAGAGAACAATGATTCAGAATGATGTATTAGCAAAGTTTAAAGAAATCTTTGGCGATGAGGGGGACATCAGAGTATATTTTGCACCGGGACGTGTAAATCTGATCGGTGAGCATACCGATTACAACGGCGGACATGTATTTCCATGTGCACTTACCATTGGAACCTACATGGCAGCGAGAAAGAGAACTGATCGGAAACTGCGTTTTTATTCCATGAACTTTGATGAACTGGGAGTAATCGAAAGTTCTCTGGATGCATTTACTCCGGACCCGGATGGATTGTGGACCAACTATCCGATGGGTGTTATGTGGGCATTTGAAGGACGCGGCATGAAACTGGAAACCGGTCTGGATATTGCATTATTCGGAAATATTCCAAACGGTTCCGGACTTTCTTCTTCCGCATCCTTAGAAGTGGTTACCGGATATATGTTAAAGGATCTGTATGGTTTTGATGTGACCAATCAGGATCTGGCTCTGATCGGACAGTATTCCGAGAACAACTACAATGGCTGCAACTGTGGAATTATGGATCAGTTTGCATCTGCCATGGGTAAAAAGGACAATGCAATTTTCCTTGATACTTCGGATCTTTCTTTTGAATATGCACCAATCGTACTTGACGGGGCAAAAATTGTCGTCACCAACAGTATGGTAAAACACAGCCTGGTTACTTCCGCATACAATGACCGCAGAAATGAGAGTGCACAGGCACTGAAGGATTTGCAGACCGTTGTGGATATCAAAACGCTTGGAGATCTGACGGATGAGCAGTTTGAGCAGTACAAGGGAGCCATTAAGGATGAAGTTGCCAGAAAGAGAGGCAAACATGCGGTTTATGAGAATCAGCGTACAATCGCAGCAGTCAGGGCTCTGAAGGAAAACGATATTGAAACATTCGGAAAACTTATGAATGCTTCCCATGTTTCCCTGCGTGACGATTATGAGACCTCCTGTCCGGAAGTGGATGTACTTGTGGATGAAGCATGGAAGATTCCTGGTGTGATCGGTTCCCGTATCACCGGAGGCGGATTCGGTGGATGCACGGTCAGTATCGTAAAGGATGCATCCGTGGACGAATTCAAGGAGAAGCTGACAAAGGCATATGAGGAAAAAGTCGGAAAGACACCGGAATTTTATGTGGTTTCCATCGGAGATGGCCCAAGCCGTCTGATTTAAGAACGTATTACATAGGGTAAATGTGTGCGGAGCTGATTGGAACCGCATTTGCCGACAGGCTTTATAAAAAGGAGTACGAGATGATTCAGGAGAACATTTTAGAGTTAGTAAAATATGGTCTGAGCACCGGACTGGTAGATCCGGAGGACAAAGTATATACCATTAACCGCCTGCTGGAGCTTTTTCAGGTAGACGAAATCGAGGATGCGGTATTTGAAAAGGTGGAAAATCTTCCGGCATGGACACAGGAAGAGGCAGAAGGAAAACTTGAGGGAATCCTTGCAGAAATGATGGATTATGCATATGAGAATGGTCTCATGGCAGAAAACAGTATTGTATACAAAGATTTGTTTGATACAAAAATTATGGGATGTCTGGTACCGGAACCAAGCAGTGTCCGCAAGACGTTCCGTGATCTGTATGAGCATACCTCACCGCTTGCCGCAACGGATTATTTTTACAAATTAAGCTGTGACAGCAATTATATCAGAAGACAGCGTATCAAAAAAGACCGCAAGTGGACAACCGACACCGAGTTTGGAACACTGGATATCACCATCAATCTGTCCAAACCGGAGAAAGATCCAAAAGCCATTGCGGCAGCAAAAAATGCAAAGCAGAGCGCGTATCCGAAGTGCCAGCTCTGTAAGGAAAATGAGGGATATGCAGGACGTGTCAACCATCCGGCACGCCAGAACCACCGTATTATTCCTCTGACCATTAACAATAGTGACTGGTTTTTCCAGTATTCTCCATATGTATATTACAATGAGCACTGCATCGTGTTCAATTCCAGGCATACGCCAATGAAAATCGAGCGTGCAACATTTGGAAAACTTCTGGATTTTGTGACACAGTTTCCACATTATTTTGTAGGTTCCAATGCAGACCTGCCGATCGTTGGAGGTTCCATCTTAAGTCATGATCATTTCCAGGGTGGACATTATACATTTGCCATGGCAAAAGCACCGATTGAAAAAGAACTTCAGTTTGAGGGATTTTCCGATGTGAAAGCAGGAATCGTGAAATGGCCGATGTCTGTCATCCGTATCAGCGGACCGGACAAGGAGCGTCTGATTGAACTGGCAGACAAGATTCTCTTAACCTGGAGAGGCTATACCGATGAGGATGCATTCATCTATGCCGAGACAGACGGAGAGCCACACAATACGATCACACCGATTGCACGAAGACGTGGAGATGATTTTGAACTGGATCTGGTACTGCGCAACAACATCACGACCGGGGAGCATCCGCTGGGTGTCTATCATCCACATGCAAAACTGCATCATATCAAAAAAGAGAACATCGGTCTCATCGAGGTTATGGGACTTGCGGTACTGCCTGCCCGCCTGAAAGATGAGATGGCAGAGCTTGCCGATGCACTGGTAAATGGTACAGACTTACGTGCAACAGAAACACTTGCTTCCCATGCAGAATGGGCAGAAGGTTTCCTTCCGAAGTATGATAAGATCACAAAAGACAATGTGATGGATATTCTGCATGAGGAAATCGGTCTGGTCTTTAATGAAGTATTGCAGGATGCAGGTGTGTACAAGTGTACACCGGAAGGACGTAAGGCATTCGAACGTTTTATTGCAGCTGTTTAATTGCGTTCTCTGGCAGATATAAGTTTTCTCAATGTGACGGAAGAAAGCGTATATTCTCTTTCTACAGAAAAATTTGCAAAGCAGCTCTGGCATTGATTTCAGGTTCTTTGTGTAAGGGTTTTCATTTTATGCAATTATCTTTATTCAGTGAGTGCCAGAGCAAGTTGCAAATTTGTTCTTCCGAAAGAAATATACGCCTTCTTCCTGTTGGTTGGAGAAAAGATAATTTGGAAAATGTGCTGGTATCTATACAAAGAAAATTTGCATAAAAGATACCGTTATGGTATCTAAACACTTAAAATGTAACATTTAGATACCACAAAGTCTCTATGGAACAAAAATTGCTTCTTCAGGTACCATTTTTTCAAAAAATCGGTATCTGAAGAAGCAATTTTTCTCTTGCAGGTGACATTCCTTTATTTTAGGCATTGAAAATAAGGAAATGTGTCACCTTAATCACTATTTTTTTATCAATAGATCCCGTCGTATCGAGAAAATTTATATTTATACTTGTTATTTATTGGCAAACCCTCCGCATAAGCTTCTTCCGACAGTGGAAGAATGCCGGAAGCAGGAAACAGTCTGCAAACAGCCATGCCAGAGGGCTGGCAAAACACGCAGCTGTAAATCCGAAGACCGGCACAAAGATCAGACCGATCAATGCGCGGGCAATCATCTCAAATACACCGGCAAATACAGCAAAGCCGGAAAAGCCCATTCCCTGGATAAGAAAACGAACAATATTGACCAGCGACAGAAGCATATAAAAGCAGGTGTTGGTGATCAGAAATTGTCTGGCCTGTGCGACAACCTGTGTGATATTGGCACTGTCCGAAGGATCTATAAACAGATAGATCAGTGGACGTGCAAGGAAAATGATGACAACAAGGATCGCTGCGGAGTAAACTGCGGCAAGAATGATGGCGGATTTCATACCACTTGCCAGACGATCATATTTTCCGGCACCCACGTTTTGTCCACCGTAAGTTGCCATCGTAGAACCGAGTGCGTCAAATGGGCACACCATAAACATCGAAATACGGCTGCCGGCCGTCATGGCTGCCACGGCACCGGAACCTAAGGTGTTGACAGCAGTCTGCAGAATGACGCTTCCGATGGCGGTAATGGAATACTGCAGACCCATAGGAAGTCCCATAATCAGAAGATTTCTTACATAGGAAGCATCCAGTACCCAGTCGGAGCGTTTCAGGTGCAGAATATCAAACTTCCGGATGATTACAAAAAGACACAGCACACCGGAAACCGCCTGCGATAAAACGGTAGCAAATGCGGCACCAAAAACTCCCCAGTGCAGACAGATGATAAAGAACAGATCCAGTCCGATATTTAAGACAGCCGCAACGATCAGAAAAATGACCGGCGTGATGGAGTCCCCCAGAGAACGCAGGTAGGAGGAGAGTATATTATAAAGGATGATGGCTGGTATGCCGGCAAAAATAACAACAATATAATTATAGGACAGGTCGATAATATCGGAAGGTGTCTGCATCAGCACCAGAATCTGCCGACAGAAAATGACGGTCAGTGCCGTGAGAACACCGCCGATGAGAACCGACAGAATGGCGGAATTACCGACATATTTGCGCACGCCGTCATAGTCGCGCGCACCGAACCGCTGGGCAACCGGCAGACCGAAACCGTTGCAGATTCCCTGACAGAATCCTATGATCAGAAAATTGATACTTCCGGTTGCTCCAACTGCAGCAAGTGCCGTCACGCCGAGATAGCGGCCGACGATGATGGTGTCCATGAGACTGTAAAATTGTTGAAACAGCATACCGAACAGAAGCGGTACGGCGAAACCGAGAATCAGTTTCATAGGGGAACCGCTGGTCAATTCTTTTGTTGTACTTCTTGCCATAATGATTTACTCCTTTTATATTTTAAACAAAACTGCAAATGCTAGGATATTTTATCACGATTGTGTAAAACTGCAAGAGGAAAAAATGCTGAAATTTCATTTTTTTTGCGTTTTTTTTGCCGCGTCAATTCTTTACATTTGAGGAAGAATGCGGTAGAGTGGTAAGTGACTGTAATATTGTACATATAAAGGAGATTAAAGTTGAAAAACTGGGAAAAAAATATACGTAAGGTTGTTCCCTATACACCGGGAGAGCAGCCAAAGAAATCACAGATCATCAAGTTAAATACCAATGAAAATCCATATCCGCCGGCACCGGGGGTAAAGGAAGCACTGGCATATTTTCATACGGATGATCTGCGGCTGTATCCGGATCCGGTTGTGACAGATCTGGTGGATGGGATTGCACAATTCTATCAGGTAGACCCTTCACAGGTCTTTGTCGGTGTCGGATCGGATGATGTGCTTGCAATGCTGTTTATGACCTTCTTTAATTCAAAGAAGCCGATTCTGTTTCCGGATATTACCTATTCCTTTTATGACGTGTGGGCAGAAATGCTTCGCATTCCGTATACACAGATTCCGCTGGATGATGCATTCCGCCTGAATCCTTCAGACTATAAATGTGAAAATGGTGGAATCGTATTCCCAAATCCGAATGCGCCGACCGGGGAACTTCTTCCGGTATCTGCCATCGAGGAGATCATTCAGGCAAATCCGGATGTGATTGTGATCGTGGATGAGGCATATATTGACTTTGGAGGAGAGAGTGCCCTGCCTCTGATTGATAAATACGATAATGTAATTGTGGTACAGACATTTTCCAAGTCACGTTCTCTGGCGGGGTCGAGGATTGGCTTTGCCATCAGTAATCCGACACTGATTAAATATTTAAATGATGTGAAGTATTCCTTCAATTCATACACGATGGATCGTATCACCATTGCGTTGGGAACGGCATCTATCCGTGACCGGGCATATTTTGAGCAGACGACAGAGAAAATCATAAAGACAAGAGAGTGGACCAAAGAGCAGCTTCGGGCACTCGGGTTCGTATTTGGTGATTCCAAAAGCAACTTTATTTTTGCCATGCATCCGGATGTTTCCGGTGTGGAACTGTTTGAAGCACTGAAGAAAAACGATATTTATGTGCGGCATTTTGGCAAGCCGGCACGGATCAACGAATATCTGCGTATCACAATCGGTACGGATGAGCAGATGCATAAACTGATCGATTTTCTGAAAAAATATTTAAATAAATAAAGCGAGGATTTTTTATGTTGACAAAATACTTGTGGGTATTTTTTGTTTCCATGGTACCACTGGTGGAACTGCGCGGTTCCATTATTATTTCGCAGGGACTGCAGCTGCCGGTACTTTCTTCTTATATTGTGGCAATTATCGGAAATATGCTGCCGGTGCCGGTGATTTATCTGTTTGCACGGAAAGTTCTGGTATGGGGAGCGGATAAACCGGTGATTGGAAAGTTTTTTTCCTGGTGTCTGGAGAAGGGAGAAAAGGGCGGAAAGAAATTACAGGAAAAAGCAGGCCGGGGGCTGTTTATCGCACTGCTCCTGTTTGTAGGAATTCCGCTTCCGGGAACCGGTGCATGGACAGGAACACTGGCGGCTAGTATTCTGGACATGGATTTTAAATCAACAATTATCGCCGTCATGCTCGGGGTTCTGCTGGCAGGAATTATTATGATGGTGCTCAGTGTGGCAGGATTCGGCATGTTTTTGAAATAACCAAGGAAGTAATTAATCAATGAAAGACAAGAAAAAAACCAAGACGATTCCGCGTCAGGTGCGCTGGGATAAGCTTGATAATACAGCACATCTTTTCCCGTCCATTGCGGGGGAGAGTATGACAAACGTGTACCGGATCAGTGTGACCTTAAAAGAAGAGGTTCAGGTGGAATTTCTGCAGCAGGCGCTGGACATGATTCTGCCGAAATTCGATGGGTTTAATCTTCGGATGCGCACAGGCGTATTCTGGTATTATTTTGAAGAGAACGGAAAAAAGGCGCCGAAAGTCACGGAAGAGGCGATGTTTCCATGCCGGTTTATCCGGCAGAACAAAAACCGCAATTATCTGTTCCGTGTGACCTATTATAAGTCAAGAATCAATCTGGAAGTGTTTCATGTACTGACCGATGGCATGGGAGGCATTAATTTCCTCCGGGAGCTGACGTATCAGTATCTGCGTCTGGTGCATCCGGAACTGGCAGAAAAAGAAGGAAACAAACTGAGCGGAGATACCTCTCTCAGCAGGGAGGACAGCTTTGTCCGCAATTACCGCAGCAGCAAGCCAAGCGGATTTAATAAAGAAAAAGCATATCTGATCAAAGAAGATAAACTTCCGGCCGGAGAATTTGGTGTCATGCATGGGCGGATGCCGGTCTCACAGCTGAAAAAGGTAGCACATGGCTATCATGCATCTTTGAATGAATATTTTGTTGCAGTCTTTGTATGGAGTGTGTATAAAGAACTGTTACACGGGATGCCGGGAGGAAAACCGATCCGAATCGCAGTGCCGGTCAATCTGCGGCCGTATTTTGATTCGGATACGACAAAAAACTTTTTTGTTATGGTATCTGCAGAATTCCGTCCAAAGAAAGAGTCCTATACGTTTGAGGAAGTACTTGCATGCATACAAAGCAGCCTGCACTCCCAGATCAATAAGGAACATTTAGAGGATCTGTTTTCTTACAGTGTATCCAATCAGAGGAACCTGCTTATGCGTCCGGTGCCGTTATTTTTGAAAAATATTGCCATGCGTATCGTATATGAAAAATCCGCAGTGGCAAATACGACAACGATCACAAACATCGGTAATATCAAGATCAAAGATATTTACCAGCCCTATATAGAAGGTTTTTCGGCTTTTATAGCCATGTCAAAAGGGCAGTATCTGAAAGGAACGATCTGTTCTTACCAGGATACGCTGGTATTTACATTCAGTTCCATCTTTTCCGAGGCTCTGGTACAGAAGGCATTTTTCCGCAAGATTGCGGCGGATGGTGTGGATGTGGAGATTGAGACGAACGGAGTATATTATGAATAAATGCAAAAAATGTAATGTTGTCATATTGGACGATACGGACCGCTGTCCGCTCTGTAAACATGTGCTGGAGTCGGACGGGATACCGGGAGAGAGCCGGTATCCGGATGCCATTGCAACGGCGCGTAAATTCCGGTTTGTGGAGAATCTGGTACTGTTTATCTCCATTGTGGCGGAGTGTCTGCTGATTGCCATCAATTTTCAGGTGGACAGGGAAGTGGCATGGAGCCTTGTAATTGGTATCATTCTTTTATATGGAAATGTGGTGCTTCGCATGGCAATTCTGGGAAAATCCGGATATCTGGCCAAAACCGTCTGCCTGGTACTTCTTGCCATTGTAATGCTTCTTGGAATTGATTATCTGACCGGATACCGGCGCTGGTCGTTAGACTATGTGCTTCCGGGGGGAATCATTGCCATTGATCTGGCGTTGTTTATCCTGATTCTGGTAAACCGGAGAAACTGGCAGAGTTATATGATGTCGGAACTGCTGACGATATTGCTGAGCATTGTACCGGTGGTATTGCTGCAGATGAGAATCATTCATTTTCCATATCTGGCATGGGGATCCCTCGGGGTATCGGTATTTTTATTCCTTGGAACACTGATTCTTGGTGATCGGCGTGCACGAACCGAACTGAAACGGAGATTTCATATATGATAGAAAGCGAAGCGAGTGTAAAAGGACGTGTGGTGGCAGAAATGCTGTCACATTTTACCAATGATTTGAAAATCGGAAAAAAAATAAAGAGCGGAGAGCTGCGCAAGCGGATGATAGAGCCGCCATGGATTCCGCCGGCAATGTTTAACCTGACAGGAATCAATATGGATCATTTTACGATGAAACTTTTGTCGTTAAAGGAAAATCCAAACACGGATTACGTGATTCTGCAGTTACACGGCGGTGGTTATACGGGAGCTGTGCGCAATGCGTATTATGTGTTTGCAGGATTATATAACGAGCTGAGCCATGGATGCAATGTGCTTACTCCGGATTATCGTGTGGCCCCGGAGAATCCATATCCGGCGGCACTTGAAGATGCATTGGCATCATACCGCTGGCTGCTTTCCAAGGGATATTATGGAGAACAGATTATCCTTGCCGGAGATTCGGCAGGCGGTGGACTGGCGATGGCACTCTGTATGTATCTGCGGGATCATAATATGCCGGTACCGGGAGGAATCATAGCCATGTCTCCGTGGACGGATCTGACGGCCAGCGGGGAGTCTTATGAGACCAATTATGAGAAAGATCCACTGTTTGGAAATACGAAGGAGAGTCTGATTTACCAGAATGATTATCCGGGGGAACATGACCGGATGGACCCGTATATTTCTCCGCTGTTTGGGGATTTCCGGGGATTTCCGCCAATGCTCATACAGGTTGGATCGATTGAGATGCTTCTGAGCGATTCGGTTTCGGTAGCGGCAAAGGCAAGGGAGCAGGGGGTAAAAGTGCGCCTGTCTGTTTATGAAGGGATGTTTCATGTGTTCCAGATGGCATATCTGAATATTCCAGAATCAAAGAAGGCATGGGCAGAAGCCGGCAAATTCATTGATGTGCTGCGCACGGACAGCAGACTGTAAAAATTATTACAAAAATGGCGCGGAATTTTTTCACATATTGCATAAACGCCTAGATACGTCTACATTTCCATGGAGTAAGCCTCCACATGATGTAGAAATGTGGGTTGACAATAACACAAGATGTAGTGTAGTCTTGTATTTGTTAATGAAAATATACAAGATATAGGGAGTAATCTCTATATCTTATATTTTGTGTAAACAATCGTTTATAAAGATAGACTTTGAGAGGAAGATGGAACATGAAAATTATTAAGAGAAGCGGAGTCGAGGTATTTTTTGATTCGAATAAGATCGTTGCGGCTGTACAGAAAGCGAATGCATCGGTAATCGATTATGAAAAACTCAGCGATGAGCAGATTCAGGAGATTGCCGATAATGTGGAAGTGGCATGTGAAAACATGAAACGATCTGCCAGCGTGGAGGAAATCCAGGATATGGTAGAGAACCAGCTGATGAACCAGCATGCATTTACGGTTGCCCGTAATTATATTACATACCGTTATAAGAGAGCGCTTGTGCGTAAATCCAATTCTACGGATGAACAGATTCTGTCTCTCTTAGAGTGTAACAATGAGGAAGTAAAACAGGAAAATTCCAATAAAAATCCTACTGTAAACAGTGTACAGAGAGATTATATGGCGGGAGAAGTCAGCAAGGATATCACGAAGAGATTCCTGTTGCCGGAAGATATTGTGGAAGCACATGAAAAAGGACTGATTCATTTCCATGATGCAGATTATTTTGCGCAGCACATGCATAACTGCTGTCTGGTGAACTTAGAGGACATGCTGCAGAATGGTACTGTAATCAGCGAGACCGGAATTGACCGTCCGAGAAGTTTTTCCACGGCCTGCAATATAGCAACACAGGCGATTGCGCAGATTGCAAGTTCGCAGTATGGAGGACAGAGTATTTCACTGTCCCATCTGGCACCGTTCGTACAGGTGAGCCGTGAAAAATTCCGGATACAGGTCCGGACAGAGTTTGAAAAGATCGGGCTGGATCTGGATGAGGAGAAAATCAATAAAGTAGCAGAGATGCGTGTAAGAGAAGAGATCAACCGTGGTGTGCAGATGATCCAGTATCAGGTGATCACGCTTATGACCACAAACGGTCAGGCTCCGTTTATCACGGTGTTTATGTATCTCGACGAAGTGCCGGAGGGACAGACCAGAGATGACCTGGCAGCGATCATTGAGGAGATGCTGCATCAGAGAATCAAGGGAGTAAAGAACGAAAAAGGAGTATTTATTACCCCGGCTTTCCCGAAACTGATTTATGTACTCGAAGAAGATAATATCCATGAGGCTTCCAAGTATTTTTATCTGACACGCCTGGCTGCACAGTGTACGGCAAAGCGCATGGTTCCGGATTATATTTCCGAAAAGAAGATGAAAGAACTGAAAGTGGACAAGAACGGGGAAGGACACTGCTATCCATGTATGGGATGCCGCAGTTTTCTTACTCCGTATATTGACCCGGAAACCGGAAAACCGAAATATTACGGACGTTTTAACCAGGGAGTTGTGACGATCAATCTGGTGGATGTGGCATGTTCTTCCGGAAAAGATGAGAAAAAATTCTGGAAGATTCTCGATGAGCGTCTAAAACTGTGCTACCGGGCACTGATGTGCAGACATAAGAGACTTCTTGGCACACCGAGTGATGTGGCTCCGATTCTGTGGCAGAACGGAGCGCTTGCCCGTCTGAAAAAGGGAGAGACGATCGACAAACTTTTATTTGGCGGTTATTCCACCATCTCTTTGGGATATGCGGGATTGTGCGAGTGTACCCGTTATATGACAGGTGTTTCCCATACGGAGCCGGAGACCGGAACACCATTTGCACTGCGTGTCATGCAGCGTCTGAATGATGCCTGTGCAGAGTGGAAAGAAAAGGAAAATATGGATTTCAGTCTGTACGGTACGCCGCTGGAATCCACCACCTATAAATTTGCAAAGTGTCTGCAGAAGCGTTTCGGTATCATAGAGGGCGTAACAGATAAAAATTATATTACGAACAGTTATCATGTGCATGTGACGGAAAATATCAATGCTTTTGATAAACTGAAGTTTGAGTCACAGTTCCAGAAGCTGTCTCCGGGTGGTGCAATCAGCTATGTGGAAGTACCAAATATGCAGGATAATATTGATGCCGTGATTGCCGTCATGAAATACATTTACGATAATATTATGTACGCGGAGCTCAACACGAAGAGTGATTACTGTATGGAATGTGGCTATGACGGTGAGATCAAAATTGTTGAGGAAAAGGACAGCGGAAAACTCGTCTGGGAGTGTCCGAACTGCGGAAACCGTGATCAGGATAAGATGAGTGTTGCACGTCGTACGTGCGGGTATATCGGAACACAGTTCTGGAATCAGGGACGTACACAGGAAATCAAAGAAAGAGTATTACATTTATAAAACATGGAAGAAAACAAACGGAAACAATATGCCCATTTGTATGAACACCATGAGGTAGAAGATCCACAACCCCGGGAAGAGAAAGAAAAACCCATCGGGCCGAGTGGCAGAAACCGCCATCGGCCGATGGTGGAAAAGGTATGCAGACGCATCGCCTTTTCTTTCCTGGCCATGGCGGTTGTTCTGTTACTTGCATTGAATTATTTTCAGATCAAAGAGGCAAAAAAGGAAGCGGTTTTGGAATATATCCGCAAAGAAAAGCAGCAAATGAAAAATCGTGAGACAGAAAAGACGGACCAGCTTGCAATCTTAGACCAATATGATATATTATATAGTATGTATCCGGATCTGGTTGGATGGATCAAAGTTGACGGGACACCAATCGATTATCCGGTGATGCAGGATCATACAGGCGGGGAATATTATCTGAAACACAATTTTGAAGGAAAAGATGATAATAAGGGAAACCCGTTTGTTTCCGCAGATGCCAGCATTGATCCGATGGATCAGAATATTGTGATCTTTGGGCACAACGTAAGTGATGGAAGCCAGTTTGGAGATCTGGATGCCTATCTGGATAAGAAATTTTACAAAAAGCATCCGGTGATTACTTTTGATACGATTTATGAAACTGGACAATATCAGATTGTTGCGGTGGTAAAGACACATGTAAAGGAAAAAGACGAATCCGGATTCCGTTATTACTGGTTTCGGAATTATAAAAACCGGAAAGAGTTTCAGAATCTGCTGGATTTTGTGGAAGAGAACCGTGTGTATGATACAGGGGAGCATCTTATCTATGGAGATACCACAATTATGCTCTCTACCTGTGAATACACGGTAAACAATGGGAGACTCGTAGTCATAGCAAAAAGGATATAGGGCAGAAGATGAAAAAATTAGGGATGATGAAAACGATACTGATGATGGGATGTGCGCTGGCGTTGCTTTTTGCAGCCGTTCCGCAGCCGGTTATGGCAGCGAACAGCCAGATGAATCTGACGGTTGGAACAACCAATGATGCAAAAGCCGGGGATACGGTAACGGTACGTCTGGTCGGAAGCAATAATCCGGGACTTTCGACATTTGCAGCAAGACTGGCATATGACGATTCTGATCTGGAATATGTAGGAACCACATGGGCAAATACGATTTCTTCGGATTCGGGAAATATTGAGCTGGTTTCCCCGGTTACGGAAAATAATCAGCAGGCACTTAATCTTTCGGCAATTTTAAATAAGACTTATTCCCAGAATGAAACCATTGCCACGGTTACCTTTAAGGCGAAAAATGCATATACAACGATGCCGGTTACCCTGACAGTGCGTGAAGTGACGGATGCAAGTTACAATCCGGTTACGGTTACAACGGTTGTGGATGCTTCTGCAGGACAGACACAGAGCCAGTCACAGTCCCAGAGCACTTCCCAGAGTCAGTCGGACAGTCAGGATGACACAGAGTATACAGATGATACAGATGATACAGACGATACGGACGATACGGACGATACCGATTCGTACGATGATACAGACGATATGCAGGATTCCAAGAGCAGCAGTGGGAATACACATAAGACTTCATCGAACAAAAAGAATAACAGTGGAAATACATCAAAAAACGGAAACCGGACAGATGCAACACCAAAGACAGGTGCGGTTGATCTGCGGATGGTATTTGGAGCAGCAGTAATTGTTTTTTTACTGGCAGCAGCAGGCTGCATCCGTTTCCTGAATAAAAAGAAAGAGTAAATTATGAATTATGAATTATGCTGGAATTAAGTATTGTGACATCGCAAACGGTCTCGGCTGTCGGACGGTACTGTTTGTATCCGGATGCCGCAATGCATGTAAGGGCTGTTTTCAGCCACAGACATGGGATTTTACCTATGGAGAATGTTTCGATGAGCAGGTACAGCAAAAGGTGCTTGATTCACTGAAACCGGAGTATATAGAGGGAATGACCCTGTTGGGAGGAGAGCCGTTTGAGGAAGAAAATCAGGAGGCTCTTCTTCCTTTTATGAAAAAAGTAAAAAGTTTGTATCCGGATAAGAATGTCTGGGCATTTACCGGATATATATATGATAAAGACCTGATTTTGGGAGGCAGAAAACATACGAAAGACACGGATGACCTGCTTTCCCTGATCGATGTACTGGTGGACGGTCCATTTATTGAGGAACAGAAGGATATTACGCTCAAGTTCCGGGGATCGGTCAATCAGCGCATTCTTGACTTGAAAAAAACCATGGAAAGTGGCAAAATAGTTAAGTTGATGGAATAGTTAGGAAAACGAGGATGGATACATATGAAAAAGCATATTAATGCATTGTTGGGATTTGTCTGTTATACAATCGGTGTGATTGCAGCAGCATATTACGGGTTGTGGAAGATGCTTGTGCTTCCGCTTCATACTCTGGCAGTTTCTTTTCTGGCAGGGGACCTGAATGTCACACTGCTTGCGGTATGTGTTGTCAAAATACTTTTTTCAACAACGATGGCAGGATTGATCTGGTGCATTGGCTATATAGCCTATAATCACTTTAAAGGCACACAGGATCCGGACTGGGAAACTATGGAGAAAGAGTACATGGCAGAAAAAGAAGAGAAAGAGAGGCAGGCATCGTGATTTTACGGGTTCCGGAATATTATGAGAAATTTTCCTGCATTGCATCCCGCTGCAAGGACAGTTGCTGTGCAGGCTGGGAAATTGACATTGATGAGGATTCCTATGCATATTACAACAGTGTGGAAGGTAAATTTGGCAAAAGACTCAAAGAAAGTATGTATGAGGCCGATCCGGATGATGATGGCGGTGGATACCGTTTTAAGCTGAAAGGGAAGAAACGCTGTGCCATGCTCAATGACCATAATCTCTGTGATCTTTATACAGCACTTGGGGAAGAGGCTCTGTGTGAAGTGTGTACAGAATATCCGCGTTTTTCCCTGATTTACGGAGATGTGGAGCAGAAAGCACTGAGTCTTTCCTGCGAGGAAGTCGGACGGATTCTGTTTGAGCGGACAGAACCGGAAAAGCTGGTGGATATAGAGCTGCCCGGAAATTGCGATGACGGTGAGGACGATCCGGCATATGTTGCGTTCATGGAATGGGTGCAGCAGGAGTCGGTGAATATTCTGCAGAATCGTACCCATAATATTCCGGAGCGCATGAGAGAGTTTCTGGCGTGGTGTGACCGTGTACAGACCGTGATCAATTATGCACAGGCAAAAGAGGATATGTCGGTACTGGCAGACTGGAGATACGAAGATGCCGGTCATGAACTTCGGGAGTGGGAGCAGAAAAATATTGAGGGAAAAGAGAAGCCGGTTCGTGCACTTTCTTATGAAGATTTCGAGGAACGTTTTGCGGTTTTTGCCGATATGGAAGAGCTGGATGAGGAATGGGTTCACACCAAGGAAGAATTCGAAAAGCTGTATCACGAAGATACCTATGAGGCATTTCTGACAGAATATATGCGATCATCGGATTATTCGGAACTTGGCTATGAACATCTTCTGGTTTATTTTGTGTATCGTTATCTGATGAATGCGATATATGATTATGATATTTTATCCTATGCCAAAATGATTGTGATGGCAACCCTTGTGGTAAGAGATATGGATGCGGCACGTTTTCACAGAAACGGTGGCAAATTCACAATGTCTGACCGTATTGACGTAGCGCGTATTTTCTCAAAGGAAGTGGAACATTCCGAAGGAAATGCACAGGATCTGAAAGAAATGTGTATGATGGAAGAAATTGCGAAAGTGGATGCACTTTGCAGACAGATTTAAACGTTTATAACAGAGATAAAACAGGCATCTGGCGAACCCCGGATGCCTGTTTTGTATTATGCTTTATTTGTCTAACAGATCGGTATAGAAATCTGCGTAATCCTTGCGGTTGTCCTTGCAAAAATCAATGGCAGCAGATGGATGCTGGTTCAGACGTCCGGTCAGCAGATACGGAATATCATATCCCCATACGGCACCGGTTTCTTTGAGCGGCAGCATATAGTCTTCTAAGAACCGGAGTACCGGGAATACATTGTATTTTGGATTTTTCAGAAAACTCAGAAGCAGTTCCATGGCACAGTTTCCGGCACCCCGTCCCATGGACATCATGGTAGCATCTAAAAGACTGACACCGTGGGAGAGTGCTTCGATCGTGTTGGCAAAGGCAAGCTGCTGGTTATTGTGTGCATGCATACCGATGTATTTGCCGTATTTTTCTCCAAGTTCGGTGTATTTATCTGCAATCGCACGGATCTGTTCCGGGTAAAGAGCACCGTAACTGTCCACGATATAAATGCCATCGGCGCTGCTTTGACCGACCATTTCAAGTGCCTGGTCAATATCGGATTCTTTGGCATTGGAGATTGCCATGATATTACAGGTTACCTCGTAGCCCTTTGCCTTGGCATCTTCAATCATTTCGATTGCAGCAGGCATCTGGTGCACGTAAGTTGCCACACGAACCATGTCAATTACACTGTCTTTTTTGTCAATGATATCTTTTTTGTAATCGCAACGTCCGACATCTGCCATGACGGAAATCTTCATATCGGAGTTGTTGTCACCAACGATCTCACGGATGGATTCTTCATCACAGAACTTCCACTTGCCGAATTTATTTACGTCAAACAGCTCCTTGGAAGCTTTATAACCAAACTCCATATAGTCAACGCCGGCCTTTACATTGGTGCGGTAGAGTGCGTTGATAAAGTCATCGGAGAACATAAAGTTGTTTACGAGTCCTCCGTCACGAATGGTTGCGTCCAATACACGAATATCGGAACGTGCTGTCATTAAGTCTCCTTTTTGAGCCATTTTTGTTTCCTCCTTGTGGTTCTTTGAATCTTTTACACTTTAACGCTTTGACGCGTGTGAGTATATAATAACACAATTCGATAAAAATGCAAGCAAAAACTTTACTTTTTTCCAGTCTCCTAATATAATTAAATCGGGTGAAAGCCCGAAGGAGGAGAAAATGATATACTTATTAGGAACATATGAACACGCACTGGTTGCTTTTATCGGTGTTTTATTTGCTTTTGCAGTGACCTGTATTGCAATTGCAAAATTAAACGGATATCTGCCGAAGGACATGGGAAGACAGTATGCACATGATGGAGCTCTTTCCGCAGGAAAACCAAGAGGTGCGGGTATTATTTTTGTGTTGACTTTTGTTGTTTCCGCATTGTTGTTTGGCAAAATGAATAAGGAAATTATCATTTATCTGGTGCTGATCGTCATCGAAATGTTCACCGGATTCTTTGATGATGCCGCAGAAAAACCATGGGGAGAGTATTTAAAGGGAATTCTGGATCTGGCGGTGGCAGTCGTTGTAGCCATTTCCTATCTGCATTACAATTCCAGTGAGATCACCATTGCCATTACGGGAACGACCATCGTGATTCCACCGGTTGTATTTGCCATTCTGACCGTTATTCTGGTGTGGGTTTCCATCAATGTTACCAACTGTTCGGATGGTGTGGATGGATTGTCGGGAACACTGACCATTATCACGTTGATGAGTGTGTTTGTTCTTGACAATATTTTAAAAGTCAATGATTCTTTCAATTACTGTATTTTACTGTTTGCGGTATGTCTGCTGGGATATCTGTGGTATAACGCAACACCGAGCAAGCTTCTTATGGGAGATGCCGGATCACGTGCAATGGGTATTTTTATTGCCATTGCGGTATTGAAGATGCACAGTCCGTTTATGTACCTGCTGGTTGCTGCGGTACTTATCGCAGACGGTGGTCTTGGTCTGGTAAAGGTTTCACTGCTTCGGTTTTTAAAGATACATATTCTGAAGAATACCATCACACCGATCCACGACCATGTAAGAAAAAAGGGTGGGTGGTCCAATGCCCAGGTGGTATTTCGTTTTGCTATCATTCAGATTGTAATTTCACTTGCAGCAATTTATCTGGTTATGATTTAAGTTGTAGTTATAATTGGAGGCTTTATGCGTTTTGTTTCCATTGAAGATGCCAGACCGGGAATGTGTCTTGCGTATGATTTATATGATTCCATGGGGCGTACCATGGTGGGAAGTGGCTGTGAACTGACGGCTTCCTATATCAATAAACTAAACGAATACGGATTTAGCGGTATTTATATCGAGGATGAACAGTCGAAAGATATTTACATCGAAGCAACAATACCGGAAAAACTGCGCCAGGAAGGGTTTAAATGTGTGCAGGAGAATGATATTGACCGTTGTGCCGAGATTGCACAACAGATTGTGGAGAATCTTTTGTCCAGAAAAAATGTGTGTCTGGATATGACAGATCTGCGCTCATACGATGATTATACATATGCACATTCGGTGAATGTTGCGGTGCTCTGCTGCGTGATCGGTATGGGGATGGGAATGAGTGAACGCGATCTGAATTATCTGGTTACAGCGGCTCTCTTGCATGATCTTGGAAAACTTGCCATTCCAAAGGAAATACTAAACAAACCGGGCAGGCTGACACCGGATGAATACCAGTTGATGAAGACCCATTCGACCCGTTCGTACCAGCTGCTTTTGAAGCGATGGAATATTTCGGCGCATATCAAGCAGACGGTACTTCTTCATCATGAAAATGTAGATGGAAGCGGATACCCACAGGGGCTGATGGGAGATGAACAGTCACTCTCCGTAAGAATTGTACATGTGGCGGATGTGTATGATGCGCTGACATCAAGACGTCCGTATAAGAAACCATATTCTCCTTATGAGGCAGTAGAATATCTCATGGGAGCCTGTGGCATCATGTTTGACAAAAACGTTGTGGAAGTGTTTATGGAACGTGTCCCACTGTTTCCGAGAGGGACGGAGGTAAACCTGTCGGACGGACGCAAGGGCCTGATCTATGAAAACAAAGGACCGCATAATCTGCGACCGATTCTGAATATGCCGGATGGGACCAAACTGGATCTGATGGAAAATAAAAACCTTAATGTTACGATTCTTCCACCGGAATATCTCGATACGGTTTCTCCAGATTCGGAAGAGCCGGGAAGAAAGAAGATGGTTCAGGAAACTGCCAGAAAAAAAATCATGATCGTAGATGATATGAAGACTAATCTGGATGCCATGCGTGGAATTCTCGAGGATGAGTATACCGTCATTCTCTGTAAATGCGGAAAACAGGCATTGCATTATCTGGAACACAATGAGTTTCCGGATCTGATCATTATGGATGTTGATATGCCGGAAATGAACGGAATCGAGACTACCATGAGAGCAAACAAGCTCACAGGGGGCAGGATACCGGTTCTGTTTGTCACGGCCATGTGTGATGCGCATACGGTAATGACCTGTCGGAGACTGCATGCGGCAGGATATATTGTGCGGCCATATAAAGCCATTTATATCAAATCCGAAGTAGAGCGGATATTTAGTGGTTGGAGGTAAAACGGATATGGGACTGGTTTTCCATCTGATCTGTCTTTTTTTTACACTGTTTGTATTACAAAGTTATGTCAGCAGCGGGTTTCACGCAAGGGAACACCGGCTGCTGCCGTTGGTTTTAGGGCTGATTGCACTGAACAGTTTTTATCGCATTACCTATTATGTTACGGGAGAGGCACAGACACTTCGTATACTGACAGATTTACTGGCCATTCACATGCTGTATCTTATGATTCATTATGTGGGTGATTTTATGAAATTCCAGCTGAAACTCAGGACGGAAGTGATTTTGTTCTGCAGTCTGGTGCTGTTTAATTCCATGTTGATTATACGTGCTGCGCAGCGCGAGACGTATCAGGATGCGTTTCGGATTGCGCTGCTTTGTTATACGGGAATTCTTCTGGGGCTGGCTACTTATGTGAGAGTGAAAAGCGAGGTTTCTGTCTGGGAGGGACATGTAAATGATATGTTGTATCTTGGCATGGCACTTCCGGGAGTTGCAATGTTGTTTCGCGCAGTTACGCCGAAAGCGGAAGAATTTCTGGTGCCGGGAGCTTTTGAAATTTCCTGTCTGATTGTCTTTTATCTGATGATGACGGGAAGATTATCCAATGTGACGAACATTATCCGGGAAAACTTTTATAATATCAGTGATATCCCTACGTTTTTGTTTGACAACAGAATGCGTTACCGGGATGCCAATGCCAGTGCCAGACGATGGTTTCCGGAAATTGTGGGGGAACTGACGGACGATCCGCAGGAGTACCCTTTTTATACCAAAATGATGCGTTGGAGTAAAGACCCGGATCAGGATTATGTGGTTCAGTGGAAAGAAAGTTATTGCAGGTGTCAGCTGCATCCGGTCTGCAGTGAAAATGTGGTGAGAGGATATATTCTTACTCTGCTCGACATCACACAGCAAAAGAAGGAAACGGTTCTGATGGAGGATCTGAAAAAGAAAGCAGAAGAACAGTCATTTTTAAAAAGCCGTTTTCTGGCATCGGTCAGTCATGATCTGCGCAGTCCGCTGCATGCGATTATCGGAGGTTCGGACATTTTAAAAAGGCAGAATCTTCCGGATGAGAGCAAAAACATTCTTGAATATATCCGTGTCGCGGGAAATAATCTGCTTGAACAGGTGGATACCATCCTTGCATATTCGAAGCTGGAAGCAGGAATGTTGACGCTCAAAGACAAAACATACAATTTTTATGAGATGATCGAGGAACAGGCCCGTCTTTGTCTGCTGAATATCCGGGAAAAAGATATCGTATTTACCGTGAGGTTTCTGGACCGATTTCCGGAGCAGGTAAGTGGGGACTATTTACGTGTGGCACAGATTTTTCAGAATATTTTATCGAATGCCTGCAAGTTTACGGAACAGGGAACGATCACGCTGTCACTCCACTGTAAGATGGAAGAAGGACAGGTATGGTTTGACGGCTGTGTGGAAGATACCGGTGTGGGAATGACAAAGGAAAAACTTGCACAGGTATTTGCGGAATATGTCTCGTTCTCCGAGGATATGGGGGTAGAGGGCTTTGGCCTGGGTCTGTCAATTGTCAGACAGCTCGTAGAAATGATGCATGGCTGGGTAAGAGCAGAGAGTGATCCGGGAAAAGGGACACGCGTATCTTTTGGGTTTTATCAGAAACAGGTTATGGCTGAGATATCAGAGCCGAGAAACATCGGACGGGAAATATTAAAAGAACAGAATGATCCGCAGGTCGAAGAAATACAGCCAAACTGGGTTTATCCGCGGGCACGTGTCCTTCTGGTGGATGATATGGAAGCAAACAGGGTGATTTTTCAGGAACTTGCGGCTCCATGGAAGTTTATACTGGATCTGGCGGTGTCAGGAGAAGAAGCTGTACAGATGGTAAAAGAACGGGAATACCAGATGATCATTCTGGATCAGATGATGCCGGGAATGTCCGGATTTGAGACGGCGGATCAGATACAAAGATACAGTCATGCACCGCTTGTTCTTATGACAGCGGATATTTCTGACGAAGTGAGAAGCCGTTCCATCCGGCATGGATTTACCGATTTTATGCCGAAACCGATCCGGCTGCAGCGGATGAGGCAGGTTTTAGAAACCGGAATTCCGGTAAGATACAGGGAACTTCCGAATCCGGTCGATGCGTCAAAGAAGGCGAAAGCCACAGGGCAGAGGAACGCTACGGATATCCGTACGCTGGAATCTTATTGGAAAGAGGTGGAGGGTTTACTTCCGAAACTTCCGGAATATGTCCAGCGGGATCTGCATATGTTTCAGACAAAAGTTCATGGAATCAAAGGGATCAGCCGCCAGATTGGAAAAGAGGAGATTGCCCAGCAGGCAGAAATTATGGAGATGGCGGCAAAGACCGAAAACCGTGCCTTTATAAACCGGAATCTGCATATCTTCTTAGAGCAGCTGCAGGGGACGGTGAAAGAAATAAAACAGGAGACCAAAGGTTTACCGGAGAGCGGTCACATACTTCGGCAGGAAAAGTTTCCCATGATGGATGGAGAGCAGCGCCGGCTGTGCTGGAAAAGGTTAAAGTATGGATTTGATACCTATGATATTGCACAGATTGAGGAGAATATAAAGATACTTTCTGAACATGAATTACCGCCGGAAGAAAAAGAAAGGCTTCCCGTGGTAAGGGAAGCTTATGAAAATCTGGATTATGAAATCGGAAGCAAAGCCTGTATGTTTTAGACGCGGCGGCGCAATAACGCATAAAATTTTTCAATATGGAAAGGTTTTCCCTGAACCGCCTGGACTTTCAGGCGGTTTTCTTCATTGAAACCTACCAGAATGTTGTGATTGGCTTCTGCCAGGTAATCCATAATACCGTCAATATCGGATTTGGTATTTTTCGGACAGTTTACATACATATGTTTGTTTGCGGTAATATGCATGGTATAAGAGATGCTGAAATGATACCAGAGCATTTTGTGGAGCGTCGAATGTTTATAGATCCACAGAATCTCCTGAATAGGTACAATGGCATTTCCATATGGTGATGTCATGATAAAATAATGTTCGGTAATAAACATATCCTCCGTTGCCAGCTGTGGAAGTGTTGCAAGTTCTTCCTCGGCCTCGGCGAGAATCTGACCCGGATGTCCGAAGACGATCAGGTTCTGGCACGGTGGGGAAAGCACCGGGAACCGGATATAGACCATACAGATCAGAAGATACAGGACGGTATAAATCATGGAACCGAAATACGCGAAGAATAAAATGCGCGTCGTGGTTAAATGATAGTCAGGCTCACTGAAATAATACGAAGACAGCTGATTGCGGATACCGGTTTCGGTCCAGTTCAGGTCAGAGGAAAGCTGGGACAAAAGTGCCAGATAAGATTCTTTTCCTTTGACGATTCGGCCGGTGACGGTCAGACGGTCGATCGTAGGGAGTCCTTCCTCACATGTATGCGGGGTAAGGAGAATGATGCTGCAATTATTTTTCTGTGTGGTGTAATAATAATATCCGCGGGTCTGTCCATAGGTTTCACAGGTATATCCGCTGAATTTCAGATCTGTGAAGGTCATGCGCACATAACGGTGATGGTCCTTGTAGGCGTCCGCAATTTTGGTATTGACGGAAAGCTGTGCAGGGCGCAGCATGGCACCCAGTGGAAATACGATCCAGAGAACTGCAAGTAAAACCAGATATATCATTGGAGAAAAAAGTCTTCTGCGATAGAAGGCCTGAATATTTTTGGAAATATAATGTTCGTAGTTGTCAGGCATGGAAAATCCTTTCTGTAGTTCAACTTATGCATTCAGTATAAAGGTTTCGGGAAGAATAATCAACCTTGCTTTTGCCATAAAAACTTGCTAAACTATGATACAAAGCAGGAGGAAAAGAATGGACGCGTATACGGGTTTTGCGCAGGTTTATGACCTGTTTATGGATAATGTGCCCTATGATGAATGGTGTGCATATATTTGTGAGACATTAAAAAAGCATGGAATTGCAGACGGACCGGTGCTGGATCTGGGATGCGGAACCGGAGAACTGACCCGGAGACTGGCAGCCTGTGGGTATGATATGACCGGTGTGGATGTTTCTGTGGATATGCTGCAGAAAGCCATGGAAAAGCAGACAGATCCGCCGATTCTTTATCTGCTGCAGGAGATGCAGACACTCGAACTGGATGGATGTGTGCGGGCAGTCTGCTGTACCTGTGACTGTGTCAATTATGTGCTTGAGCCACAGGAACTTTCCGATGCATTCCGGCGGGTTGCCGCCTGTCTGGAAAGCGGTGGAGTATTTATCTTTGATATGAATACCGCCTATAAATACGAACAGCTTCTTGGAGATCACACATTTGCGGAGAGCAGGCAGGAAGGAAGTTTTATCTGGGAAAATTATTATGACGAAGAGACCAGAATCAATGAATATGACCTGACACTGTTTATCCCGGAAGCGGGAGAGCTGTACCGCCGATATGCGGAAACACACTATCAGAGAAATTATAAGGTGGAACAGATAGTGGATTTTCTGCAGCAGGCGGGACTGGTCTGTGAAGGAATGTATGATGATTACACCGACGCCGGAGTCAAAGCCGACAGTGAGCGTATCACATTTGTTACAAGAAAAGAATAAAGGAGAAATGATACATGGCAGATTATATTGTTAGAGCAACCGCAGCAGGTGCCGCAATCCGGGCATTTGCAATTACATCGAGGGATCTGGTGGAGACCGCCAGACAGGATCACAATACGTCCCCGATCATGACGGCAGCCCTGGGACGTTTGTTGTCCGGCGGTGCGATGATGGGAACAATGTTAAAAGGGGAAAAGGATCTTCTGACCCTGCAGATTCAGTGCAGCGGTCCGGCCAGGGGACTTACCGTTACTGCGGACGCCAATGGACATGTCAAGGGATTTGTCAATAATCCGATTGTGGAACTTCCGCCAAACAAAGACGGACATTTAAATGTAGGGGGCGCGCTGGATCTCGGTATTTTGAGCGTCATCAAAGATATGGGACTAAAAGAGCCATATGTGGGACAGTGTCAGCTGCAGACAGGAGAGATTGCAGAAGATTTAACCTATTATTTTGCAACTTCCGAGCAGATTCCGTCTGCGGTAGGATTGGGCGTGCTGATGAACAAAAACAACACGGTGCGTCAGGCCGGCGGATTTATTATTCAGCTTATGCCGTTTACGAGTGACGAGATCATTGAAAAACTGGAAAAGCGTATTGCAGAGATCGATTCTGTGACTATGATGCTGGAGCGAGGACTGACACCGGAAGGAATTCTCGAAGAAATTCTCGGAGATTTCGGGTTGAAAATCACCGACAAAATTCCGGCAGCATTTGTCTGTGACTGTTCCAAGGAGCGGGTATCCCGCGCACTTTCGACGCTCAGCAAAAAAGATCTCGATGACATCATCAATGATGGGGAGAGCATCGAGGTAAAGTGTCAGTTCTGTAATAAGGCATATGAATTTTCCGTAGAGGAATTAAAGGAGTTGAGAAAGTGAGACAGGGATTTGTAAAAGTAGCTGCAGTCACACCGAAAATTAAAGTGGCAGATACAAAATACAATGCAGAACTGATTCTGGATATGATGAAAGAAAGTACCCGGCAGGGAGCAAAGATTGTAGTTTTTCCGGAACTTTGTCTGACCGGCTATACCTGTCAGGATCTGTTTTTGCAGGAACGTCTGCTGCAGGGCGCAAAGGATGCGCTGATGAAATTAGTAAAAGAGAGTGCTTCACTGGACGCCATTTTTTTCGTGGGACTTCCCTTTGAAATCCTTGGAAAATTATACAATGTGGCGGCAGTGTTTTCCCATGGAGAAGTGCTTGGACTTGTACCGAAGAGTTATCTGCCGAATTACAATGAATTTTATGAGGCGAGACATTTCGTATCCGGAGCAGAGCTTGCGACAGAGGTGGTTCTGCCGGACGGAAGCTGTGTTCCTGCGGACCGGGATCTGCTTTTTGTCTGTGAGCAGATGCCGAAACTCAGAATCGGTGTGGAACTGTGTGAGGATCTGTGGACACCGAATCCGCCGAGTATCTCCCATGCACTGGCGGGGGCGTCTGTTCTGGTGAATTTGTCGGCTTCGAATGAACTGACCGGCAAAGACAGTTACCGCAGGGAACTGGTAAGTGGCCAGTCTGCACGTCTTCTTGCGGCATATATTTATGCGTCAGCGGGAGAGGGAGAGTCTACACAGGATCTGGTGTTCTCCGGGCACAACATCATTGCGGAAAACGGACAGATTCTTGCGGAATCCAAGCGTTTTGGACATGGCATCCTGTATTCGGAGATTGATGTGGAACGTCTCTGTGCACAGCGCCGCAGAATGACAACTTTTGTCACTGAGGATCAGACACATACCGAGATTCTGTTCTCTTTAAAAATAGAAGAAACAAAACTGACGCGGTTTATTGATCCGGCACCGTTTGTGCCAACAGACAGACAGAACAGGGAAAAGCGTTGTGATGAAATTCTGATGATTCAGGCAATGGGACTAAAAAAACGTCTGGAACATACCGGAGCCAATGCTGTGGTAGGTATTTCCGGAGGACTGGATTCGACGCTGGCACTTCTGGTGACCGTGCGTGCCTTTGATCTGTGCGGGCGGGATCATAAGGGAATTACGGCCGTCACCATGCCGGGATTCGGGACAACCGACCGCACATATGACAATGCTGTCAAACTGATTCAAAGCCTTGGGGCAGAATTTGTGGAAGTGGATATCTGTCAGGCGGTAAATGTGCATTTTTCGGATATCGGACAGGACCCTTCGGTGCATGATGTGACATATGAAAATTCCCAGGCGCGGGAACGCACGCAGATTCTGATGGACATTGCAAACAAAAAGAATGCGCTTGTGATCGGAACCGGAGATCTGTCGGAACTTGCACTGGGGTGGGCAACGTACAACGGAGATCATATGTCCATGTATGCCGTGAATGCTTCTGTGCCAAAGACACTGGTCCGGCATCTGGTGCGTTATTATGCGGATACCTGTGAGGACAAGCAGCTTTCCGATACCTTGTATGATGTATTGGATACACCGGTTTCTCCGGAACTTCTGCCACCGGAAGACGGAAAAATTTCACAGAAGACCGAGGATCTGGTAGGACCGTATGAACTGCATGATTTCTTCCTGTATTACATGCTGCGTCAGGGATTCTCCCCTGCAAAAATTTATCGTCTGGCAAAAATCGCATTTGCTGGAACCTATGAAGCTGCATTTATTTTAAAATGGCTGAAAACGTTCTGCCGCAGATTTTTTGCGCAGCAGTTTAAACGTTCCTGCCTTCCGGACGGCCCGAAAGTCGGATCTGTTGCTGTTTCTCCGAGAGGAGATCTGCGTATGCCGAGTGATGCGTGTGCAACATTGTGGATGGAGGAACTGAATACGCTTTCTTAGAAAAATACATTTTTTATTCGAATCTTAACCGCCATTATGCTATAATGAAACATATGGATGCAAGAGATAAGGAGAAAGAAGATTCGGATGAAAAAAACATTGTATATCATAAGAGATATAGCCATTACCGTCGGGATTCAGCTGGTGTGTTTTATGGTCTGTTTGTGGATACAAAACAGTACTGTGGAAAATGCGCTGATCCCGGCAGTATCTATTTTTGGAGTCTTTCTGACTTCTGTGATCACACCGGGGTATCTGTATGGTGTGGCAGCTGCAATTCTCAGCGTTCTTGAATTGAATTTTGCTTTCACATTTCCATTTTTTCACTTTAATTTTTCCATACCGGAGAATATGGCATCGGCAGTGATCATTATACTGATGGCTTTGATTACCTGTGGGTTTACCACCAAAATAAAGTATAATAAAATTCTCGAAGCAGAGAGAGAAAAAGAAAAAATCCGTGCAGACATATTCCGTGCGGTTTCCCATGATCTTCGGACTCCGCTTACCACGATCTATGGCTCCAGCTCGGCGCTGCTTGATCCGGATAATGATTTTACGAAGGAACAGCGGACAAAGATGCTGCAGGACATCCAGCAGGATGCACAGTGGCTTTTCCGGATGGTTGAGAACCTGCTTTCGATCACAAAACTTGACAGTGGAAAAGTAAAAATCATTAAGACACCTACGGTTTTGGATGAGCTGATTGATTCGGTGATTTTAAAGTTTCATAAAAGATATCCGGATCAGGAGGTTGAAATTGATATTCCAGATGAATTTGTGGTAATTCCCATGGATGCAATCCTGATCCAGCAGGTGTTGATCAATATTTTAGAAAACGCGGTGCAGCATGCAAAGGGAATGGTGCACCTGGGACTGAAGGTATTTCTTGTGGCGGACAAAGCCGTATTTGAAGTACAGGATGATGGATGTGGAATTCCGGAAGAAAAATTAAAATCTGTTTTTTACGGGAGTCAAGAGGCATATGAGGTATCTTCCGATTGCAAACGGAGCAATGCAGGAATAGGACTGGCAGTGTGCGCAACAATTATCAAAGCGCACGGTGGAAAGATCAAGGCAGAAAATAAGAAAAATGGAGGTGCACTTTTCCGGTTTTATCTGGATATGGAGGAGAAGGAACAGGCATGAACGGAAATAAATATAAGATTTTAATTATTGAGGATGATGAACATATTAACAATCTGGTGGCTACACTTCTGGAGGCAAACGGATATCAGACATTATCGGCATATTCCTGCGAAGACGGAATGATGATGTATGCTTCTCACAGACCGGATCTCGTTGTTTTAGATCTGGGACTTCCGGATCAGGACGGAATGACTTTTTTAAAGCGGTTACGGAAAGATTCCCTGACGCCGGTGATTGTGCTTTCTGCCAGGTCAGATGAAAAAGATAAAGTGGAGGCTTTGGATATGGGAGCCAATGATTATGTTACAAAACCATTTGGCTCTAATGAATTTCTTGCGCGGATACGTTCTACGCTTCGCATGACAACACATCGCATGCAAAACGGAATGTTTCCGGGTGGAAAATTTAAGGCCTCCGGTCTGACCATTGATTACGATGCAAGAAGAGTTTTCTTGCATAAAAAAGAAGTGAAGCTGACACAGACAGAGTACAATATCATTGCAGCATTGTCGGAACATGCGGGAAAGGTTATGACATACTCAGCCATTATCAAAGAGATCTGGGGGTATAACGATGAGGGCAGCATCAAAAAACTGCAGGTCAATATGGTAAATATCCGTAAGAAGCTGGGAGCCAGACCGGGAGAAAAAAATTATATTGTAAATGAACTGGGCGTAGGGTATCGCATGTGCGAGGCGGATGAGGAAACCTTATAGCTGTAATTTAGAGGAGATAATACAAAAAGAGGAAAAACGTTTTTTTCGTTTTTCCTCTTTGATTTTTTGCTTTGTTTATTTTATTATGTAAAATAAATTATAAGAGCTGAATACCATGTTCCTCGCAGGCTGCAATTGTTTCTTCCGGCCAGAGAGAACTCTGCACTTCGCCGATATGAGCTTTGCGAAGGAAGAACATACAGATACGGGACTGACCAATTCCTCCGCCGATGGTATAAGGAAGTGTTCCATCGATGATGGATTTCTGGAATGGCAGATCCTTGCGTTCCGGACAGCCGGCTTTGTCAAGCTGGGAAATCAGTGCAGTTTTGTCTACACGGATACCCATCGAAGATAATTCCAGTGCAATATCAAGGACCGGATAATAAACAAGAATATCTGCATTTAAAGCCCAGTCATCGTAATCCGGAGCACGTCCGTCGTGCGGTTCGCCGGACTCTAAGGTGTCACCGATCTGCATGATACATACAGCACCTTTTGCCTTGGTAATATAATACTCACGTTCCTTCGGTGTGTTGTCCGGGAACAGATCCTCCAGTTCCTGGGAGGTGATAAAGAAAATTTCCTTTGGAAGGATCAGATCAATGTAATCATACTGGATGGCCATATACTGTTCTGTTTTGCGAAGACACTTATATACGGTACGAACGGTCTCTTTTAAATAGTCCAGATTACGGTCTTCTTTATGAATGATTTTTTCCCAGTCCCACTGATCTACGAAAATAGAATGAATGTTGTCCGTACTTTCATCGCGGCGGATGGCATTCATATCCGTGTAGATGCCTTCTCCGACCTGAAATCCGTATTTTTTCAGGGCGTAACGTTTCCATTTTGCGAGAGAATGGACAACTTCGGCATTTTTATCGTCCTGCTCCTTAATACCGAAAGTAACCGGGCGCTCATAACCGTTTAAGTTATCATTAAGACCGGTTGCCGGGTCTACAAAAAGAGGAGCAGAAACACGTGTCAGATGCAGTCTCTGCGCCAGCAGTGCCTGAAAGAAATCTTTGACTGTCTTGATGGCAAGCTGTGTGTCATGAAGATTCAGTTCTGATTTGTATTGTTTTGGTAAAATAAGATTTTCCATGAGATCTCCTTTGTTATATTGTTACTCTGTGTTTCATTATAGCACATGAACTATGGAATTCAAGTCAAAAAGGTGTTAGAATTAGGATATGATTTTACAGAATGAAATGGAGAAAAGCAGATGAAAAAAGAAGATTTAACCGTTCCGGCAATTTTTGCGGAGGCGATAGGAATGATCCTTGGAATTGTCTATATCGGACTGCAGATCTATTATGGGATTGCCTATAAAGTTGCGCCATATAAATTTATCTGTAACATTGCAGGAGTTGTTCTGATCTATGTGGGACTCAGCCTGGTAAGCTGTCAGCCGGAAAAAATAAACCGGCTTCCGAAAGAGGTGTGTGTGGGAAAGGTGCGTAAATATTCCATCCGGATGATCCGGCTGGTAAAACTGGTGTTTATCATCGGTCTGATGGTTCCGTGTGTGGGAGATGTGATCGGGATCGAACTCAAGGACGCGTACAGTCTGCTGGTGATTGCCGCTATCCTTGTGATCACCGTGTTTTATGAGTACCGGATCATTCAGCTGCTTCGAAATGATCATCATGATCAGGGGCAGCCATAAGGCGCGCCGCTTTCTGATCGCGCCATTTCGTTCCCAGGCGGAATAAGGAAAAGCCCAAAACGAGAGAAACAATCGTAAAGAGAAAGATGATAATTCCCAGAAGATCCGTTTCTTTGAGATTGTTCAGTAGCGGTCCGATGATGGTTCCCCAGAAGTTGAACAGGATGTGGAAGAACATTGAGAAATAGATGCTTCCTCCTTTTTCACAGATCCATCCCAGTACAAGACCGAGAACAAATGCATAAATTCCCTGAATCCAGTTCATGTGAAAGATTCCGAAGAGAACCGCCTGCATCAGGTTGGCAGCCCAGAACGGAAGTGCCCGTCGGACCAGATGCATGGTGACGCCGCGGAAAACCAGTTCTTCACAGACAGGACCGAGAATTACGGCATAGATAAACATGAACAGTCCGATGTCGGAGTCTAAGCCTGCGGTTTCCATGAGTTTTTCGTACTGGCTGAGCCAGTTCGGGAAAAGAAGAGATACCGCAGAAGTCAGATAACCGGAAAAGAACTGCATGCCGGGAATCAGAAGAATGATGGATAAAAACTGCAGAGGATGAAACGTGAGGGATGGTTTTGGAAGATAATTGCCCCCACAGGAGCGATAATACCATATTCCCATGAATACGATGCAGGTTACGGTATAAATCAGCATGATGCATGCATTAAACTCCGTATTGGTCAGAAGTGTTTCGATGGTATCGGCATCAAAGCCTGTGCTCTGGGAGGCTGGACACAGAAACAGAGCTGCGATTCCGAACATAAAAAAAGAAGCCAGTATCTGTGCAGCTGTTGTTGTTAAAATTGGCAGAAAGCCGGAAAAAAAATAACCGATCTTTTTCATATCATAGATTCTCCATTCGTTTTCGTGTTTGGTAAACTGTACTAAACATTATAGCATAACAATGGGGTAATGCAAGAAATCTGTTTACTTTAAAACTTTAATATGATAAAATACAGACATGATTTTTGGAAGGAAAGAGGGAGCATAATGAGCAAGAAACTTAAAACAGAGGCAGTAGATCATCTGTTTGATGCAATTTTATGTCTGCAGAACAGAGAGGAATGTTATACATTTTTTGAGGATGTGTGTACGGTCAATGAATTGCTTTCTTTATCACAGCGATTTGAAGTGGCGGGAATGCTGCGGGATCAGAAGACATACCTTGATATTGCGGAAAAGACGGGGGCGTCTACAGCGACGATCAGCCGTGTCAATCGTTCTTTGAACTATGGAAATGACGGATATGAGATGGTATTCAGCCGTCTGTCACAGAAACATCCGGAACAGGAATAGAAAAAGGCACGGATGCGTATCTGCATCTGTGCCTGAAAATACAATCATCCGTTTGGATTAAACGGTGTCTTTTTTGGAGGATTCCTTTTTGGAATTCTCTTTTTTATTTGTTTTACTGTTTTGACTGTTGATATTGTCGATAACACTTTCGATAATCATCTTTTTGATGTATACGTCGTAGCTGAGCAGACAGATAAAACTGAAATTCTGCAGAAATTCCTGATCATTTTCCGGAAATTTCCGGAACGTCTCACGGGAGAGTGCATATTTTTTTCCGAGATCTTTTAATAATTTCTCGGACTCGGTGCTCTCTAAATTAAAAACCTCGTTATAGACATCTTCCATATTAAATCCGGCTTTGTTGCCAAAATAATGTTCCGTCAGGGGATTTAACAGGGACTGGATGTCGTTGATGCTGAGCAGATTCTTAAAATAGTAAATGAATAACAGGGTCAGCACATGCTCCTTGGAATATTTTTTCTTCTCCGGGGCAGGGAGCAGATTGTTTTTGGCATAATTGTTGATCATTGTTTTGGTCAGAATTTTATCATCTTCATAGCGTTTGCAGGCTTCTAACTGCTCGTCCATAAAGGTCGTGACCTGATCCATATATAAACCGATATTTGGAATGTCTTCCGTTTTGATGTAATCGATTGAAACCAGTTTCTTCTGCAGTGCAGCAAGAAATTCTTTTACTTCGTTGTCCATATTTTCACCTCATATCACATTATATAGTAATAAAAACTAGATGACAAGGCATTTTCATGCTTTTTTCAAAAAACAAAAGAATGTATGTTCTATTCGGACTATCTATGATATAATGAGACACACGAATAATGAATTATGGAAAGAGACGGAGAAACGATATGAGCTTATTAGATGCACTGAACGAACCACAGCGGCAGGCTGTGATGGCAACCGACGGACCGCTTCTGATTCTGGCAGGTGCGGGGTCCGGAAAAACCAGAGTACTGACACATCGTACGGCATATCTGATTGAGGAATGCGGGGTTAATCCCTACAATATCATGGCAATCACGTTTACCAATAAAGCGGCAGGGGAGATGCGGGAGCGTATTGACCAGATGGTGGGACATGGTTCGGAAAGTATCTGGGTGTGCACATTCCATTCCACCTGTGTGCGTATTTTGCGCAGATATATTGACAGGCTGGGGTTTGGCACCAATTTTACCATCTACGATTCCGATGATCAGAAGACTCTGATGAAGGATATCTGCAAACGTCTGGAAATCGATACGAAAATGTACAAAGAGAAAATGTTTCTTTCTGCTATTTCCTCCGCAAAAGATGAGCTGATCGATCCGATCGAATTTGAGACGCGCGCGGCAGGCGATTATGTGAAACGAAAACAGGCCCAGGTTTACCGGGAATATCAGCAGGCGTTAAAGCAGAATAATGCATTGGATTTTGATGATCTGATCATGAAAACCGTGGAACTGTTCAAACTGGACAAAGAGGTGCTTGCCTCGTATCAGGATCGTTTTCGCTATATTATGGTGGATGAGTATCAGGATACCAATACCGCACAGTTTGAACTGATCCGTCTGCTGGCTTTAAAATACCAGAATCTTTGTGTTGTAGGTGATGATGATCAGTCTATCTATAAGTTCCGGGGAGCGAATATCTACAATATTCTGAATTTTGAACATCATTTTCCGGATGCCACAGTGATCAAACTGGAGCAGAATTACCGGAGCACGCAAAATATTCTGGATGCAGCCAATGCTGTGATTGCCAACAATCAGGGGCGAAAGGAAAAGCGTCTGTGGACGGACAATGGAGCCGGGGACAAGATCACCTTTGAGCAGCTGGATACGGCGGCGGAGGAAGCGGATTTTGTGGCAAGGGATATTGCCCGGCGGGTACGCAAAGGAGAGTATCAGTATAAAGACTGTGCCATTCTCTATCGTACCAATGCACAGTCCCGTCTCTTTGAGGAACGTTTTATTACAGCAAATATTCCATATAAAATTTTTGGCGGCGTAAATTTCTACGCCCGTAAGGAAGTGAAGGATCTGCTGGCATATTTAAAGACCATCGACAATGGGCAGGATGATCTGGCGGTGCGGCGTATCATCAACATCCCAAAACGTGGAATTGGTGCGGCATCGATCAACAAAGTGGCATTGTATGCCCAGGAGCAGGAGATCAGTTTTTATGATGCGCTTTGTGTGGCAGAACAGGTACCGGGGCTGGGCAAAGCGGCAGCAAAGATCCGGCCGTTTGTGTTGTTTATCCAGTCTATGAAAGCAAAGGCAAAGCTGCTTTCCGTGGCAGATCTGCTGCAGGAAGTTATTGAAACGACCGGTTATGTCAGAGAACTCGAAGCAGAGGGAACGGATGAGGCAGAGGCAAGAATCGAAAATATTGACGAATTGATCAGCAAAGCTGTGGATTATGCGGAGGGGGAAGAAGCTCCGACCTTAAACGGCTTTTTGGAAAATGTCGCTCTGGTTGCGGATATTGACAGTTTTGATGAAAACAGTGACTATGTGGTACTTATGACTTTACATAGTGCGAAAGGACTTGAATTTCCGAATGTCTATCTGGCAGGACTTGAGGACGGACTGTTTCCGAGTTATATGTCTATTACGAGTGATAACTCCCAGGCCGAGATCGAGGAAGAACGGCGTCTGGCATATGTGGGAATTACCCGTGCAAAGAAAAATCTGACAATCACTTCCGCGCATGTGCGCATGGTGCGGGGGCAGACACAGTATGGAAAAGTATCCCGTTTTGTCAGGGAAATTCCGCCGGAACTTCTTTCCGGAAAGATTTATGAGCCAAAGACAAAGGAAGAACCCATCGAACAGTCCACATTTCAGAAGGCGCGTAAGGCATTCCGGACGGTGCCGAGTTATGGTGGAAGCGGATATGGAAAAGAAGTGGGAGAGGGATATGGATCGACCTTCCGTTCCTCCAAAGCCACAAAACCGGTATATACAAAGGTGGAAAACCAGCGTGATTTTGGTTCCGCGGGTGGAGCATTGTCCTATCAGGTGGGAGATCGTGTCCGCCACATCAAATTTGGCGATGGAGAAGTCATGGCAATTGTTTCCGGGGGCAGGGACTATGAAGTGACCGTAGATTTCGACAAAGTCGGAACAAAGAAGATGTTTGCAAGCTTTGCAAAATTAAAAAAGATATGATAAATTTTTTATAAACACAAATTTTTCATAGGAAAACAGGGAAAGATATGCTATAATGGATGTAATTAAAAATGCAGGAAGGAGAAGTGTCATCATGAGTAAAGTAGAAGATATTTTAGCATCTACCAAAGTGGGGGATGTTTTGGATGCAGCAAAGCTTAATAAGTTTTTGAAGAGACAGGAAGAAGAGGAGAAGAAACCTTCCAAATTCGTGATTGTATTCGCCGTGATTGGAATCGTTGTCGCAGTTGCAGCAGCAATCTATGGAATTTATCGTTTCTTTACACCGGATTATCTGGATGATTTTGAGGACGATTTTGAAGATGAGTTCGACAATGACTTCTTCGAGGATGAGGATGATGAGCCGGCTGCAGAGTCTAAGGATGCTTCCGCAGACAAGACAGAGGACTAATCATTGTCGGAAGCGTGAGAACTTTCAGGCAGTTTGAGCGGTGCGCAGAAAAAGAAAACCGAACGAAGAAAGAAGGGACTGCAGTTGTGTAGTCCCTTTTTCTGTAAGAAAATAAGATTCAGAATGATGCATGAGGAGTAAAAGAATGAAAAAAGGGCAGATTGCAGAAGGAAACGTAACAACCGTAGAATTCCCGAACAAAGGGATTGTGATGACAGACGAGGGAGAACGCGTCATCGTCAAGAATACCATTCCGGGACAGCGTGTTTCCTTTGCAGTAAATAAGGTACGAAAAGGAAAAGCGGAAGGACGGCTTCTGGAAACCGTGAAGAAATCGCCATGGGAGACCGCAGATACCTGCCGGCATTTCGGACAGTGCGGAGGATGTACGTATCAGAGTCTGCCTTATGAAGAACAGTTAAAGATCAAGGAGACACAGGTACGCGGCATGATAGAGCAGGCGATCGGGGATGCCTGTGCTTATGAGTTTTTGCCAATCAGACACAGTCCGCGTGTGCTTGCTTACCGTAACAAAATGGAATTTTCATTTGGAGATGAATACAAGGACGGACCGCTGGCACTTGGAATGCACAAGCGCGGCAGTTTTTACGATATTGTAACGGTAGAGGACTGCCGGATCGTGGATGGCGATTTCCGTGCGATTCTCATGGCAACGCTCGCTTATTTCAGGGAGCAGGAAATCTTCTTCTATCACAGACTGCGTCATACCGGGTATCTGCGCCATCTTCTTGTGCGAAAGGCAGTAAAGACCGGAGAGATTTTAGTTGATCTGATCACTACGACGCAGGATTGGAGAAATGTACAGGAGCAGGAGCCGGACGAGCGTGCAAAGATAGAGGCTGCATTGCTGGAAAAGCAGGGCAGATGTCCACATGCCGGAACGGTAAACGAAGAAAAAGAAAAGCAGCTTTTAGCCGGATGGAAAGATGTACTTCTGGCACTTTCCCTGGAAGGAACCTTAAAAGGAGTACTCCACACAAAAAATGACAGCGTGGCGGATGTCGTAAAAAACGAAGGAACGGAAGTACTTTTCGGACAGGATTATTTTTATGAGGAGCTGTTGGGACTGCGTTTTCAGATTTCACCGTTTTCTTTTTTCCAGACAAACTCTCTCGGAGCAGAAGTGCTTTATTCCACAGCCCGGGAATTTATCCTTGGGGATAATCCGGACATGCTGGCAGACAAGACCGTTTATGATCTGTACAGCGGTACCGGTACGATCGCACAGATGCTCGCTCCGGTCTGCAAAAAAGTTGTGGGCGTGGAGATCATCGAGGAAGCGGTAGAGGCCGCAAAAGAGAATGCGGCACTCAATCATCTGGACAACTGTGAATTTTTGGCGGGTGACGTCTTAAAGGTGCTCGATACGATTGAGGAACGGCCGGATTATATTGTGCTCGATCCGCCAAGGGATGGTATTCATCCGAAGGCATTGGAAAAGATTATCAATTATGGTGTGGATCATATGATTTATATTTCGTGTAAGCCGACGAGTCTGGCGCGGGATCTGGAGGTGCTGCTGGCGCGGGGGTATGTCGTGGATAAGGTGCAGTGCGTGGATATGTTTCCGAATACCGTGCATGTTGAGACGGTAGTTCTGATGCAGTATTGTGGAAAATAAGAAAAATAGGCATATTAGACCACAAGATGTTGTGGTTTGAGGGCAAAAATTGGAGCAAAAAATGACCAG
>ERZ772902.47-NODE-47-length-154613-cov-5.583600_pt1 | contig 154613 bp, 123 predicted proteins | sample MGYA00511470_ERZ772902 | MGnify/ENA primary metagenome ERZ772902 (study PRJEB29015, sample SAMEA2737717) | human gut metagenome | biome: human gut; feature: human-associated habitat; material: faeces | place: China | collected 2012 ... | reverse complement strand
GCAAAGGTACAGACTTTTAAGCGAGGCTGAAATACGGTAATGCCGAGACGCTTACCCTACATCAAACCGCAACGGAGTGCTCCGAGGCATGATCTTCTCTTTGCTGTATATCCTTATATTCCTACATCAAACCGCAACCTGCGATGAATGGTTATACTGGTGGTGTAGGCTGTATATCCTTATATTCCTACATCAAACCGCAACAGAGAATACACGATTCAGAATTCAGAGAGAGCTGTATATCCTTATATTCCTACATCAAACCGCAACCCCCTAAGCCACGCGACCATGAATGAGAAAGCTGTATATCCTTATATTCCTACATCAAACCGCAACCTGGGCGCCTTTTGTCCTGACCCACGTGTAGCTGTATATCCTTATATTCCTACATCAAACCGCAACTATGGCTAAGGATTATAGCCAGGCCTAAAGCTGTATATCCTTATATTCCTACATCAAACCGCAACCATGCTGACGGTCAGAGCGAGTATATTCCGCTGTATATCCTTATATTCCTACATCAAACCGCAACTTATTAGCATAGCCGTCAGCAATGGCATCGCTGTATATCCTTATATTCCTACATCAAACCGCAACGTTTTACGCTTGCAAAGGTATAACGTTTTGCTGTATATCCTTATATTCCTACATCAAACCGCAACAGCCATTTTGCATTTGTATTCGAGGAAAGGCTGTATATCCTTATATTCCTACATCAAACCGCAACCTAAATGGAGTGCAGGAGCAGCTGACGGCGCTGTATATCCTTATATTCCTACATCAAACCGCAACTGTTACCGCTTGACCGTGATGCGGTATGGGCTGTATATCCTTATATTCCTACATCAAACCGCAACCTGTCCGACGCACACCCAATGGCCGCCTATGCTGTATATCCTTATATTCCTACATCAAACCGCAACGAGGACGAAAGCGTGATCAAGAGCATCATGGCTGTATATCCTTATATTCCTACATCAAACCGCAACTAGCCGATACGGTTTGTTGCTGTTCTTGAGCTGTATATCCTTATATTCCTACATCAAACCGCAACACGATGTATATGTTCATGCAAATTTTGGATGCTGTATATCCTTATATTCCTACATCAAACCGCAACATTACAAGCATAACATTGTAAGGTAGTTTGGCTGTATATCCTTATATTCCTACATCAAACCGCAACTCCTCGCTGAGGACGGCTGTCAGATAGCAGCTGTATATCCTTATATTCCTACATCAAACCGCAACTATAATATGGTTGTATATATCTTGGCAGTGCTGTATATCCTTATATTCCTACATCAAACCGCAACTTACAACTATGACAAAGCAAGATGTTAAAGCTGTATATCCTTATATTCCTACATCAAACCGCAACAAGGCTACTTCTCTCCACGTCCATAAAGATGCTGTATATCCTTATATTCCTACATCAAACCGCAACAGCACCTTAAACAGACATGATGCCATATAGCTGTATATCCTTATATTCCTACATCAAACCGCAACTGCATCTTCTATAGACGCAGCTAAGGCTAAGCTGTATATCCTTATATTCCTACATCAAACCGCAACTTCTTTCTCAGTTGAGAGTCTTGGTAAAGGCTGTATATCCTTATATTCCTACATCAAACCGCAACTTAATCTCTGGGAACTCCTTTGTACAAAGGGGAATACACTATATCCAAGAAATAAAAAACGGAAGCGTAGGTCCATATTTCATTGCAAAGTTACTAAAAAAGTTCCAATTGTATAGGTTGTCCAACAAATTTTCTTTTCTTACTACATTTTGTGCATTTAGGCTCTCCACGGAAATTATAAATATTACTATATTGCTTATCAGTAACTGACAATATACTTATCATACCATATCTTGGTACAAAACTTTTCACGCGTCTTGCATGAACGTCAAGACTCTCATACGATCCACAATGCCTCACGTAGACAGAAAATTGCATCATGGAGAAACCGTCCTTCTCCAAATTTTTCCGAAACAGAGCAGCATCATGTCTCTCCTTCTTTGTTGTCACAGGTAAATCGAAGAATACAAACAACCACATAATATGGTATGCATTAAGGCGATCTAAAGTCATGTAAAAACTGGTAATGACATTTTTTTTATTTCCCCCTTATAATATCTCAACAGAGATGCTGACGTCGTAGTCAGAGCAATGGACAAAGGTCGAGTCATCTGCCCTATTTTTACATCTGTAACCAGCAATCTCAACAATCTTACTTTCACTTCTTTATCTAAGTTCAGAAGTCCCTCCTCTGCCGCGCCGTATACAATCTCGTCAACATAGGGTCGATAAGGCTCCATTATGTCATCGGCAAGAGGGAATGCGTTATACCTGTTTCTGTGAAACAAGCCAAACACTGGTAACAATCCGGAACCGATCAACGCTCTTGCTGCCGCGGCTCTGAGTATTGCATATCCATAGTTCAACAGATTATTGGGAGGAAGCCCTTCCCGTTCTCTTCGAAAATCTTTACCAAACAAATGTTTCCAATACAATCGTGCTGCTATTCCTTCACGATTAGAAGTATCTCCACTCAGTACTGAGTTATAGTAAGCCTTTAGATTATGATGTTCTACGCCCAGTTTGTCTAATAGTGCTGCTTGGTTTTTTATTTTCTGTTCCACGATTTGTTTCCAGGCTTGTTTTCGGGACGGTTCAGAAACATCAAGCTGGAATTTCAGACTCTCAGCTTGCGTAGTGTTAGTATTCAATCCCATAAGCATTGAGGAAGGCATATTCTTTGCGTCGCAAAAGATTACACAGACATTGTTGCTCACCAACTCATTCACAAGAGGGATGGTGAGTAATATCTGCTGGTTTTCAATGACTACATAACCGATATCTTCTATAGGGCGAGTAATAACATCATCACTGTCCTTTATAGATATAACCAGTTGCTTATCCTTGAGGGAGAGCTTGGCAGGATTTGAAAAGAAAAGTGTTTGCTTCAACATTATCTTAACCACTTGATTTCACCAACATCATTGATAAGAAAATCATACCCAGCAACAAGAGCCTTAAACTGTGTATGAAGAAGTTTTATAGAACTTCTAAATTCTTCATTCTGCTTATAAGCTCCATTCTTCGCTTTCAATTCGCCACTGGATCGCGCCTCCTGGGAATGAAGCAAGACTATAGTACCGTATACACAGCCACTTACTACCATCGACGAAAGGCCTGTTACCTTATATAGCCGTTTGACCAATTCCTCAACACCACAATCTCTGATCTCGTCTGGAGTTTTCTCATAGAGCAAGACCATTGAGCCTTTCTTGAGGACATAGGTCAAGGGACTGTCGTTTTTTGACAAAGGAACAAGATTGTATCCCACAATCTCTTTATCATTGCTTTTCTTGTAATAATTGCAAGCATCGAGATTGTTGATAAGTTCGAAGCTCTTCTTTTCCTTACCTTTTTTGTCATGCCCAACATATATCGCCATAGCATAGTTGGTGTCATTGGTGACATGGAACTGTTGCTTATAATCTTTAGTTGACAAATCACGATGATGTCGGATATCCAACGGTCGTGTAACATTAGGTGCAAAGCATCTCACCTTACGTATTGCAATCCCCTTTTCCTTATTCATCCATATGCCATTAGCTATAGCCTCCTTTAAACTACCATTTTGCAAGATAGCATCTTTTACGATCTCCTTTACTTTATTATCCACAATATTGTCGACATCTGTATCCTTGAATTTTGCATCCAGAGCCTTCCGGACCACATATTTCACCTTTCCATTTCGCTCTATAGCACCATAATAGGTGTCGTTGTGGAGAGACGCACGGGCAGAATCGCCATTAGCCCAGACCTTCTTTCCCTTAAGAAGTATCCGATGCCTTCCAGACTTCCCAATATTGTCGGCAGTATCATGGGACACGACTATCTCTTTCCGGATCTTATTCATATCTTCTTGAAATGTCGGCCACGGTGCGGCAAAATGCCCTTTGGAAGCTCCATACCATTCATGGTTTTCTTCATCCCGATAATATTCAGCCAGTTTACTGTACTCATCGGGGCCAATACATGCAATCACTATAGCATCAATACAATGATGTACATGGTTAGTACGTTCTTTCTTAGTATAGATATCCTGGATGCCCCATATCTTTCGGAAATCGGAAGTTGCCAATCCTTTAACAACAAAAACCTTATTGAAGAATGCCTTCAAGTACAAGCGTCCGTACTTTGAAATAACACTGATATCAGTACCCTGGCGACGGCTAAAGCCCTCCGGCACTTCGGTCATAAGGAAGCGCTGATACTTACCATACCAGTAATCTCTACGTAATTTCAAAAGATTTCGCCTCTGCATCAATTTATCTCTCTGTTCCTTAGTCATATTACTAGAAGTGCGCATCTTTCGAATGCGTTGATCTAATTCTTCGTAGTTCGCTTTCCAATTCTCGATTCTAAGAAGAATAGCCTCATGATTAGCGAGTTGAGAAGGAAGAAGCGTTTGCTTGATCTCCCTATTAAATTTACTACTACAGAGTGTGAGATTCATTTTTGTACTGTCACCTCCAGCACTACGAGGAATCGTATGTTCTATGTCATACTTAGGATTATCGCCTAAGAAATCTACTATACCGATCTGTTCATCGGTATAGATACAACGGTGATTCTGCTCTTCCCATAACTGATATTTCAATATATCAGTATCGGTTGGTTCTATTGCCAAACCTGTTTCATCTTTGTAGAGTTGTATAATCTCTGCTTTGATTTTCTTTCTATCATTCTCGTTTTCCTTGATGGATTTTGACAATGCCTGCCGTTTATTGGCATCGTTCAACTCGCGGGCGAATTCGATATGTATGGTTGTATTACGATCTATTTTCCCCTCTTCCAACAATGTATTGACGACATGCCGTAAACGGAATAGGGAGCGCATTGCCATCGGGTTGCGAACACTATCGATTCTTGGAGACCCAAGCTTATTAACATGTTCGGGGACATGAGGATAGGACTCTATCATAGACGGATGATAAAGTCTATCCGTATCTTCCTTTGGAATATCAAAACGTGAAATCAGATAGTCTTTTATGCACCTCTCTGTCGTTCTGTCATCAGCTGCATTGTTGTCCTTATCAGCGATAGCGTCGAGTATATCTTTGATGATCTTATCTTTATTGGTGTTGTCCTTCCAAATATCTGCAGGAACAACTGATCCCAAATTTGCGAAGAACGTCGAGAGTGAATAAGTCATTCCACGACGTAGATAAGGAAGGATCTTACATATAGCCTTCAAACTCAAAGAAGCGTACTCAGAGCAGACCTTTATTTGACTGAATTTCTTAGCATCCTCATCATTGAGTTGTAAATGCTTCTTTCCAAATTCAACGAGTTTTTCTACATCAGAGAAGTCAAAAAGCACATGCCAAATATCGTTGATAATCTGCAAGCGAGTTTTTCCCTGAGTCTTATCGTAGACCTCACATATAGAATTGACCCAATCTTCCCCCAAGATATCTCTTAAACCAGATGTAACCGGGCAACCGGATACAGAAGAGTCCATATGATAATTGAAAAGGTAAGGCTTGCCCTTGGGAGTCTTATAATAAGCATATTTCCCCTTACCAGATAATTCTTTCGCAATATCTTCAAAACAGAACGAAGGCTTCGTCTTTCTATAAAATTTAGGCATAACCTTCTTGCGCTCTTCTTCTGTCAAAGGGCGTAAAGCATCATCCTGGGGTGTCTGAATCTTAATGTTGTTCAGAAAGCTAAGCATTCTAAATTCCTCATACAACGGATGTGATGCTGGACACTTGGGCTTCTTAGTTTCAAAGACGCAATGCCCAACCTGTCCTTTCCGAGATTTCAATGGGCGTTGGAAGAAAATAACATCTTTAAGCGATTTTACCAGTTTATCATCCAAATGTTGCTTCTCACAAATCGCTATGAATTCACTTAGATAATGCTCATTGCGAGCAGTATAATGATTGCGAATTCTGTCACCTCTGTGGTAGAGCATATAAAAGAACTCACCAAGATAATGACAGCCGGAACTTTCTATTTCTTTGGTTAAGTCGCTAATTCCTGACTTTACGACTCCATCTTCTTCACTGCCCTCGCCTTTTCGGTTGCTAAGAAAACCTCTACGCTGATTGATGTGATAGAAAACTCTTCCAAGAATGTAACGTTGAGTAAAATCCGTAAGGTCCAACTTTTCCGTAAGGCACTTATACCTGTAAGTATAAGGATTCTTGTCGGTTTTATCATCTGTTTGCTCCCATTGACGTAACAACTCATTATTAGGATAAATGTCTTTCAAGCGCCAAAGTTTCAATTCGTCAGAAGAGACCGGTGGACACAGGTGATTGTCACTTAGAACTTTAAGTAAGCGAATTTTACGAACCTTAATACGATAATACCGCACACGAATAGAGCGATGAGAAGTTCTGTCTGCGGCTTTCGATGATTCTATGCCCTTTTCTATCCTCACACCCTCTTGGAATATATTCACCCCTTTATCCACAAGGCGATAACCATCGTCATGCTTTTCGACAATAGCCCAGCCAAGGCTATTGGTACCTGTATCAATTCCTAAGATTTTTTCTGCCATAGGCTCAGTTATTAAATTTCCGTAAAATTAATATTTTTATTTGGAAATACCAAACAATTCTCATATTTTTGCAAAAAGAATAAGATAATTCCTACATCTTATCGCAAAAAGGCAGTAATTGCCGAAGGATGTTATCCTATACTCCCGCTTCGGTGGGAGTTTTTTGTCTTTTCACCAACTAAAACTATTCAATACTCACTCTAAAAGCCAAAGCCATAGTAGGGCATAATTGTACAATCCCTAATAATAAAGCAGCTATTTCCAGATTCCATCAAATATGATTGTTCATATAAGACATCTGTTTATTTCTTTACAAAACATCTTCCACTTTCACTTGCAATCCAGAGAAAGCAGGATCACCGTTCTATCCTTAAACTCAGACAAAATTGACTTCTCTCTCCAATTTTTGCGTTGCGAGGAGTATAGAAAGGTACTTTGATGCTGTCATCACGCTTGAATGACAGTGTCAAAGTACTTAGATGACCAGGTCAAAGTACCTTTCTGATGAGGTCAAAGTACCTTTCTGACCCAAAATTCTCTAGAGAATTTTGCGAGAGAAGGTCTGTTTGATATTCACAAAAAGAGTCTATGTATACAACACTCTAATTATCAACAATTTACAAAAACACACGATTTTTCGCGAAAATCAGAGCAAAGTAGGTCTTCGTGGAAAAGAATCGATTCTCAGAGGTCGTTTTTTGTCAGAAAAACGAACAAAGTTAGGAGACAGAGTTACAATAGTCTATATATATATAAAGGAATGAAGAACAGATTCATTCTATACACGAGTGTCTTTGAATGCACCCGCTTTAAAAGACAGCAAGCAGACGTAAGCTTTACGCCGAGACGTCATCGTTTCCTTGTGTAATTGAAACTTAGAGCGACTTCTATCGCTGTTGTGCTAAAAGTTGTTGGCTCATCATAAAAAAGTATTCCCAAAAGGTGGAGAATATCGAATATTATGCTTATTTTTGCTACATAAATTGACGAGTTTGTCTCACAATCAAGATCGTGAGCGGATCTCAACGACAAGAAACGACGAGAAACGAAGTAAAGTTATCAGCATATGAGGACAATCTACAGCATCTTGCTTTTGCTGTTGTGCGCCATTTTACCAGCAGAGGCACAACAAGACTATCAACAGCTTTGGGCAGACGTCTATCGTCAGGCCAAGGCCGATAAGCCCAAGAATGAGATAAACGTTCTTGAGCGTGTCAGCGGCAAAGCATTGAAAGAGAACCAGTATGGTCAGTTGCTCACCGCCGACCTGCTCCGTCTGTCATTGATGTGTCAGACCTATGGCGACGACTCCCTGGCCTCCGTCCGTCAGCAGTTGGAGCAAAAGAGGCGTGAGGCCAAGACGACACATCCTGCTCTGGCTGCCATCTACGCCTGTGTCTTGGGACTAAAGGACGAGGCACTGGCCGACCCAGCACTGCTGGCCCACACCCAAGCCACAGACTTCTCGCCCCTGCTCATACCCGGCAGTGAGGTGTTTGGCGGCGACTTGCTCAGTGCGATCGCATGGCAGACCGGACAATACAAGAAGGCGTACGACTACTATGAGCAGGTAGGCAATCGGCGGGCAGCGCTCGTCACCGATTTGTGGATGGCACCATCGGAAAACAAAAGTCGCATCGTGCAATGGTGCGACTCTCTGCTTGCCAAGTATGGCGACCTAAAGGAGAGCCAACTCGTCACCGCTGTCAAGGCCCGTCAGCTCAGCGACTCCGCAAGTGTAGCCATCGCCGACAGCAGTCTGCGGCGATGGGCTGGCGACACATCGGGATATGGCAACCAACTGCGCAATATCGAGTCAGAAGCCAAGGGACCTTCCCTGAGCATCCGCCTCGAAGGAAAGTACGTCCATTCCAAAGAGAGACCGTGGCTGCATGTCGGTTCCACCAATCTGTCAAAGGTCGATGTGACTGTGTATGGCACGAAAAAAGACCGACGGAGCGGTGCCCCTCTATGGCACGCTACGAGACAACTATCCGTAGGCAAGGCCTGGCGAATAACAAAAGACAGTCTGCAACTGCCCCCACTACTCTACGGCTCTTATGAAGTCGTTGCCAAGGCACAAGGCGTGAAGCCAGTGATCCTCGGCTTCATCGTCAGCGACCTCAACGTGACCGTCAACCCCATGTCGGAGAAGAATGTACGGATGCGCGTCGTCGATACCCGCACGGGCCGTCCGGTACCAAGAGCGAAGATTGAGATTGGCGATGAAGGAAGCAATCAGTATAAAGAAGCAGAAAGCGACACGGCTGCCATTGACGTAGACACCGCCGAAGCCGATACGGCCGTATATGACCTCGATGACACCGAAGTGGATTCCATTTCATCAGAGCCTTCCGTCCATGGCGTATTCACCACAGACGAGCAGGGAGAAGCCGTGGTGCCTTACAGCAGAGGTGGAATGTACGTGCGCCCGTTCACAGCGGATGACCACTGGCGAGAATCAGAGATGGTCTATCCGGACGAGAGCGAACCCGCCAGCCCCTGCCAGATTATCACAAACGCCTACTCCGACCGCGCCCTCTACCGTCCGGGCGACACGGCTCACGTGGCTGTGGTGGCCTTTGTGCGACGGCCGGGGCACCGGCGCACGGCACTAAGCCACATGCCATTGCAACTGCAATTCAACAACACAAGGGACTACGACCACCCCATCGACACCCTCGACGTAACAACCGACGACTACGGCACGGCGTATGCCGATATTCCCCTTACCAAGAAATGGATGACCGGCAACGAATACAATGGTCATGGGGAGCTGAGATGGAAGGCCGATGGAGCCTTAGCAAAGTTGGAGCGACTCATCGGTCACTCTTTAAGCAAAGAAATAGACGACATCGATGTTGATGTCAACGGACTGTCATTCAGGGTTGAGGAATACAAGTTGGGTAGTCTGCAAGTGAGCCTCCGTACCTCACCCTCACACTACATGCCCGGCGACACGGTGACCGTGAGCGGACGAGTCTCTCTGCTCAGTGGTGCTCCCGTAGCCAGAGCCAAAGTGGAGGCCAAGGGCGACTCTGCCTTATACACTGACAACAACGGAATGTTCACGGATCGCATTGCAGTACCTAAAGACGCCGATAATCATTTTCTCTCTCACCTTGAGAAAGCTTATACCATCACAGCACCAGACGGACAGCAACGCACAGACTATGTTCGCTTGAGTTACAGTAACCAAAGAGCTTTCCTCTTCAGCGACATCACCAGTGTCTTTCAGAGCGATACCAAAGGCTACTGCCGCGACTCACTGCTTGCCGTACGCTGCTTGCTCAACGATGCTCAGAACAACAAGGTACAGGGCAACGTGAAATGGCTGCTCGACGACGGCACGAAAGGAGAAATAGCCGCCAACCGCCAGGCCTTCATTCCCCTGCATTCTCTGGAAGCCGGACTGCATACGCTGAAGATATGGGTCGAGGACGACACGCTGAGCAACACCATTTCCGTCATCGACCCGGCAGCACGTCACCTTTCCAAGCCCACCTTCTTCTGGGCAACGGCATCGGCCGACGCGTTCAGAAGCAACGGACAACCTGTAATCGTACAGATGGGCACAACGGAGAAAGGGCTTACACTCTATTACGAGTTGCGGTCGGCAGACAGCCTGTTGGAGCGTGGCTCAATGGCGCTGAGCGACACCCTCCTCACACACACCTTATATTATAAGGAGACCTACGGAGGCGGTGTTACCCTCTCAGTAGCAGCCTATGGGCAAGGCAAGATGAAAAGCTACGACATCGAGCTACCCTACGAGGAACCGACAGAGACGCTTCAAGCTCAATGGGATCAATTGGACAGTGTCACTGAACCCGGGCGACAGCAAGAGTGGCGGTTGCGCGTCTGTCATCCTACGGGACAGCCAGCAGATGCCCAGGCCATGGTGACGCTCTACGACAGCGCGCTCGACCTTATCAACGACAACACTTGGAAAAGCAACTGGGAATTCAACGATGACCTGCCAACCAGCTACACTCAAACCCTTGACAACGACGAACTCATCAAAGGCGAGACAGGACGTTCAAAGCAGTTAGTCGTGCCCAACATCCATCCCGCAATCTTTGCCGACGGCCTCATCCGCCTTCAAGCCAACACGCGGTCAGTGGCCTATCGGTTAGGCGGATGGACGCTGGAAAGCAAAGGCAAGGGCAAGCCCGGCTATTGCCACGGCATCGTATATGACCCGTCGGGCGAAGTGCTGATGGGAGCCATACTGAGGACCAACCAAGGGGCGAGTGCCGTGACGGATGTCGATGGGACGTTCTCCATACCCGTCCGCGGCACGGCGCAGCTCACCGCCTCATACGTCGGTCTCCAGTCGGCAACAATGACCGTTAGCAGTGGTGAGCCGGTCGTCATCTCATTGGGTGACAACGAAGACAACCTTGAGAAGGTTGTCGCATTGGGCGTTGCGGAGCCGGTGGATAAGCTCTCGGCACCCGTCATCAAAAGAGACGTTGAGGTAAAGGAAGAAGACAGACTCTATGCCGCTACCAACAAGACAAAGAATCTCGCTCCGCACAACCAAGGAAAATTGGCTGATGGAAATTCCAGAACACACGTGCGGTGCAACTTCCGCACCCTCGCCCTATGGGCTCCCGCGACGGCGACTGATCACAACGGCTTTGCTTCGTTTGCTTTCACCATGCCCGACAATGTTACCACATGGCGGCTGCAAGGTCTCGTACACGACCGCGAGGGTGCCGTGGCCTCCATCGACACTACAGTGCAGACTCGGATGGCGCTGATGGTGTCCGACAACCTGCCGCGCTTCCTCCGTCGGGGCGACGACGCCCAACTGCCGCTCACCGTGAGCAATATGGGAGATGAGCGGCTCAAGGGAACGTTGACCGTACAAGCTACCCACTTGGGACAGTCACTGCTTGACGAGAAATACAAGTTCGGATTGAAGCCGTCCACGTCTAAGGCTTTCACCGCAACGCTCCACGTGCCTGCCGACAGCTTGCTGCAAAGCATCACTGTGCGGGCCGAAGCCTCAGCAAAAGGACACGGCGACGGAATGGAGAAGACGATACCTATCGCTTCGGACAAGGAGCGCGTACCGGAGATAAAGATGGTCAGCCTCTCTGCTGCCGATGCCATCCGCGAGGCTTTGGGCGAAATAGACTCAGTAAGAGGCAGCGACGCGCTGTCATTGGCGGCCAAAGTATATGCCGGTTATAAGCTCAACGAGTTGAACGACGATGAGAATGAATCGAAGCCTCTCCAAGATGCTGACACACCCTTCACAAACTTGCGACGTCTCCAGTGTGCCGATGGTTCATTCTCCTGGTGGCCGGGAATGCCTGCAAGCCGTCTCGTCACGGTGACGGTAGCCGAGATACTTGCACCCTTGGTCAAAGATCACCGTGAAATATTGCAATTGCTGCAACCCACAACGACAAAGCTGACGACCTGGCTCGCCGACGATGCCAAACAACTGCAGAAAGCCGGTGCCGCAAGTTGCGATTTAGAGGAGGCCTACCATATCCTCTATGCGCTGTCACTCCTACCTACACAGCAGGCAGTGAAGGCAAACACAGCCAGGAAAGCCTTGTTGGACTATGCCGAGGAGCATGGTGCCGACCTCACGATTCTCGGTAAAGCCCGTGTGGCTACGGCACTGCATACAGACGGCCGGGCCAAGTCCGCACGGAGCATGATAGAGAGCCTCAGCCAGTATGCCGTCACAACCTCCGACCGGGGAACTTACTTCGATACGCCAAAGGCCTATTACAGTTGGCGCAACTATAAGATTCCTACAGTGACTGCCGCCATCCACGCCCTGTCGCTGATTGCTCCAAGTGACACCTCCCTGCTTTTGGGCATGAAGCGGTGGCTGGTAGAGGAAAAGAAAACGCAGAAATGGGATACGCCCATCGTAACAATCGATGCTGTAGCCGCCTTCCTTACAGGCCCCATGCCGCAAAGAGTGGCTTGGCCTGTGGTGACAGGCTGGCACGAGGCTACGGCTTCTACTCTTCCCGATGAAAGCAAAGACTTCCGTGTGAGCCGTCTGATCGTGCCTGCTGACAGCTCAAGGAAGACCAACAACATAGGCGACCGGATAAAGGTTGTGATCAAGGTACACGCCGACCGCGACTATGACTTCGTACGTATCACCGATCATCGACCGGCCTGTCTGATGCCCGTCAACCAACTGTCCGACTATGATTGGCGCCAGGGCTGCTATGTCCGACAGATGGATGAGCAGACCGACTACTACTTTGAGACATTTCCCAAGGGCGACTACACGTTGATGACAGAATACTTCCTTGACCGTCCGGGCAAATATCACGCAGGAACCATCAAGGCGGAATGTGAGTACAATCCTGCTTTCATGGCGAGCGGAAGCCAGGAGGTCAGCGTGACTATTAGTGGTAAGAACACCGCTTTTCACTAATCGAATGTAAAGAATAGAACCGCAAAAGACATGAAAAAAGGGACTGCCCGAAAGAGCAGTCTCTTATATTTTTTGCGATATTGAAAGTCGGTCGAATGTCTCAAGTGGCATTGGAGGCCCACCGTCAGACATGATTAGAGTAACGATGAGCAGTGTTCTGCCCTACTCTATAATATCTGCTTGACTTCCTGTAAGTCAGGGATTTTCTTGAGTCTCCCCATAATCACCCTCACTTCTTCACGATCATGGACTCGAATCTCAATGGAGCCTTTGAAGATGCCCTCATCGGCAGTAAAAGCAACCTTGCGGATATTGACGTTCATCTTATTGGAGATGACCTCAGAGACATCGCGCAGCATACCCTTACGGTCGATGCCATTGACCTCGATGGTTGCATCAAAGAAGAGTTGCTTGTGCATATCCCACTTAGCATCAAGGATACGCGGTCCAAAACTCGTCTTGAGCTTGCTGGCCACCGGACAGGAACGCTTGTGAATCTCTATGCGGTTCTTGCCGTCAATGAATCCCAAGATATCATCGCCTGGTATTGGATGACAACAATTGGGAAAGATATACATGCCGATGGTCTCCTCTGTAATAATGCAAGGCTTCTTCTTATCGAAGTCTTTTCCAACGACCAAAAGTTGCGGCATGTCGTCTTCCTTCTTCTTCTTCCCCTTGTTCAAGAATGGTACAAACTTGCGCCAACCTGTCGAACCGCTTTCTTTCTTCTTGCCGTGGAGGATATCAAGATCCTTATCGCTGAGGATGATGGTGCGCTCGCCCAGAGCCTCGAAGAAGTCCTCATGTTTAGCAATATCGTGGAAGTCTGAAAGTTTGTCTACAACGGCAGTAGAAAGTTCCACGTCGTTTTTGGCAAGCCAGTCATTCAGCGTCTTCTCGCCCTTTTTCTGTATCTCCCTACTCTCTCGCCTGAGCACTGCTTGAATCTTACCCTTTGCCTTTGCCGTAGATACGAAATTGATCCATGCAGGTTGCACGCGCTGGGAGTTGGAAGTAAGGATCTCCACCTGGTCACCACTTTGGAGTTTATGACTCAACGGCACAAGCTTATGATTGACCTTTGCGCCAATACAATGGCTGCCCAAGAAGGTATGGATCTGAAAGGCAAAGTCGAGGACTGTACAGCCCGCAGGCAATGTCTTCACCTCACCTTTGGGAGTAAAGACAAAGATCTCGGAAGAGAATAGATTGAGTTTCACCGAGTCGAGGAAGTCCATGGCATCTGGTTGTGGATCATCAAGGATTTCCTTAATAGTACTCAGCCAGTTGTTGAGCTCGTCATCGTCGTGAGAGTATTCGCCTTCCTTATATTTCCAATGGGCGGCAAAGCCCTGTTCAGCGATCTCATCCATGCGCTGGGAACGAATCTGCACCTCAATCCACTGACCCTGGCGTGACATCATCGTGGCGTGAAGAGCCTGATAGCCATTGGCCTTGGGATGGTTAACCCAGTCACGCAGGCGATCGGGATGACTCTTATAGATTTGGTTGAGGGCAACATAGATGCGGAAGCACTCGTTGATTTCGTCCTTAGGGTCAGATGATTTGAAGATGATACGTACGGCGAGGATGTCGTAGATCTCGTCGAAGGTTACATGCTTGTTTTGCATCTTAGACCAGATGGAGTAAGGACTCTTGACCCTGGCCTTGATTGTGTATTCGATGCCCATGTCATCAAGAGCCTTACGGATAGGTGCCGTGAAGTCATCAAAGACTCTGTTGCGCTGTTCCTCTGTGAAAGACAACTTATTGACAATGGAGGCATACTCCTCGGGATGCTCGTAGCGAAAACTCAGATCTTCAAGCTCCGTCTTGATCTTGTTCAGTCCCAGTCGGTTGGCAATGGGCGCATAGATATAGAGCGTTTCTCCCGCGATCTTGTATTGCTTGTTGGCAGGCTGTGATGCAAGCGTACGCATGTTGTGCAGTCGGTCACAGATCTTGATGAGGATCACACGGATGTCATCGCTCATCGTGAGTAACAGCTTCTTGAAGTTCTCAGCCTGTGCAGAGGCATGGTCACCAAAGATACCGCCACTGATCTTTGTGAGTCCATCGACGATCTTGGCGATCTTCTCTCCAAAGATATTCTCAATGTCTTCGGTAGTATAGTCCGTGTCCTCCACGACATCATGAAGCAAAGCGGCACAGATGCTCGTAGAGCCCAGCCCCATCTCCTCGCAGGCAATCTGCGCCACGGCGATAGGATGCATGATATAGGGCTCGCCCGACAGCCGTCGCACGCCTTTATGAGCCTGGCGGGCGAAGTTAAACGCTTTAGTGATGATGTCCACCTTTTTTCGATGGGGCGAAGCGAGATAAGTATCCAACAGATGCTGAAAGGCATCATTGATCATTTTGTTGTCAGCGACTTCGCGCTCCTTGTTTTTCTGCTCTAATTCGTCCATACGCCACAAGGTTATTTGACTTTAATCTTCTTTCCTTTCTGAATCGTACTTCCCGAGATACCATTCAACTTACGGAGTTTCTTCACCGTGGTATGGTTTCTTTCTGCAATCTCACTGAGGGTATCCCCGTTCTTGACGGTTACACTCTTGGACTGCTGTCCTTTATCTTTGCTTTTTTGTTTTTTGCTTTTCTTACTACTCTTGCTCTTGGAACTACTGTCCTGGTTCTTACGAGAATGAGAACTGCGCTTGCGTGAAGAGCGCTTGCTCTGTCCGCTTTCATTGTTATCGTCGTTGTCGCTCTCGTCAACAGTCGTCTGCTCTACTTCTTTGCTTGAGGTAGAATCGTCTTGAGAATTGGTTGCAGTAGCTCCGGTATCCTCGGCCTTGCTACCCTCTGCTTTCTTCTTGCCGGAGGACCTTGACACGAGAGAAACCTGATTCTTGTTCACCACATAGTGTCCGCCCTCAGCCTCAACCTCGGTACGTTTGGGCTGATAGTCTGTCGGGGCATAGGCGTAGACAGAGTCCTCATTGTCGATGAACTTATTAATCATCGCTTCCGGCAGTCTGAGCGAAGCCTGTCCGCTGTTGCCGTTGACGATGTCACGGCGATACTGAGGATTGAGATCACGAATCTCGTCAATGTCCATCCCCAGCACATGGGCGATCTGCTCGAAATGCACGTCACGGTCGACCATCACCGTATCGGTCTTTTCTGGAAGTGTCGTCTTTAATGGACAGATATTGTGATCGCAATAATAGTTCATGATATAGTTGGCAGCGATGAATGCCGGAACATATCCGCGTGTTTCCTTGGGCAGACGCGGATAGATTTTCCAGTAGTCACGCTCGCCATGAGAACGGCGGATCGCTTTATTGATCTTGTCAGCCCCACAGTTGTAAGCAGCGATAACGAGATTCCAGTCGCCCAATTTCTTATAGAGGTCGCTCAGATAATGTGCGGCAGCATAAGACGCCTTGTAAAGGTCACGACGCTCATCAACGAGCGAGTTGACGGTGAGGTCATTGCGCTTGGCCGTTGTGATCATGAACTGCCAAAGGCCTACAGCACCCACACGGGAGACAGCCTGAGGATTGAGGGCGGACTCGATGACGGGAAGGTATTTCAACTCCAGCGGCAGGTCGTAGGCTTCCAACGCTTCCTCAAAAACGGGAATATAGAAATTCTGCGCCCCAAGCATGTAGGCTACGGAATGACGCAGTTCACTTGTGTAGCGGTCAATGAACTTCTGCACGATGTCGTTGTAAGGCATCTCTATGATGGTCGACAACTTACGCAACCGTTGCTTATAGACATCGGCGGAGTAAGTGCAATTGACATCCGGCATATTGCAGTTGGGATCGTGGCTCAGAAAGTTCTTAGCCTTATAGATTTGGGTTGTGCTGTCAAGCTCCTGTGTCATCGACGTAGGCAGGTCGATTTGCTCTTCCTTGCCATTGGCATTGGTGACAGTCACAGTCTTCGTCTGATTAACCTGTGCCCGAACAGAGGGGGCAAAGGCCAACAGTAGCAATGTGACGATAATATATGTCTTTCTCATAATAACGTTCTAAAAATTGATGGAGCACCGCAAGCCAATGCCGCTTTGGCGTAAGGCAAGCAGCGAGTTGCCTGTATCGTTGGTGATGACGGTCGGCGAAACACGCAGACTCAAGTTAGGGGAGATGTCGAACTGCGAGAGTGATGCGTCGACATAAGCATCGACCACAGAAAGTCCGTAGATGCCTATCATCACAAACACACTCATATCTCGCCAACGGCGATAGCGATCCTTACGCTTGCGGAACACCTCTTTCCATTTATCCTCGTTCTCCGGCGTGATTGTCGAACCCAAATGCAGGAACTTGTTGTAGCTCTCTGTTGTCGGGTCGTTATCCATGATGTCGAGATAAGCTTGGCTATAGTCGCGGTACATCATGTTGTTCCACCGTAACGCGTAAGCGCAACCAACAAACCCACCATAGAAGATCGGTAACTTCCAGTATTTACGGTTATAGATCTGTCCGGCTCCCGGCAACACGAGAGCCAGCCACAAAGCACGTTTGGGCTCGGGCTTCCATGTAGCCCAATCGCGGTGCTTATGCTGATGAGAGCTGTCACTTTTTATAGCAAGAGGCTGTCCGTTCTTTGTCAGACCCATGATCCTCGCGCTATCGATGAGCATTGTATCGGGCTCAGTCACCTGCTTTTGTTTCGCTTTCGCATGATGCTGGGCAGCTGCCGGCAGCATCACTATCAGCAGTAAGGCTGAAAGCCCTGCCTTCATAATTATATATCTCAGTGTCTTCACACGTCTATTTATTGTTCTTGCTTGAGTTGATCTAAGATTCCCATCAACTTCTCGAAATCCTGCTCGTTATTGAAAGGGATGCTGATTTTGCCTTTTCCCTTGCTGGTGCATGTCACAGCCACTTTGGTATGCAGCACATCTGAGAGCCGGTCACGTGCCTGAGAGAAAGTTTCCGGCAGTTGAGCCTTGGCAGCGATCTTCTTCTTTCCACTCTCAATGTCCTCACCGTTTTTGAGATGTTGCACCATCTCTTCTACCTTTCTGACTGACCATCCGTTTTTAAGTATCTCCTTAAATACCTTCAACTGCAAAGAAGGGCTGTCGAGAGCCAGTAACGCACGGGCGTGACCCATGTCGATCTCTTTCTTTTGCAAAGACATCTGCACTTGTGCCGGCAACTTCAACAGTCGCAGATAGTTGGTGATGGCAGTGCGGCTCTTCCCCACCCTTTCCGACACCTTCTCCTGTGTCATACCAGTGTTCTCCAGCAGATGCTCGTAGGCCAACGCAATCTCTACGGCATTCAGATCCTCGCGCTGGATGTTCTCCACGAGCGCCATCTCCATGACATTCTCGTCTTTGATGGTACGGATATAAGCCGGGATCGTCGTTTTACCGGCCAACTGCGAGGCACGCCAGCGGCGCTCACCGGCAATGATCTGAAAGCGGTTCTCGGCAATCTGTCGCAACGTGATGGGCTGTATGATGCCTATCTCACGAATGCTGTTGGCCAGTTCCTGCAATGCCTCACTGTCGAAAAGACTTCGGGGCTGGTCGGAATTGGGCTCAATCTGTTCGAGAGGAATTTCGCTGATAGTCGACGACCCCTGCGTACGCACCGACTCGGTAGAGATCAGCGCGTCAAGGCCACGGCCCAAAGCATTATATTTCTTGTGTACTGCCATATATGCAATGTTGAATGTTGAATGATGAGTGATGAAGGAAGAGCGATGAATGATGAGTGTTGAATGATGTGAGTGATAAATTCAACAATCATCATTCAACATACTCTCAAGTATTTCATTCGTTTTTCTCTATGATCTCCTTGGCGAGAGCGAGATGGTTCTTCGCTCCGGTAGAGTCAGCGTCGTAGAGAATCACCGGCAAACCATGGCTGGGACTCTCTGAGAGTTTCACGTTGCGCTGGATCACGGTCTTAAAGACCAGTTCCTGGAAATGACGCTTCACCTCATCATAGATTTGGTTGGCAAGTCTCAGTCGGCTGTCATACATCGTCAGCAGGAAGCCCTCTATTTCGAGTTTCGGGTTAAGCTTGCTCTTAACAATCTTAATGGTGTTAAGCAGTTTGCTGATGCCTTCTAACGCGAAGTACTCGCATTGCACCGGAATGATCACCGAGTTGGCTGCCGTCAGGGCATTGACGGTGATCAGCCCCAGTGAGGGTGAGCAGTCGATGAGAATATAGTCATACTCGTCGCGCAAGGGATCCAGTATGCCTTTGATCACCTTCTCACGGTTCTTAAGGTTGATCATCTCAATCTCAGCTCCTACCAAGTCGATATGGCTGGGAATAATGTCCAGCTTCTCAATGTCTGTCGTATAGATGGCATCCCTCACATCAGCGTGATCGATAATGCACTCATAGAGCGAACAGTCCACCTCACTAAGGTCTACACCGAGTCCGCTGGATGCATTTGCCTGAGGGTCAGCATCCACTACGAGCACCGATTTCTCCAATGTAGCAAGAGAGGCTGCCAAATTGATGGTTGTCGTGGTTTTGCCCACGCCGCCCTTTTGATTGGCCAAAGCTATTATTTTTGCCATTTCTATTCGTTTTTAATGTCTGCCTGATGGATGTCGTTGCCCTTTCCTCCTCATGGGCAGACATGGAATTATGATTGCAAAGATACATATTTTAGACGAAAATGCCAATTATTATAGGTTTTTTCGTATTTTTGCAAGACAATTAATATTTAACAGATGAAAAGCAACCGACCTCTGATATTGATTTCCAATGATGACGGCTATCATTCACCCGGCATCAAGAAGCTGGTAAACATTGTCAGCCCACAAGCTGATGTTCTCGTCGTGGCCCCCGAAAGCGCCCGTTCCGGATACTCTTGCGCCTTCTCCGCGACAGATTATCTGCGGCTCAAACCACGACACAACATGGGAGACACCACCGTGTGGTCATGCACCGGCACACCTGTCGACTGTGTGAAGATCGCCATTGACCAGTTTTGCATGGAGCGAAAACCTGATCTGATCCTCGGCGGCATCAATCATGGAGACAATTCCTCAGTGAATAATCATTACAGCGGTACGATGGGTATCGCCAAGGAAGGATGCCTTAAAGGTATTCCTTCCATCGCCTTCTCCAGTTGTTTCTACAACGAGGATGCCAACCTTGAACCTCTGCGTCCCTACGTGGAGCAGATTGTCAGCAAGGTACTGGCAGAAGGTTTGCCGAAAGGCGTTTGCCTTAACGTCAACTTCCCCGCCATTGAGACTTTCAAGGGCGTGAAGGTATGCCGGATGACACAGGGCAGCTGGATCAGCGAGATCGTCAAAGAGCGCCATCCGAGAGGTTATGACTATTTTTGGGTAGTAGGAAAATATCACAACGATGAGCCACAGGCTGAGGACAGCGACCAGTGGGCGGTCAACCACGGCTACATTGCTATCACGCCGACTACCATTGACGTCACCGCCTATGACTTCATGGACACGGTGCGCGACTGGAATATTAAATAAGGAGCATACGCGATATAAGATATAATAAGTATCAGGAACACAAAACTTGGATAGACAAGACACATGAAGTACTATCTCATAGCAGGCGAGGCTTCCGGCGACCTGCATGCCAGCCGGCTGATGCACAGCCTCAAAGAGCAGGACGCGGAGGCCACCTTCCGCTTTATCGGTGGAGACATGATGGCGGCCGAGGGCGGTAAGCCTTTTCGGCACTACAAAGACTTGGCCTACATGGGCTTTATCCCCGTGCTGCTCCATGCCCGCACCATACTGCGCAACATGGCGCAATGCAAGGAAGACATCATGAGATGGACGCCCGACGTGGTGATCCTCGTCGACTATCCGGGATTCAACCTGAGTATTGCCAAGTTTGTGCATGCCAAGGTGGGCACGCCTGTGTTTTACTATATCTCACCGAAGATATGGGCATGGAAGGAATGGCGCATCAAAGCGATCCGTCGCGATGTCAATGAGCTCTTTTCCATCCTTCCTTTTGAGGTAGACTTCTTCGAGCGCAAGCACCACTACCCCATCCATTACGTCGGCAATCCTACCGCAGAAGAGGTGAAAACGTTCCGCGACAACTACCACGAGTCTAAAGAAGCCTTCTGTCAGCGTCATGGGTTGGATGCCAAGCGTCCTATCCTGGCATTGCTCGCCGGCAGCCGCAAACAAGAGATCAAAGACAACCTGCCCACAATGATCACAGCCGCCCTCCCCTACTGCAAGGGCGAGAAGGGCTACCAGATGGTGTTGGCAGGAGCACCATCCATCGACGATGACTATTATAGCCGCATACTCAAAGGGCAGCCCGTCACAAAAGTGAGCGAAGAAACCTATCAGTTGCTTTCCCATGCCACCTCGGCATTGGTCACCAGTGGCACAGCAACACTCGAGACCGCACTGCTCGGTGTCCCGCAGGTAGTATGCTACAAAACTCCCGTTGGCCCGCTGATCCGTTGGGCTTTCAACCACATTATCCAATGCCGCTTTATCAGTCTCGTCAATCTCATCGCCGACAAAGAGATCGTCACAGAGCTCTTTGCCGACCGCTTCAGTGTGAAGAATATCCGCCACGAACTGAACCGCATACATCCCGGGCAGCCAGACAGAGCCACCATGCTCCAAGGCTACCAGCTCGTAGCTGAGCGATTGGGCAAACAAAGTGCACCCGACACTGCCGCCAAAGAGATGATAGAGATTCTCAAACAGAAGGCTCGGTAACAAACAGGGGCGCCATTACCATTTTACGAGGCTGAGACTCACAAGTGTATCAAGACTGCTCTTGAGACCTCACACCAGCGTGTCAAGACTGCTCTTAAGGCGTTGCAGTTTATCGCGCACGGTGATGAGCGTAGCCAGCAACTCTTGCGAGCGGTCGGCGCCGTCTTTGTTTTCACGAAGATATCTGCGTGCATTGGCAATCTTGAAGCCACGCACTTTGATGAGATTATAGATAACCTTCACCTCTTTAATATCATCCTCGCTGTACTGCCGCACTTTGGTTCCGGCCACCGTCTTAGGATGGAGATTGGGAAACTCCTTCTCCCAGTAGCGCAGCGTACTTTCCGCTACGCCAACCATCTCTGCCACCTCCTTGATCGAGTAATAAAGCCTCTTGGGCTTATCTGTTTTCAGCACCATAGCCTGATAATTTTACTAATTTGGGGCAAAGATAACAAAAAAGAATCATTTCTGCAATCTTTTTAGTACCTTTGCACCTGTATGTCAAAAGAATAAAGGAAATAAATAAAACATATATCATCATGATGACAGCAAATGAAATCCGCGACTCATTTAAAAAGTTCTTTGAGTCGAAAGGACACGTCATCGTTCCGTCTGCCCCAATGGTTATTAAGGACGACCCGACGTTGATGTTTACGAATGCAGGTATGAACCAGTGGAAAGACATCATCCTTGGCACCAAGGATCCCAATCCACGCCGTCGCTGCGACTCGCAGAAGTGTCTGCGCGTCAGCGGTAAGCACAACGACCTGGAAGAGGTAGGACATGATACCTACCACCACACGATGTTTGAGATGCTCGGCAACTGGAGCTTCGGTGACTACTTCAAGGAGGGAGCCATCGACTATGCCTGGGAATATCTCGTTGACGTGCTGCACCTCAACCCCACCGACCTCTATGTCACAGTTTTCGAGGGGGACCCCACGGAAGGACTGGAGCGTGACGACGAGGCTGCTAAGTACTGGAGCAAACACGTGCCTGCCGACCATATCATCAACGGCAATAAGCACGACAACTTCTGGGAGATGGGTGAAACCGGTCCTTGCGGTCCCTGCTCTGAGATCCACGTAGACTCCCGCCCCGACAGCGAAAAGGCCAAAGTGCCCGGACGCGAGCTCGTCAACAAAGACGACCCACAGGTCATCGAGATCTGGAACATCGTCTTCATGCAGTTCAACCGCAAGGCCGACGGCAGCCTGGAGCCGCTGCCTATGCACGTCATCGATACGGGTATGGGCTTTGAGCGTCTCGTGCGCATGCTGCAGGACAAGAACTCCAACTACGACACAGATATCTTCCAGCCCATCATCAAGGAGATAGAGGATCTCTCCGGAAAGAAATATGGCTTCACCACGCCGACTGGAGAAAATGGTGAGGGTGCCAACGAGCAGGAGAAGATCGACATCGCCATGCGTGTGGTCGCCGACCACCTGCGTGCCGTAGCCTTTTCCATCGCTGATGGTCAGCTGCCCAGCAACGCCAAGGCTGGATATGTCATCCGCCGTATTCTGCGTCGCGCCGTACGCTACGCTTATACCTTCCTCGACCAGAAGAGTGCGTTTCTCTATAAGCTTGTGCCCGTGCTCGTGCAGGAGATGGGCGAGGCTTATCCCGAGTTGCCCGCACAGCAGGAACTCATCAGCCGCGTGATGAAAGAGGAGGAGGACAGCTTCCTGCGTACCCTTGACAAGGGTATCCAGTTGCTCAACGGCGATATGGACGAGCTGCGCGCACACGGCAAGACTGAGCTCGACGGCGAGAGCGCCTTCCGTCTCTTCGACACCTATGGCTTCCCACTTGACCTCACCGAGCTCATCTGCCGAGAAAACGGCTACACCGTCGACGAGAAAGGCTTCGACGTGGAGATGGAGAAGCAGAAGGCACGTGCCCGCAACGCTGCCGTCGTGGAGAACGGCGACTGGGTGGAACTGCGCCAGGGCGAGCAGGAGTTTGTCGGCTATGACTACCCGGAATACGAATGTCACATCCTCCGCTACCGCAAGGTAACTCAAAAGAAGAACACTTTCTACGAGGTCGTTCTCGACCACACTCCTTTCTACGGCGAGATGGGTGGTCAGGTCGGCGACCAGGGTGTGCTCGTTTCCAGTGACGAGACTGTCAACGTCATTGACACCAAGCGCGAGAACAACCAAAGCATACACATCGTCAAGCAGATGCCAAAGAATCCAGAGGCTGACTTCATGGCTTGCGTGGACATTGACAAGCGCAACGGATCGGCTGCCAACCACTCAGCTACTCACCTGCTCGACTTTGCACTGAAGCAGGTGCTCGGCGACCATATAGAGCAAAAAGGATCTTATGTCGATGCTGACACGCTGCGTTTCGACTTCTCCCATTTCCAGAAGGTCACTCCTGAGGAACTGCGCAAAGTGGAGCGTATCGTCAACGATATGATCCGTCAGGACATCCCATTGGAGGAGCACCGCAACATGCCATTGGCAGAGGCAAAAGAACTGGGAGCTGTAGCCCTCTTCGGTGAGAAGTACGGCGACAGGGTGCGTGTAGTACGCTTCGGACCAAGTTGCGAGTTCTGCGGCGGCATCCACGTAAAGAGCACCGGCCACATCGGCTTCTTCAAGATCATCTCTGAGAGCAGCGTGGCTGCCGGTGTGCGCCGCATCGAGGCGCTCACGGGTAAGGCTTGCGAGGACGCCATCTATGAGGCAGAAGATATGATGAAGGACATCCAGGCGCTGTTCAACAATGCCAAGGACCTCAAGGCAACTATCGAGAAGAGTATCTCTGAGAACGCTTCTCTGAAGAAACAGGTAGAGGGCTTCCGTCAGCAGACCGTAGACCGCACTGCAAAGACACTCGCTGAGCATGCTCAGGATGTGAACGGCGTGAAAGTCGTCAAGGCTGTGCTGCCCGTAGACCCGGCCTCAGCCAAAGACATTGTCTTCAAGGTGCGCGAGCAGATTCCCGAGAATCTCGTCTGTGTGCTGGGTTCCCATCACGACAATCACCCATTGCTCTCCGTGATGTTCTCCGACGACATGGTGAAGAGCCATGGACTCAACGCCGGTAAGATCATCCGCGAGGCTGCCAAGCTCATCCAGGGCGGCGGCGGTGGTCAGCCCCACTATGCTCAGGCCGGCGGCAAGAACGCCGACGGTCTCTCTGCTGCTGTGGACAAGATCATCGAGCTCATCGAACTGTAAGAAGTATCAGAGGTAAGGCTTATTTATAAAAGCATGGTCATCATCCATGCTATATATAAATAAGGTGTAACCTACATCACAGATATGCGCTGTCTTCCAATATCATTTTGGAAGGCAGCGCTTTTTTATTGCCCTACAAATCTATAGCCGTTATGCCTGCGAAGGTGTACATTCGTTCTGAAATAGGGGAAGAAAAGTTATCAGACAGAAGAAGCGGAATCTAAAAACCATCATTTTCAACTATTTCTTTTATTTTTGCAGCAGTAATAAAAAAGAATCATTTAACCATTTTATACTAAACCAACTATTACGTATGAACAGTAAACCATTACTAACCATCGCGGCCTTAGGTCTTTGTGCCACCACATGGGCGCAGGCTCCGGCATTCCCCGGCGCGGAGGGCAACGGCCGCTATGTCACCGGTGGACGCGGAGGCAAGGTCGTGCATGTGACCAATCTCAACGACTCCGGTACCGGATCGCTGCGGGCCGCCGTAAAAGGTACCGACAAGAAAATCGTCGTCTTCGATGTGGGCGGTGTCATCCCATTGGCATCAGAACTGAAGATTGGTGCCAACACCACCATTCTCGGCCAGACAGCCCCCTACCCCGGCATCACGCTCCGGTACTATACTGTAAGACCCGGTGACAACAACATCATACGGTTCATACGTATCAGACGCGGACAGGAAAAGGAGTTCGACGATGGAGCTGACGCCTGCTGGGGCAAGAACCTCAACGGCCTCATCCTCGACCACTGTTCACTGTCGTGGAGCATCGACGAGGTAGGATCATTCTACGACAACAACAACTTCACCATGCAGTGGTGCACCCTCGGCGAAAGTCTCAACAATGCGGGACACGACAAGGGCGCTCACGGCTATGGCGGCATCTGGGGCGGCAAACTCGCCAGCTTCCATCATAACATGATCGCTCACGTGGCCAACCGTGCGCCACGCTTCAATGGCGCACGTTACAACTGGACGGGATACACCGCCAACAGTCTCTACTCCACCTACAAATGGCCCAACGCTGTGCAGGCCGAGAACGTAGACTTCCGCAACTGCCTCATCTTCGACTGGGGTACAGGAGGATGCTATGGCGGTTCCGGTGGCGGCTACATCAATATGGTGAACAACTACTATAAGGCTACGCCCGAGGTGAAAAATAAAGACCGCGTAACCACCGTGTCAATCGCCAACAGCACGACATCGGCCGACGAGAAAACTTATCTCAACATGACCAGCCGCTACTATATCAGTGGCAACTATATCGACGCTAAGGACAGCAAGGGCAAAGTCTATGGCGCCAACTACGACTGGAAAGGCGTGAAGTATGACGAAGGTGTGCAGGCCATCAATGGTGAGGAATACACCCAAGACTCGCTCTTTGCTTATGGTAAGAATGTGGAGCATATCAACAATGCTCAAGGTATCCCTTGCGTGCGCATCAAGCTCGACAAAGCCGTGGCTCCTACCGGTGAGGTGACTACCCACTCCGCCGAGAATGCCTACAGCAAGATCATGGCCTACGGCGGCGCCTCGCTCTTCCGCGACGACGTGGACAACCGATATATGACAGAGGCAAAGAATGGCGCATCGACCTACACAGGTTCTGTGACAGGCATCAAGGGTCTCATCGACAAGGTCAGCGATGTGGATGGCTATACCGAGGCAAACTTTCCCACAGGCAAGCGCGCATCCGACTTCGACAGCGACGGTGATGGTATGCCGGACGTTTGGGAGAAGGCTAACGGCCTCAATTCCAACGATGCCAGCGATGCCACTACTTACACGCTCGATGCGAAAGGCTATTATACCAATTTGGAAGTCTACGCCAACTCATTGGTCGAAGACATCATGAAGGCTGAGAACAAGGATGCCATCACCTCTGTAGACGAATATTATCCCACATGCACGAAGGCCGACGGTCTGGATTATTATTCCGGAAGAATCGTGGAGCGAGTGACGCCCTCAGAGCCTTCTGACACCCAAACCGAGAAGGCCCTCTATTCCACGGCCTTCACCGACTGGACAGATGCCAAGGCCAGCAAGACTGAAACTACGGTGACGCAATCAACGAAGTATAGCCATGAGACGCTCACCTTTTCCATCTTCGACACACAGATCAGTTCCACCAACCAGAACACGGCTAAGTTTCCCAACTGGACGGGCGGCTATCTGATGTGCAGCAAAAGCGCTGATCCCTACGTCATCACTTCGCCGCTGGCCAGTATCACCCGTGTGCACTTTCGCCACGGGGCAACGGGCAGCGACCGCGGATGGAAGCTGGAGGCCAAGGGCGACGGCGATGCCGAATGGGTGGTAGTGAGCAATGCCTCAGCAACTACGGCACAGGGCACAGACGTCGAAGTAAATGTCGACCGTACCAACTGCCAACTGCGCTTCACCAACCTCAACGCCTCACAGAATGCCTATCTCTTCCAGCTCGACATCTACGGCAATGTGAGCACGGGCAGTCAGCCTTCCCTCGCCTCCTTTTCCGCCTACGGCAAGGAGTATAGTGCTGAGGATTTCTTCACGGAGAACGCCAATGGCAACTATGAGGGCACTGTAGAGGTGAGCAAGAAGTCTGATATGGTCAGTGCCACCAATGCCATCACCACCACTGTGGGTAATGGTACCATTGGCACCATCACATATAAAGAGGTGTCCAGCGATGTCAATGCCAACAAGCCGGCCTGCGATGTCACCATCCCCGTGACACTCGCCACTACCGGAACCACCAAGACCTATATCGTTCACTTCGTGTGGAAACCCGACTACTCCGTCATCTACCACGACACCGACGCCAAGGTGATCGCCACGCAGGCGATTGAGAAGGGTGATCCCATCACCACACTTAACGATGGTTCCACAGTCACCGTACCTTCGGGCAATAAGTTTCGCGGATGGCTCTTCAAAGCCGACGGTGAGGAAAAGGCTAACGCTGCCACCACAGTAAATGAGAAGCAGCTCAACCTATATGCACTGGTCACAGACATCGAGAACGACGAGCCCTACGAGCGTCATGCTTACAACCTGAAAGACAAATACTTCTATGCCGAGGATCACGAAGGCTTCCTGCCACAGTCGCCCTACAGCTACAATGGCTTTCAGCACGGTCTTTATTTCAAGCCGGGCTCCATCACCCTACCCGTCACGGGCAATGCCGTCGTCATCGTGGAAGCCTGCAAATATAGCAAGACAGCCCTGACGCTCTCCGACTCCAAAGGCAACATTCTCGGAACCATCGCCATCCCCACTACTGACGGCACACGCACGGCCATCCGCTATACCGGTAAGGCCGACGACCTGTCGCTGTCTTTCCCCAACGGTGAGGTATATCTCCATGCCATTACCGTCATCAACATGGGCAACGGCGACATTGCCAGGAACGACGAAGGCTACTATGTGGCTGATGCAGGCAGTGCCAACAGTCTGGCCAACATCTTCGACGTGATCGCTGCCTACGGCGACGCCTCCACCCGCACGAAGATATTCCTGCCCAACGGCGTCTACGACTTAGGCAAGACCACCGAACAGGAGTTACCCATCGACAAGCTCTCACTCATCGGACAGAGCGCCGACAGCACAATCATCGTCACTGCTCCGGATGTCTCTGTCGAAGGTCTTGGCAAAGCTGATCTGTTCCTCAACACCAAGAAGGATCTATATCTCCAGGATCTCACGCTGAAAAACGCTCTTGACTACTATGGTGCCGGTGCTACCGGACGTGCTGCCGTATGGCAGGACCGTGGCGACCGAACCATCTTCCGCAATGTCAGGATGCTCTCCTACCAAGACACCTACTACAGTCAGAACAACGCCATGCAGAGCTACTTCGAGGATTGCGACATCCATGGTACCGTAGACTTCATCTGTGGTGGCGGTGACGTACGCTTCCAGCACACCATGCTCTCACTCGAACCACGCAATGCCAAAGGCGAAGGCGGACGCACCATCACCGCTCCGACAACCACGACCAACTACGGCTATGTCTTTGACGACTGCTCTATCGTGGATTTAGCCAAAGGTAAGGGTGACTGGAACTATGGACGCACATGGCAGGAAAAGCCGGTCTGCGTATTCCTCAACACCACTCTCGACGACAATGCCGCTGCCACCATCGTCAGCTCACGTTGGACACAAAAGGGCATGAACAACACTGACCCGCGGGTCTTTGGCGAATACGGAACAAAGAACACAACCGGACAAAACATCACTCCTTCCAGCAACATCATAGCTTCCTTTGGCGGCAACATCGAGACAATCCTCTCTTCCACACAAGCAGCTACCTATGACTACGATAAGATGTTCACTACATGGGATCCCAAGTCTCTCGCCACTCAGATGACCGTCACGGGTGTCAAACTCTCCGCTGGTCTTCTCTCATGGGATGCAAACCAAGACGCCACCGCCTACGCTGTCTTCGCCGACGGCAAACTGCTGGCCTTCACCACCGCCACCAGTCTCTCTGTTGACGGCAAAGCCACGACCTACTCTGTTCGTGCTGCCAACACCATGGGCGGATTAGGTCCCCAGGCAACAGTGACGATCACCAACGGCATCGCGGACAACCTCGCTGACAAGCCTTCCAAAACTTATTACTATGCTCTTCAAGGCTCTCGCCTCTCATCCCCTCGCCAAGGCCTCAACATCCGCGTCCGCAACTACCAAGGAGCCGGACACAAAGTCGAAAAGATCATCATGAAAAGGTAATATTGGACCGCCTATCGCAAAATACTTACACAAATCCCCGACACTGAGCCGTGCCGGAGATTTTTTATGCGACTACAAGCATGAATTCCCGTTGTCAGCGGCAAACGACTTTCTTTCCGTTATGAATGTATATTCCACGTGAAGGTTTAGCCACTCGCTGTCCTTGCAAGTTGAACCATACATCTTGCTTTTCACTGATTTCTACAGCATTGTCGATGGCTGTCGCCACGCCGTCATTGAAACCGATGGCCATACTCTTGGCGTTGGCCGATCCCTGCTGTATCTTGATATGTCCGAAGACCACCTCCAGCCATGTGCCGCTATTTCCATTGGCGTCTGCCACGGGTGTCCAGCGGAAATGGTAGTAACCAGTGTGGTTGGCATAGAAGTTGACAACGCCATAGCTGGCTCCATAGGTATTTGTGTTCAGACTCTTGCCAACATTGTTGCCGCATCGTATGATTTGCGAGCCCAGACAATTATTGATCTCGTCAAAGACCTCACACTTCACATAGGGATTTCCTGCCCATCCGATGGCGTAGTAGCTGAGATTGTAGTTACCCTTCTTGAGTGAAAGTCCATAACCATTGACAGTGCCCACCTCAGCATAAGCTGTCTTCGAAGCATCGCTCTGACGAATGTAAAGTCCTGTCGGCAGATAACCGCCTTGGCTGAACTGGAAGATGCGCGGCCCCGATGCAGCAGCACCAGCAGAAACCTTTTGACCTGCGTCGAAAATATTCCAGCCTTCCGGTACTGTATTGGCATCCTGGAAGGCCAGTGGATTTCCTTTATAATAAAGTCCTACATTGCCGACCAGTACTTCCTCCCAATTCCCGCCATTGCCTTTTGCGTCAGCAACCGGCGTGAAGCGCAGTTTGTAGTTGCCTTTGATCATGGAATAGAACGAGAGGTTGACCCTCGTGCTGCCTGAGATAGCAGTACTTCTTGTGCCATTAACGCTGCCGTTGGCCTTGACGATGGCAGAGGCCGCCACTGCACTGGTAGGATCAAACACCTCCACCTTCACATAAGGACTGCCTTTCCATGCAGCGATGTTGCAACTAAGCTGATATTCACCAAAGACAAGTGGCAGCGTATATCCGCTTTGTCCGCCATATTCGATATATCCTGTCTTGTCGGGACTGATCTCGCGCACATAGAAGGCTGTAGTCATGTCGCCACCTTGATAGAATTGCATCACTCTCGGGCCACTGCTCTGACTACCCGTTTGTCTTTGGCTCCCGTTGTCCGCGGCTGTCCACCCAGCGGGGATAACATCATTGACGTTGCCCCATGCCTTGACAAGATTGTCACCGGTTGTGGTAGAGGAAGAGCCAGAGGTGTTACCCGTTGATGACGAAGACGAGGAAGACTCACTCTTATGGGCATAGTTCTTTTTGGAATACTCATAATACCAATAAAAACATGCCTTGGCGCAGCACTCAACGTTTTCATTGAAATTAGCCTTGATGGTACCATCCTTCAAGAACGCGTCAATGTCGACATAGTCTTCGTTTGAGCTCAGCGTCATGCTGATATTTCCAAAGTGATCCATCACAGCCTTCCATGCATTTCCCCATTTGCTTGTCGACGCGGTGCCCCAAGTGCCATAGTTGCTGGCCACCCATTGCCCAAACTCATTGTATTTTCCAGCTCCAGCTTTCTCCGGACTCCAGTCTATCTCCGAGACAAGGATAGGCTTGGAAGTGACCACAGGCACCTGCTTTTGAAAGTTGCTGATGAAGGTGTTATGGTCGTAGCTCTTATCACTGGCGCCATACCATCCCGGATAGACATGGACAGCATAACCAAAGTTGCTGTCGGTGATGGGATGTGAGGCGTAGTCTTGATATTGGCTCTGGTAGCCGGTACCAGGGATCCATATCACGCCTTTGAATCCGTTTTGCCGGATGATGTTGACAATCGGCTGGAAATAGTCGTGTAAGGCAGCAGATGATGTTTGTCCGTATTGGTTATAGACATGCACCGGCTCGTTGGCCAATTCCAGCGACACCATTCCCGAATTATTCTTGAAGTTGGCATTGCTTGACACGATACTCCATACCGTCTTGAGGTATTGCTGATAGGCGTCCCCCACCTTCAGATCCTTCGGGCATACCCCCGGCGGACGCACGACGACGTAAAGTCCGTGGTTCAAAGCTTTCTGAGCAATAGGCCAGTAGAGCGTCTGCAGATACTTGCGCAGACGATCGGCACTGAACTGCGAGATGTCGGCTTCGCTGCTTGCATGGCCATTGTTGGTCCAACAAGGGTCGAGATGCAGTCGGAAAATGTTGCAGTACGTACCCTTCGCCGGATTTTGAAGAGCCCCGAAGACCTTGTCGAAGTAGTTGATACACGAAGCCACCGTGCCGTCGTTGCAGGCTGATCCCCATCGATAACGATTGAAATAGGGATTAGGTGTGTCCATCACTCCATGAAGAACAACGGCGTGTCCTCCTTGGTCGACCAGTTGCTTGCCACTGACGTGGAGTGGTGCCACCACTCCAAACTGGGCAAACGCTCCCATCGACATCACTGCCATGGTCAGGGATAATAGAAAGTGTTTCATACAAAAGATTGAATAAAACGATTGAATAAAAATGATATAAAGGATTTGATTTGCTCGCTTGCAAAAATATGTTTTTTGATCTTTGTCCTCTTTTCAACACGTATCAAATACTTTATTGTCTGTATGTCGCCTTAAAATTCTTCTATTAGTACGATAAATGTCTCACAGGCCTTACGGTTTGAGACAAATTTTTGTTAATAAGCCGTCTTTCGTGACAGCTTCCTTATCTTTCTGTCTAAATAGCGACATGGAAAGAATATGTCCTTTATGTCTTTCTGTCTTCAACATCAGCGCCCAGTCTACACGATCAGTCTACTTGTCTTAGAAACTGACACTTTTCCGCCCATGAGAATCGATTCTTTTCGACGAAGACCTGTCTCGTTCTGATTTTCGCGAAAATTCGTGCATTTTTATAGCCGTCTGATAATCAACACGTTATAAAAGCAATTCTTTCCTTCAACTATCAAAAGGCCTTGATGACACACAATTCTCTAGAGAATTTATCGGTCAGCAAGGCTTTTTGATACGATGAAACTACCGAGATGACAGTGTAAAACTACCGAGATGACCATGTCAAAGTACCGAGATGATAACAAGAAAAAGCCTTTTTGATCAAGAGACAAGGCAAAAATGAGTCCGAAAAATCAAAAGTCCCTTTTTCGCTTCTCTAGATTACAAGTTCAGACGAACATACTTTTGTCAATATAAACGTAGTACAATTGAAGAACTCCATTCTTTTCTATATTCCCTATAAGGCATCGTCAGCACGATAAGACTGACAACATGCCGTGTAATGAATAATTTTTGTTATATAATGAATCTATAATAAATAATGCCCCTGAACAAAAAAGAGAAGCCCGTGATGAGCTTCTCCTTTTATGCTTGGCGGAAGATGAGGGATTCAAACCCCCGATACCCGAAAGGGGTATACCGGATTTCGAGTCCAGCGCATTCGGTCACTCTGCCAATCTTCCAATTGCGGTTACAAAGGTAATAAAAAGATGGTTAAGGACGATTATCTTTCTTTGACAATTTTAATAAATTAACACTATAACTTCGTCTCCATCCACTTTTTCAGGACCACAGCTTGGTTGTGCGTTTCATCTTTTGCACCGAAGAGCAGCGTCACATTGCCTTGCGACAAGAGCGTCTTGCATCTCTCCACAAAGCTTTGGGCATCAGCGTTATGATCGAGCTCGTCGATATACTTTTCCGTGAAAGCAGGGAAAAGCTCGGGCTGATGTCCAAACCACTTTCTCAGTTCAGTAGACGGCGCGAACTGTTTGTCCCACTCGTCGATGTTGGCTTTATCCTTAGAGATGCCACGCGGCCACAATCTGTCGATCAGCACCCGATAGCCATCCTGCTTTTCTGCAGGCAGATAAACTCTTTTGACTTTTAATTCACCCATGATCAATCTGATATTTAACGCCGCAAAGGTAGCACTGTTTCTCAAATATGATAGGTAACAATTGTGCCCTTTTACGAACAAATAAAGTTAAAGCGATCACTTCAGCTTGTTGCTGTCCAATATCTTGACGCTCCGCCCATCGATTTCTATAGCACCCTCTTTCTCGAAATTAGCCAGCACGCGCTGCAGAGAGAACTTCTGGATGCCGAAACTGTCAGCGATCTGTTGACGACTGCGATAGAGATGGATGACACGGGAGTTTTGCTCTTTCGCCCTCTTAACCAACAGATACCCCACCTTCTCCCTGACCGTCATCAGCGAGAGCACGTTGATCTTATGCGTCAGAAACACGCTGATGTCGGATAGTGTACGGATGAAGTTCATACACAGCCGGCTGTTTTCATCGATCGCCCTTACAAAGTCCATCTTGTCGATGCGGAGTATCGAGCAGGGTTCCACGGTCTCCACGCTCACAGGCATGAGATTGTTGGCAGAGAAGATAAAGGCCGGCGCAATGAGATGCCCTGCCCGAAGGCGGCTCACCTCTATCTGCTTTCCGCCTACAGAAGACATCCGGCACACCATCGTACCAGCCAATACGATGTCTACATGCCGGTAAGGCATACCGGCAAGCGAATAGATCTCGTTCTTGCTGAAAGCTACGAGCTTGTAACTGATGTCGTTGAAGAACTCCAGGATCTCTGTCTCGGAGAGACCTGCGAACAACTTACACTGCTGAAGGGTCTTTATCTGTTTACTGTCTAACATGTCAGGATTGATTAATAATCACCGCGTCTCCTTTTCATCGACGCCTATATAAATAATAACGAACGGGCAGACTCCTTATTATATATAAGGGGACATTATCGCGCCGGCACAAAGCAAAAACAATTCAGGGCACCCCGAAAGAGTGTCCCGAAATGGATTTATTGTCAACCGATACGCTATATCAGAATATGCCTGCCTTACCCACAACGATGAGGAGGGCAAAACCGATGATCAGCGTCAGGAAACCGATGACGATACCCGTCTTGGCCATATCCTTCTGATCGATCAAGCCAGTAGAGTAAGCGATCGCATTTGGAGGTGTGGAGATTGGCAAGGTCATAGCGGCCGATGCTGCCACAGCAATACCAATCAGCATGGTGGATGTACCACCGATGACACTCAGCTTCTCACCCATACCCTCACAGACGACCGTAAGGATAGGAATCATCAGAGCTGCCGTTGCCGTGTTGGAGATGAAGTTGGAAAGGAAGTAGCAGACCAAACCGGCAATAATCAGGATCACGATAGGGCTCCATGCACCGAACGGTATTGCCTGGATAGCCACCTTTGCCAATCCCGTGCCGTTGAGCGCCAGTCCGAGGGCGAATCCGCCGGCCACCATCCAGATAACACCCCAATCGATCTTCTGCAAGTCCTTGGCTGTGATCACACCCGTAATGGCAAAGATGGCTATTGGCAACATAGCCACCGTGTTGGAGTTCACGCCGACATACTTACCCATGACCCACAGCAGGATGGTCACGACAAACGTGATGCCGACAACAGCGGTGCGCCAGTTGCGGCTCATATCACCTTGAATATTCAACTCGATCGTCTTCTGAGTGAAGGGGAAGAACTTCTTCAGTACGATCCACGCGATGAACAGCAGCACAAGTACCAAAGGAACCATGATCAGCATCCACTGTCCGAAACTGATCTGCATGTTGAGTCCAGCAGGATCATTGAGCACTTTATAGGCGAAGGCGTTGGGAGGTGTGCCGATCGGCGTGCCCATACCACCAAGGTTGGCACCGATAGGTATCGACATAGTCAAGGCGATGCGCCCCTTTCCATTGGCGGGCAGAGCCTTGAAAACAGGAGTGAGGAACGTCAGCATCATAGCGGCCGTTGCCGTGTTGGAGATGAACATGGAAAAGACGCCGGTGATGAGCAGGAAGCCTAAGAGAACATTCTCACTCTTCTTGCCAAACGGCTTGATGAGCGTCTTTGCCATCCACACGTCAAGGCCCGACTTTGTAGCGGCAATGGCAAGGATGAAACCACCGAGGAAGAGGATGATCGTAGGGTCGGCAAAGCAGGCCATGATACCCACCGAGTCCAACAGCTGACCATACTGTCCTTCGTTGCCTTGCAAGAAATTGAACGAGGAATTGCTCACACAGAACAATAGTACAAAGATGATTGCGATGGACGTCGCCCACGCGGGTATCGCCTCTGTAATCCACAACATCACGGCCATCACAAAGATGGCAATCACTCTCTGTTGTACCACAGTAAGCCCGGCAATACCAAAGCAGGCGCTTGGCAAATTCCAAATAATCAGCGTTACCAGTGCAGTGATCAAGAACCAAACCAGCTTTTTCTTGTCTAAGTGACCAGTAACGACATTTTGTTCCGTTTCCTTCGTCATAACTAAATGTTTTTAGATGAATACTTATAGGTTTGAGGTATAATTGCTGCAAATATACGTGGATTTATTGAGATAAACAACTATTTTTGTCCTAACTTAGTTTTAATAATCGCTTAATTCTGTTAAATGTATAACAAAAAGAAGCGTCTGTCAGAAACATTTTCTATTTTTGTAAGTCTTAAATAATGTAGGTGGGATGTGATGCCCGCTGATCAACAAACCAATAAGAAAAAATGCACTCCTTATAAATATAATAGGAGTATAACAGATAGAAAACAAGAAAGAGTCTCATAAGATGAAAAAGAAAGTATTATTGTTCGCCATGCTCCTGTTCTGTTGCATAGGACAGGCCTTTGCGCAGGCTCAGATCAAGTTTGACAAGGTTACTTATAACTTTGGAACTTTCTCCGAGAGCCAGCCCGTACAGAAATGCACCTTCACCTTCACCAACGTCGGCGATAAGCCTCTGGTCATCAACCAGGCCTTGGCCAGCTGCGGTTGCACGGTTCCTTCCTACACCAAGGCACCAATCAAACCGGGAGAGAAAGGCGTGATCACGGTGACTTATAACGGCAAGGGCAAGTTCCCCGGCCATTTCAAAAAGGCCATCACCGTCCGCACGAACGGTGTACCGGAGATGACAAGACTCTACATCGAAGGTGAGATGAAAGAAGCAAACGACAAGTGAATAAATAGCAAAGCAGCGCTCTCTGACATCAGGGAGCGCTGCTTTTTTTTTCTGAGATCCAAGACCACATTGTTGTTTGGATCTGCTGTATTTCACAATTGATTTTATTCCAATGACAAGATGATGGAGGTGGCGCCAAGGGTAAACAACGTACCATCTTCTATCACCCTACGCTCATGATCGTCTAACAACTCATTTCCCACAAAGGTACCGGTATTGCTTGGGCCATCACGAAGCACATACTTGAGTCGGCCATTGCGGTCATGCGACACATTCACGACACAATGCGTCATATCCATGCTGGGATCGTCCGTGGCAATAGCACAGTCGACATGAGAACTACGGGAAACCCTACCGATAACATTATCACCGAGACGCAAAGGAAACTCCTGCTTATAATGGAAACGGTTCTCTATCACGACCAGTTTCCCAAAGTTTTCTGAAGAGGCGGCATCTATAGACGCAGCAGCAGAATCAGATGCTATGCTATCCTCTTCCTTTGACCGCAGTGCCTGAGCAGCAAGTTTCTTCGCAGTCTTCAATCTGACCCCGATTTTCTTTCCACATTCCGGGCAAGACGTCACAAACGTTCCGTTTTCATCCATCTCACTCTCATCAAAGAAGATGGTATTTCCACATTTAGGGCAACGAATCTTTTTCATGGTTCAACGGATCATTACTGCTTCACTTCCATCACCCAACCTTGAGCAAATTCTTCATGGCTGGCAAGTTGGTTACGAATCTTTTGAGCCTCGCGAGCCGAAAGATAGTGGCCGTAGACAACCTTTCTGCTGCCTCTAAGCATCAGCACCTTTGCACTGTCCAAACCTCTTTGGTGAAGTTTCTGCACATAAGCTTCGGCATTCACTCTACTGACGTGGCTGGCCAAAACGATGGTGTAGCCTGTCTCCACAGCCTGCACTGTTCGGGCGACCTTCACGGCACTATCTTGCTTAGCTTTCAGAATCAAGGCTTTCACGTTGGCGCTCTTGACCGTCTCTCCCACCGACTTCTCACCGTATGTCTTCTGCTGTGGCAACACAGGCTGGAGCAGATCAGTGTTGACCCGACTCTCTAAGACTCCCTGACTATTGCTCAAGCGTGTCGGCAAAAGCAAGAAAACGATCAGGGCAATGCACGCCACGGCCACGTTGCGCCATAAGGCGATCAATCGTGCATCACGCGTGTCACGCTTGTTGTCGACTTCTTCCTCGCCGTCGTTACTTTGGGTAACAGGCAACACAACAGCAGAGGGAGCCACTGCAGTTTCCCCATCTTGCGTCTCTTCGACCGCAGGGGCAAGCACCTTCATCTCAAAAGCGCCCAAGCCATAGAGCGAGGGAGTAAGTATCCCCGCCTCACAAGGTGAAAACTCGTAATGACCTTCACTGTTGACCCGGAGCATTCCTATATCGGTCAATTCGTAAAAGCCCTCGTTTTCAAGGTGTCCCTTCAACTCACGCACTTCTTCCTCTATGCGCTTGCAAGCATCGGGATAGCTGATATCATAAGCTTCGACATACGACTGAGTAAGCAACGAATCATTGATGCTGAGCTTTGGATTGAAGCCCACCGTCCGTTTAGGCGGCAGGAAGGTGCCGTCTGTCTGATCGTATATTGCGCTGACATAGTGTGCCATAAACCCGCCGAACCCGGGGACTATGACACAATCATTGTCCAAAAGCAATATTTCTATATGTCTACTTAATTCTATCACGTTTGCAAAATTAAGAAAAAAGGTCATAATCACCAAAAAATAGCATACTAAAAATCAGTCCATACATTTTTTTTAGACGACAGTGCAAATTATTCAAATGAATTTGTTATCTTTGTGGCAAAATATTACGAAAGGCAATATGGAATACGAAGAGACAAGTATCAAAGGGGTTTGGATATTGACTCCAAAAGTATTTAACGATAACCGCGGATATTTCTTCGAGGCTTGGAAAAAGAGTGACTTTGAGGCTCATGTGGGCAAGGTTGACTTCATTCAGGACAATGAGTCGAAATCGTCTTACGGCGTGTTGCGTGGGCTGCATTATCAGAAGGGTGAATACTCTCAAGCAAAACTCGTCAGAGTCATCAAAGGCAAGGTACTTGATGTGGCCGTGGATCTTCGTAAGTCCTCACCTACTTTCGGCAAGCATGTGATGGTCGAGCTGTCAGAGGACAACAAGCGTCAACTTTTCATTCCCCGCGGCTTTGCCCATGGTTTCCTGGTGCTGAGCCCGGAAGCCATCTTCACTTATAAAGTTGACAACATCTACGCTCCTGCCCACGAGGCAAGCATCCGCTGGAACGATCCGCAGATCGGCATCAACTGGCCCATCGATCAGAAAGACGTTGTCACCAGCCCTAAGGATCTGGAAGGAAAAAAAATCAAAGATGCAGACGTCTTTGATTAATTCACCTTTAAGCACAGACTTAGCTTAAACGCATAGAAATGAATATAGCAATTGTAGGTACCGGATACGTCGGACTCGTCAGTGGCACTTGCTTTGCAGACACAGGCGCCATCGTCACCTGTGTCGACACCAATGCAGACAAGATCCAGCGTCTCCAGAACAACGATATTCCTATTTACGAACCAGGTCTCGTGGAGTTGGTCCAGAAGAATGTCAAGGCAGGGCGACTGAAGTTTACGACCGACTTGACTTCCATCGTCAACGACCAGGAGATCATCTTCACGGCTGTCGGCACACCACCCGACGAGGATGGCTCGGCCGACCTGACCTATGTGTTGCAGGTGGCCAAGACCATCGGACAAAGTCTTAACAAATATATCGTCGTGGTCACCAAAAGCACAGTGCCCGTCGGCACGGCAAAGAAAGTCAAATCCACTATCCAGAAAGAACTGGACAAGCGGGGCGCAAAGGTAGACTTCGACGTGGCCAGCAACCCAGAGTTTCTCAAAGAAGGCAATGCGATCAAGGACTTCATGAGCCCTGACCGCGTGGTCATCGGCGTGGAGTCAGAGCGTGCCAAAGAAATTCTCACACGCCTTTACAAGCCTTTCCTGATCAACAACTTCCGGGTGATCTTCATGGACATCCCCAGCGCCGAGATGACAAAATACGCCGCCAACTCGATGCTCGCCACCCGCATATCGTTTATGAACGACATGGCCAACCTCTGTGAGTTGGTACACGCCGACATCAATATGGTCAGACAGGGTATCGGCAGCGACACCCGTATCGGCCGCAAATTTCTCTATGCCGGTTGTGGATATGGCGGTTCTTGCTTTCCCAAAGATGTGGAGGCACTCATCAAGACCGCTGACGACAACGGCTATTCCATGGAAGTGCTCAAAGCAGTGGAGCATGTCAACGAGCGCCAAAAGACGGTGCTCTTCAAGAAACTCCAGAAAGCTTATGGCACGGAGAGCCTCAAAGGCAAGACCATCGCCCTTTGGGGACTGGCCTTCAAGCCGGAAACCGACGACATGCGCGAGTCCACAGCTTTGGTCACCATCAAACTATTGAAGGATGCCGGCTGCACAATCCGTGCTTACGACCCCGTAGCGATGAGCGAGTGCAAACGTCGTGTCGGTGACGCTGTCGTCTATTGCCACGACATGTACGACGTCATCGACCAGGCCGACGCACTACTTCTGCTCACCGAGTGGAAAGAGTTCCGTCTGCCCAACTGGAATGTCATCGTCCATGCCATGCGACGGCCGCTGGTCATCGACGGCCGGAACATCTTCGACGCCAAGGAGCTCGGCCAGGCCGGAATCGAATATCACTGCATAGGACAATAGTCCATCAACATTTGTCAACAAGGTATCGTGACACACCTATATATAAATAGTAGTCTATGAAAAAGCATTTCTTTCTGCTGATATGTTTACTCACTGCTTTAGCGATGAGTATTGGCGGATGCCGTAACCGGGCTAAACAAGTTTCAGCTCCGCAAGAAGACCTCGCAGCCAAGAAGATGCTACAAGGTATATGGGTGAACGAAGATGAGGAGAGCGTCGCCTTCGAAGCCCAAGGCGACTCGATCTTCTATCCCGACACGACCAGCCAGCCTGTAAGATTTCAGATATTTGGTGACACGCTCGTCCTGCATGGCGCTGAGGACATCAAATACCCCATCATCAAGCAGACTGCTCACCTGTTTATCTTCAAAAACCAAAACGGTGAAGAAGTAAAACTTGAAAAAAGTGATGATCCGGATGATGCTGCACAGTTTACGCATCAAAAGCCAAAGGCCGTTAACCAAAACCAGCTCATCAAGCGCGACACCATCGTCAGCTATAATGGTGTGGGCTATCACTGCTACGTCACTGTCAACCCAACCACTTACAAGGTTGTCAAAGCATCATACAACGATGAAGGCGTGGAGGTAGACAATGTCTATTACGACAATATCGTCAACCTCAATGTCTATCATGGCGCTACAAAGCTCTTCTCCGGCGACTTCCGTAAGCAGCAATTCAAGCATATCGTACCCGAGGACTTCCTGAGCCAAGCGATCCTCAGCGACCTGATCTTCGATTCGATCAATCAGAATGGCGTTCACTACATTGCTGTTTTAGTCATTCCCGACAGCATGAGCAGCTATGAAGTGCAACTGACCGTCAGTTATACCGGACGCTTGCAAATGCGACTGAGATAGGCTCCTTTTGCCAGCTCTCAAGTTCAAAAACAAAGAAAATCGATAGTTGGCATTCTGTTTCTCTTGCATTCTTGCACGATTGTAGCCAAAAAAACGTAAATTTGCAGCAATTATGGAAATAGCGATCGTAAAATACAATGCGGGTAACATGTTTTCAGTGGTAAACGCCCTCAAACGGTTAGGTATCACCCCACAGATCACCGATGAGGCTGAACTGCTACAGAAAGCTGACCGTGTCCTTTTCCCCGGACAAGGCAATGCCAAGACAGCCATGGACTATCTGCGCCAGCATGGATTGGACAAGATCATCACGGGGCTGCGCCAACCAGTGTTGGGTATCTGTGTGGGACAACAGTTGTTGTGCCGCCACTCTGAAGAGGGCAACACGCCATGCTTGGGCATCTTTGGCGTGGATGTGAAGAAGTTTGTTCCCAACCACCATGACGAAAAGGTGCCCGCAATGGGATGGAATAAGCTCACACATCTGAAATCACCCCTCTTCAAAGGACTCCACGACGGCGACTACACCTATTTCGTCCATAGCTATTACGTGCCTGTATGCGAAGATACGATCGCGCAAGCCAACTATATTCTCCCCTACTCCGCAGCGATCCATAAGGATAACTTCTGGGCTACACAATTCCACCCGGAGAAGAGTGGTCAGGTGGGAGAGACCATTCTGCGCAACTTCTTAGAGATGAAAGATTAATCAGGACAAGCCATGCACAACATAGAACCCATACCAGCCATAGACATCATCGGCGGCAAATGCGTACGTCTCACGCAAGGCGACTACCGGCAGGTGGCCACTTACAACGACGATCCAGTGGATCAGGCCAAGCAGTTTGAGACGCTTGGCTTCCGACGCTTGCATGTCGTGGATCTCGATGGAGCCAAATCCAAACATATCGTCAACGTAGACGTACTCTCAGCCATCACCCACTCCACCAATCTCATCGTAGACTTTGGAGGTGGCGTGAAGAGCAATGACGATCTCGACCGCGCCTTTCAGGCAGGAGCCGCTATGGTCACCGCAGGCAGCATCGCCGTCACCCATCCTGAAGAAGTAGGAAAATGGATTGGACACTTTGGTGCCGACCGCATCATCCTCGGCGCCGACGCTCACGACGGACGTATCAGCATCAACGGTTGGAAAGAAGACTCCTCCGTCAGTCTGACAGATTTCCTGCATGAATGGGTGGAGGCCGGCATCACCAAGGTACTCTGTACCGACATCTCGCGCGACGGAACGTTACAAGGCCCCTCTACTGCACGCTATCGCGACATCATGGCACGCTATCCCCATCTGCAGCTTATCGCCAGCGGCGGCGTGGGCAGCATAGCAGACATTGCTGCGCTCGACCAGGCCAAGGTGCCCGCCGTGGTATTCGGTAAAGCCTGGTACGAAGGAAAGATCACAGCTGCAGACATACAACCATACATCAACGTCAAAGAAAGGTAAAGATGTTAGCAAAACGTATCATACCCTGCCTTGATGTCAAAGACGGAGAGACCGTCAAAGGCACGCACTTCGTCAACCTTCGACAGGCCGGCGATCCCGTGGAACTGGGAAAGGAATATAGCCGACAAGGTGCTGACGAACTTGTGTATCTCGACATCACAGCAACATCCGACGGGCGCAAGACCTTCACGGATCTCGTCACGAGAGTTGCCCAGGAGATCAATATCCCCTTCACTGTCGGAGGTGGCATAGAAAGTATTGCCGACGTGGAGCGCTTGCTCTACGCCGGTGCCGACAAGATCAGTATCAACTCGGCAGCGATCCGCCACCCCGAACTCATTGACGAGATCGCCAAGCGCTTCGGCTCACAGGTATGCGTATGCGCCATTGATGCGCGCAATGATGCCGACGGCTGGCATTGCTATATTAAAGGAGGACGGAAGCGCACGCCGCTCAAACTCATGGACTGGGCACGTGAGGTCGCTGACCGAGGAGCCGGAGAGATCCTCTTCACCAGTATGGATCATGACGGCGTTAAACAAGGTTTTGCCAATGGGGCGCTGGCTCAACTGTCATCGGAAGTGTCAATACCGGTGATCGCCAGCGGCGGGGCAGGCAAGAAAGAACATTTCCGCGATGCCTTCACGCTGGGCAAAGCCGATGCTGCGCTGGCAGCCTCTGTTTTCCACTTCGGCGAGATTACCATCCCCGACCTGAAGCAGTATCTCAAGAGCGAGGGCATCAATGTGAGAATATAAACAGATTTAGACACGCAACATATCATTCGTAAACAGAGGACAACATGGAAATAGACTTTGAGAAAATGGGAGGGCTGGTTCCTGCCATCATACAGGATGCTACCACCAAGAACGTGCTCATGCTGGGCTTCATGAATCAAGAAGCTTATCAGAAGACCATGGACACGAAGCTGGTCACGTTTTGGAGCCGTTCACGCAACTGCCTTTGGACCAAGGGCGAGACATCCGGCAACTACCTGCATCTGGTTTCTATCCAAAACGACTGCGACAATGACACGTTGCTGATCAAAGTCGATCCCGACGGTCCAGTCTGTCACAAAGGCACTGACACGTGCTGGGGCGATACCAACGATTGCAATCCCGTGGAATTCCTCAGCGAATTACAGGACTTCATCAACAAGCGCAGAGAGGAGATGCCGGAAAACAGCTACACAACGAGTCTTTTCCGCAAAGGCATCAACAAGATTGCACAAAAGGTCGGCGAGGAAGCCGTTGAGACCGTGATAGAGGCTGTCGGAGGCACAGAAGAGCAACTGGTCTATGAGGGTGCTGACCTTCTATACCATCTCATCGTGTTACTGAGCGCCAAAGGCTTGCGCATTGAAACACTTGCCAACGAGCTCGCTAAGCGCCATAACCCTAACTGGGACAAGGCCCGTCGCATTAAGAAATCACAGGAATAGGGCATGCCCTGTCTCCGTCCTACTCTGATATGTCTCTTAAAAAAAGTTTTAGTTGATCATGCTTATCGATTATCATAAAGTAAATATTTACCAGCAAGACAAGCTTATCCTCCACGACGTGGACTTCCACGCCGAGGAAGGTGAATTTATCTACTTGATAGGAAAAGTGGGATCCGGCAAGAGCTCACTGCTCAAGACTTTCTATTGTGAGCTTGACCTTCCACAGAAAGAAACAGACACGGCCCAAGTCTTGGGACGTGATCTGAAAACACTCAAGCGCAAAGAGGTGCCTGCCCTCCGCAAGGAGATGGGTATCATCTTTCAGGATTTCCAGTTGCTCCATGACCAGACCGTTTACCGCAACCTGCGTTTCGTGCTCAAGGCCACTGGCTGGAAAGACAAGAAGAAGATAGACCAGCGCATCGACGAGGTGCTTGAGGCTGTGGGCTTGGCCGACCGAAAAGAGAGTATGCCCCACGAACTGTCTGGCGGTGAGCAACAGCGCATCTCCATCGCACGTGCCCTGCTCAACCATCCCAAGATTATCATTGCCGATGAACCTACTGGCAACCTCGACCCTGAGACAGCTTGCAACATCGTGAAGTTGCTCAAGGACATCACCACCACTGGTACGGCTGTTGTCATGTCGACTCACAACATTCCACTGCTCGACCGCTTTCCAGGTATCGTGTACCGATGCAAGGAAGGACTGCTCAGCGACGTCACCAAAGAATACTCCAACCTCGACCTCACTGAAGACGAGGCTACGATATAGTCGGCAACCACTCCTATTATAAAATATAACACGTCAATCCATAAAGACTAAGCAATATGAAGGTTCTAAAATTTGGAGGTACTTCCGTTGGATCACCAGATCGAATGAAACATGTAGCAGGTCTCGTCACCGCTTCAGGCGAGTCCACCTTTGTCGTTCTCTCAGCCATGAGCGGCACCACGAACTCTCTCGTAGAGATCAGTAACTATCTCTACAAGAAGAATCCCGATGGTGCCAACGAGGTAATCAATTGCCTTGAGAAGAAATACATGAAGCATATAGACGAACTTTACGATACAGACGCCTTCAAAAAGAAAACCACAGAATTCCTCACGGGAGAATTCAACTATCTGCGCTCTTTCACCAAAGACCTCTTCACCAGCTTCGAGGAAAAGGCTGTCGTGGCTCAGGGCGAGGTGATGTCAACCAACATGGTTGTCAACTATCTCCAAGAGCAAGGTGTCGATGCTGTGCTGCTTAATGCCCTTGACTTCATGCGTACCGACAAAAACAGTGAGCCCGATACCCCATATATTAAGGAGAAGCTCCACGAGGTGATGGAGAAGAACCAAGGCCATCAGATCTATATCACACAAGGCTTTGTTTGCCGCAACGCCTACGGTGAGGTGGACAACCTGCAACGTGGCGGCTCTGACTACACAGCCTCCCTCATCGGCTCGGTGCTTCCCGCTGATGAGATACAGATCTGGACCGACATAGACGGAATGCACAACAACGATCCACGTGTGGTGGATCACACCGAGGCCATCCATCAGCTCAACTTCGAGGAGGCTGCTGAGCTTGCCTACTTCGGTGCGAAGATTCTGCATCCTACCTGCGTGCAGCCTGCTAAGTATGCCGGCATCCCGGTAAGACTGAAGAACACACTCGATCCTGACGCTGAGGGAACCATCATCGATAACGTTCTTGTCAGAGGGAAGATCAAAGCCGTCGCAGCCAAAGACAATATCATCGCCATCAAGATCAAGTCCTCACGCATGTTGCTGGCTACCGGTTTCCTGCGCAAGGTTTTTGAGATCTTCGAGAGCTATCAGACACCTATCGACATGATCGCCACATCTGAGGTCGGCGTGTCCATGAGCATCGACAACGACGCGCATCTGAATGAGATCGTTGACGAGTTGAAGAAATACGGTACCGTCACCGTTGACACCGATATGTGCATCATTTGTGTCGTAGGTGATCTTGACTGGAGCAACCTCGGCTTCGAAACTTTGGCGACGGAAGCCATGAAGAACATTCCTGTGAGAATGATCAGCTATGGTGGCAGCAACTATAACATCTCGTTCCTCATCCGCGAGGCCGACAAGAAGAGAGCTTTGCAAAGCCTCAGCGACACGCTGTTCAACAACAAATAAAACACATCGGCAACAGACGACATGAGGGATCCCTCGCGGATCCCTCTCAGTGAAAGACAAGAATATGGAAAGAGAGCTGACCAAAGGTCGTTTCCCCATTGAGAAGTTCAGTGAGGTGACGACTCCTTTTTATTATTACGATACTACCCTCCTGCGCAATACGCTGCGAACAATCAACGACGAGTGTAAGTCGTATGACAACTTCAATGTGCACTATGCAGTGAAGGCCAATGCCAATTCCAAGGTACTCAGCATCATCAGCCAGGCTGGCTTGGGTGCTGACTGCGTCAGTGGCGGAGAGATCCGTGCAAGTTTGAAAGCAGGATTCCCCGCCAACAAGATCGTCTTTGCCGGCGTGGGCAAGAGCGATTGGGAGATCAACTTGGCTTTGGATGCCGGTATCTTCTGCTTCAACGTGGAAAGCGTTCCTGAGCTGGAGGTGATCAACGAGTTGGCAGCAGCCAAGAACACGGCGGCTCGCGTCTGTCTGCGCATCAACCCGAACGTAGGAGCGCACACGCACGCCAACATCACGACGGGTCTGGCTGAAAACAAGTTCGGTATCGCCATGGAAGACATGCTCCCGACCATTGAGCGCATCAAGGAGATGAAACATATCGAGTTACTCGGCCTCCACTTCCACATTGGCAGCCAAATCCTTGACATGGGTGACTTTGAGGCACTCTGCAATCGCATCAACGAGCTCCAGAACATCTTGGAGAAGCATCAGATCAAGGTCTCAAATATCAATGTAGGCGGCGGACTGGGTGTCAGCTACGACCATCCCAACCGTCAACCCATTCCCAACTTCCACGACTATTTCAAGACCTACGCCACACACCTGCGTCTGCGTCCGGGCCAGAATCTTCATTTTGAGCTTGGACGTGCTGTGGTGGCTCAGACGGGAAGCCTCATCACCAAAGTGCTCTACGTCAAGCAGGGTACCTATAAACAGTTTGCCATCGTAGATGCCGGTATGACGGATCTTATCCGCCCGGCACTCTATCAGGCATACCACAAGATAGAGAACCTGTCAAGCGATGAGCCAACTGCAACATACGATGTCGTAGGCCCCATCTGCGAATCAAGTGATGTCTTTGCAAAGGCTGTCGACCTCAACACCACACGCCGTGGAGATCTCATCGCACTTCGCTCTGCCGGAGCCTATGGTGAGATCATGGCCAGCCAATACAACTGCCGTCCTTTGCCAAAAGGCTACATTACTGAAGACTTTATATAAAAAATGAACATTGCTTTATTTTTTGATACAACAACGATCATCTGCGGAGCAGCCGTCATCATCTTGGCTGTTCTGTCCTCTTTCATGAATCCTTTCTTCCGTTTCCTGCCCTCACACGATGAGGAAGAGGAACCGGAAGAGGATAACTACAACACAAATTCAGAGCAAAACGCTGCTTCGGGAGACGATGAAGCCCTTGAGACTTCAGAAAATCAGGAAGAAAACGAAGAAAAAACCACAAACACCAATGACCAGGAAGCGTCTTCTCTTCCTAAACTGACAGTGATCCTCACGCCTCATGAAGAAGCAGAGAAGCTGGAACAACATCTTCCAGACATTCTTCATCAGGATTATCCTGCCGGTTATCAAGTGATCGTGGTCACCGAATATGGTGCACACGACACGTTGGACGTCTTGAAGCGTTTCAAGCACAGCATGGAAACAGAGCCTGATGCCTATCCAAACGTGTCGCTCTATGTCACCTATATCCCCAACTCCTCACGTTATATGAGCCGGAAACGTTTGGCCATGACCTTAGGTGTGAAGGCTGCTCAGACACAATGGGTAGTGTTCATAGAGTCTGATTCTACGCCGTCAAGCCGTCAATGGCTGCAACATATCGGTAAAGCTTGCACGATGCCCGACACGAAAATGGTCATCGGTTATGGTCATTTTGAACCAGAGACACCGACAACCCGGCGTTTTGACCGTCTGCATGCTGCCTGCTATCTCCTGCGAGAAGACGTCAAAGGCACTGCCTACCGCACATTGAGCCATACGGTCGCTCTGCTGAAAGATGAGTTCATGCAGTATGACGGCTTTGAAGGATCATTGAACTTGGTCAGAGGGGAATATGAGTGCCTGGTCAACAAATACGCAGAAAAGGGTATGACACAAGTAGTCACTCACCCCATGGCGATTATGACCGACGACAATCCCACCAAACGGTCATGGCGCAGCAGCTGCCTCTTCTATGTAGCTACCCGCCGCCATCTTAACCGCAGCCTGGCCCACCGCATGCTGGTTCTCACCGATCAGATCCTGCTTCATCTCAATGTCTGGGCTATCTTAGGCATTGCCTTATGGGGTGCTCTGGCTCAGAAATGGGTAATGCTGGGCGCTGCTGTCCTGGCCTTTATACTCACTGTGATCCTTCGTCTTTGCGGAGCTCACCGAGCATTTAGCCGTTTGCGCGAGCCCATCTCTTTGTGGGTCGTACTACCGCTGGAGTTGACCGTGGTCTGGAGACAATTGGCCACTGCCGTACGCTATCTGTTTGCTAGCCCTTACGACTTCACGACACATAAACAATAAGCTTTAGACATTCATCTATGGATAAGCAGAATCTCCTCATCTTTCTTCCTTCCGGATCAGCAAACTATGCTTTGGGACAGGCCTATATCTCAAAGTTGCAGGCTTTGTTGACCCAGTACTATGAGGTCACCTGCCTCCGTTCACTCGACCGCTCTACCCTATCAGCTCTTCGAGACTACGATGTCATCCATGTCTTCACCCTTTGGCACCGTTCTGTCCTCCACCTCCTGCACAAGGCCTACAGTCTGCACATTCCTGTGGTCATCACGCCTTTGGGCGACCTGCAACCGTGGGTTTACGCCCTGCATCAGCATTCCTATGAATGGCTGAAATGGAAAAAGGCCATAACCAAGGCCAGTGCGGTGCAAGTGTGTGGAAAGCTTGAGGAACATTCCTTCCAACAACTTCATCTCAATACTCGCACGGTATTGATAAAAAATCCCATTCTCACCAATCTGGTGACTTTTGAGTCTGTGGCACAGGCTACCGGGAAACTCTATCGCAAAGTCATTGACTCCAACGTACGTTTCTCGATCACGGAGGAAACCAACGCTCTGCTTTGCGGCACCATACAGCTGGGTATCGATGACTTCATGCTTCGCAACCATGAGCTATGCAGGAAACTAAGCCAACAATGGCCCCAGCTTACCAATGAGCAATGGCGCAAGATACTGATATACGCTACCGATGAGCATGTCGACGACTACCTTAGCATAGGACTGGAAAGGCTTAACATCAGCATGCCGAACCTCAACGTGCAAGATATCGAAAAATATCCTCTTCCTTGGAAATACGCTGAGGGAGACCTGCCGTCCGACACGCTCATCCCCCACTCGATCCTCATTCGCAGTAAACTCAGTGAGAACGTCGACAAAAACGAAGTAGGTGAGCGCCAATTGGCCATTGAAATGATCAACCTACATCATGAGACTGAGAGTAGTCATGTACCTCTAAGACATTTGGCCAACGTCTATACGACTCTCCGTTTCATACCGATGGACGAGGACCGGGTGGTAGACATATTGAAAGCCATGGGGCTCTCTGCCTTTGCACAGAAGGTGATAAAAAAACTGCAAAAGACACTCCGACTCCCCGATGGCTATGCCATCAACATGAAACATTAACAACCTATGCATTCTATACAACTTTCATTTTAACTCCAATCATTCAATATGAACGACAACAAGAAACTCGACGTACGATACCTACAACTTCTGGCACAGTCATTCCCATCTGTGGCTGATGCCAGCACAGAGATCATCAACCTCCAGGCTATCCTCAACCTGCCAAAAGGCACTGAGCATTTTCTGGCAGACTTGCATGGAGAATACGAAGCTTTTCAACACGTATTGAAGAACGCCTCCGGTAATATCAAGCGCAAAGTAGGCGAACTCTTCGGCACTACACTCCGTGAGACTGAGAAACGCGAGCTCTGCACACTGATCTATTACCCCGAGCAGAAGCTGGAACTTGTCAAGGCCTCGGAAAAAGACCTCGACGACTGGTATCATATCACGATCCATCATCTCGTAGCCGTCTGCCGCGACGTTTCCAGCAAATACACACGTAGTAAGGTGCGCAAGTCACTGCCCAAGGACTTCTCTTATATCATTCAGGAACTGCTCCATGAACGTACGGAGGACTCTGACAAGACTGCATACGTCAACGTCATCATCGACACGATCATCAACACTGGACGGGCCGATGCGTTTATCATCGCTATCGCAAATGTCATCCAGCGCCTCGCCATCGACCAACTGCATATTCTCGGTGACATCTATGACCGCGGTCCTGGTGCGCACAAGATCATGGACATGCTCCAGAACTATCACCACTGGGATATCACGTGGGGCAACCACGACATGCTGTGGATGGGAGCTGCCGCCGGCAACGATGCATGTATCTGTAGCGTCATCCGCATCTCGCTGCGCTACGCCAACCTCACTACGCTCGAGGAAGGATACGGTATTAATATGGTACCATTGGCTACCTTTGCCATGGATGCTTACGCCGAGGATCCCTGTACGGAGTTCCGCCCTATCCTCTCGGGTGAGGCCGAGAACCTCAATGAGAAGACTATTCGCCTCACGGCTCAGATGCACAAGGCCATTGCCGTGATGCAGTTCAAGCTGGAAGCACAACTCTATGAGAAGCATCCGGAATGGAAGATGCAAGACCGCGAGTTGTTTAACTTTATCGACTATGATCATGGCACGATCATGCTTGAAGGTAAGGTCTACTCATTGCTTAGTTGTCATTTCCCAACCATCGACCCGGCTAATCCCTGCTTCCTCACCGACGAGGAGCACCAACTCCTGCAAAAACTCCACCATAACTTTCTGGTCAGTGAGAAGCTCCACAAGCATATCGACACGCTGCTCGATCATGGTTGCATGTACCAAGTGTGCAACAATAACCTGCTTTATCATGCGTCCGTACCTCTCAAAGAAGATGGAAGTCTGAAAAAGGTGGAAGTTTATCCGGGGCAGCCCGTGGCAGGCATAGAACTGATGAAGACAGTCGGACACTTGGTTCGCTCCGCATTCCAAAACGATACAAACTCGGTAGAGCGTGATTATGCTATTGACTATTTCTTCTATCTCTGGTGCGGTCCCGACAGCCCACTCTTCGACAAGTCAAAGATGGCTACTTTCGAGCGCTATTTCATCGAAGACAAGGAAACCCATGTTGAGCATAAAGGAAACTACTTCAAACTGCGCGACGACGAGAAAGTCTGCGAGCATATCATGGATGCTTTCGGCGTCACAGGACTTAACCGTCATATCATCAACGGGCATGTGCCCGTGAAAGTAGGTGCCGGAGAGAATCCTATCAAGGCGGGAGGCAAGCTGATGGTCATCGACGGCGGCTTCGCACAAGCCTATCACAAGCAGACCGGTATTGCAGGATACACACTTGTCTATCACAGCCGCGGCTTCCAGCTTGTGCAGCACGAGCCCTTCACAAGCACTGAGGATGCCATCCTACGTGGTACCGACATCAAGTCCACAACACAGATCGTTGAGATGTCCACCCACCGTATGCTGGTAGCCGACACGGACAAAGGCGTGGAACTGCGCAAACAGATCGATGATCTTATGGAGCTTCTCTATGCTTACCGCCATGGCATCATTGCGCCAAAACTGTAGACACCCGTCTTGCAGCCGCTCCGTCTTGCAGTCCTGTTCGTCACGATATATCGTGACGCCCCCTCTATAGTGAGCCCCTGTCTCCCCGACAAGGGTACAAGCGCAAAAAAAGCTCCCACCAACCCGGCGGGAGCTTTTTATGATCTTTGACGATAATCGTCTTCGTTTATACCAGATACTGAGACGAGATGCTCTCATTGTTGACTACACGGCGGATGGTCTCGGCAAACATGTCAGCAACGCTGAGCTGCTTCACCTTATGGCTACGCTGGGTGTAAGGGATAGAGTCTGTGAACACGATCTCCTCAAGTGCAGAATTCTCGACGCGCTCACTGGCCGGACCACTCATGACGCAATGCGAAGCACAAGCTCTTACGCTCAGTGCACCATGCTCCATCATCAAGTCAGCAGCCTTAGTAATGGTGCCAGCTGTGTCAACCATGTCATCGACAAGTACTACGTTTTTGCCCTTCACGTCACCGATAATCTGCATACTCTCCACCACATTGGCACGTGCTCTTGTCTTATTACACAGTACCAACGGACAACCCAGATACTTGGCAAACGTGTTGGCACGCTTGGAACCACCAACATCAGGCGAAGCAATTACGAGATCCTTCAGATGCAAACTTTGCAGATAGGGCAGCAACACGCCGGAAGCATAGAGGTGATCAACAGGCACATTGAAGAAGCCCTGGATCTGATCCGCGTGCAGATCCATCGTGATCAGACGGTCAATGCCTGCCACACTCAACAAGTCGGCGACAAGCTTGGCCCCAATGCTCACGCGCGGCTTGTCCTTGCGATCTTGGCGTGCCCAACCAAAATAAGGAATCACTGCAATAATGTGGCGTGCGGAAGCGCGCTTGGCTGCGTCGATCATCAACAACAACTCCATAAGGTTGTCAGAATTCGGAAAGGTGCTCTGCACCAAGAAAACGTCACGACCGCGAATCGACTCCTCATAGCTTACTGCAAACTCACCATCAGAGAAGCGCGTAATGACTAAATTGCCCAAAGGGCAACCCAAGCTGGCACAAATCTTTTCTGCAAGGTATCTCGTCTTTGTTCCCGAGAAAACCAAAAAAGAGTTTTTTTCACTCATCTTGTTTAGCGTTTATATAACAAAAGTGTAATGGTCATTGCCTTTGATGATGCAAATGTAGGAATTTTCTGTCACACTCACAATAATATTAGAAAATAAAACGTATCTTTGCATTAAAAAATTGATTTATGAAGGTAGATTTGCAGACTTATAGCCAACTTCATCACCCAGCCTACGTGCTCGAAGAGCAACGCTTGCGCAAAAATCTCGAGCTCATCAGCAATGTAGCTTGCCGCTCTAACACAACGATTATTCTTGCTTTCAAGGCTTTTGCCCTTTGGAAGACTTTCTCTATTTTCCGGGAATTCATTCCCGCGACAACTGCCAGCTCACTCTACGAAGCAAGACTTGGTTACGAGAAGTTTGGCAGTCGTGTTCACACATTCTGTCCCGGATATACCGATGACAACATCTCTGAGATCGCACATTATTCCAGTCACCTCATCTTCAACTCACTGAGCCAATATCAAGGTTTCGCTGCCAAAGCAAGAAGCGCTAATCCTGAGATCAGTCTCGGCCTACGCATCAATCCGGAGTACAGTGAGGTAGAAACCCTACTCTACAACCCTTGTGCACCGGGATCACACTTTGGTGTCACCGCCGACCGATTGCCGGAAGAGTTACCGGAAGATATAGATGGTTTCCATTGCCACTGCCATTGTGAAAGCGGAGCCGATGCCTTTCAGCGCACACTCGCTCATATCGAAGAGAAGTTTGGCAAATGGTTCCCGAAACTGAAATGGATTAACTTCGGAGGCGGACATCTGATGACCCGTAAAGACTACGACACAGAGTTGCTGATCAACATACTGAATGGCTTCCACAAACGCTATCCTCACTTGAAACTGATATTGGAACCAGGAAGTGCTTTCTTGTGGCAGACTGGGCCTTTGGTAAGTCAAGTGGTTGACATTGTTGAAAACCATGGCATCCGTACAGCAATTCTCAACGTCAGTTTCACATGCCACATGCCCGATTGTTTGGAGATGCCTTATCAGCCACAAGTGCGTTTTGCTGAAAGCATTGGCACCGATGCCGATGGTCTCTACCCAGTAGAGAATGCACCACACATCTATCGACTCGGGGGCGACTCCTGTCTTAGTGGAGACTTCATAGGCTACTGGAAGTTTGACCATGAGCTACAGGTAGGCGAGAACATTATCTTTGAGGATATGATCCACTACACCACAGTGAAGACCACCATGTTCAATGGCCTCTCCCACCCCGCTCTCATGCTGGCACGGCCTGACGGAGAACTGAAGATGCTCCGCAAGTTCTCATACGAAGATTATATGAACAGAATGGATTGACGTTTCCACATCACTATCTCACGGTGATGTGGAAGCATCCCTGATTGACCTCATACTTAACATAGCAGCGCCTTTCTTCACGTATGTCACGAAGCACTTCCGCCAAGATATACTTCAGCGTATCGTTGCGCACGGCACGTCGTTGCTCACCGGGCGGTTCAACGGTCTTGTAACGGTTATAGCAGACGTCGAAGGTTGTACCATAAAGATGACAGCTGTTTTGCGTGGCATTACCATTATGTCCACGCAGGCGCTGTACATCGTCCTTGGATCGAAGCACGCTGGTGACGATAATCTTATGCAAGGGAATGCCCTTCATCGTCAAGCTGTCGAAATAACTACGGCCAATATCCTGCAAGAGAATGGACGCCCGAGGCACCAAATAAGGGATGCTGCTATGAAGCTTATCAATATAGACATAAGGATTGCTCCCTACGAACACCAGTCCGGACTTACGTTTGACAGCCTCCTCACGATTCTGCACAGGTTGGATACCCCACTTACTGGCTGACACAAGTTGCACGTCCTGCTGATCCTCGAAGGTACGCTGATAGCCGGGTACACTATAAATAGGTGTGCGGCGTAACGAGCCATCAGGCTTAAAGAACGGTGAGACACCTGTAGGATAACGCAAAGGAGGCATCGGTGACGGAGCCAACTTGCTCAGATAGGGTCCTTCCAACACAACTTTGTCTGAATCTGCGCCAGCATCACTTGTTTCTGCCACAGCAACAGCCTGACCGCCATGCGCTGCCTCTGATCGCATGTCCACACTATCCGCCGTCTCTTTCTCCCGCACAGCAGTCTGTACTGTGCGGTCTTTTGCGATAGAAGGAAACAGCAGACGCACGATGGCTAACACCACCGTGACAATCAGGAAACTTTGCAGGTATCTTTTCTTTGTGATTCTCATTTCACATGCAAAAATAACACAAATCGGAAGAATATCAAAACAAACAAGAAGAAATCGTGAGCCTTGAAAACATATTTTTGCCTTTAATCTGTCTTTTCTCGGTATTTTATTGTAATTTTGCAGTGTAATATATTACGTACTTAAAAGACATACATTGATAGAAAAACATATCGTACTCGAGGATATCGACCCCGTCGTATTTTACGGAGTCAACAACGCACATCTGCAAATGCTGAAGGCCCTCTTCCCCAAGTTGCGTATCGTTGCGCGGGATAACGTCGTACGCGTGCTTGGAGACGAGGAGGACATGGCTCGTTTCGAAGAAGACATTGAGAAGATGAGAAAACATGTGGTGAAGTACAACTCCATCACAGACGAAGACATTCTCGACATCATCAAAGGACGACAGACTAAAGCTGATGCCGTGAAAGACGTGCTTGTGTACAGTATCTCGGGGCGCCCCATCAAGAGCAGATCTGAAAACCAGCAGCGACTTATCGATGCTTTTAACAAGAGCGATATGATCTTTGCCGTAGGACCTGCCGGAACGGGCAAGACCTATCTGAGCATTGCACTTGCCGTGAAAGCGCTGAAAGAGAAAGCCGTCAAGCGCATCATCCTCAGTCGACCGGCTGTGGAAGCCGGAGAAAAGCTGGGATTCCTCCCCGGCGACATGAAAGACAAGATCGATCCTTATCTGCAACCTCTTTACGATGCCTTGCAGGATATGCTGCCCGCAACAAGGCTTAGTGATCTCATGGAAAAGCATATCATACAGATAGCACCGCTCGCCTTCATGCGTGGCCGCACACTCAGCGATGCTGTTGTTATCCTTGACGAGGCTCAAAACACCACAACAGCACAGATCAGAATGTTTCTCACCCGCATGGGATGGAATACCAAGATGATCATCACGGGTGATATGACACAGATCGACTTGCCCAGGGAGTACAAGAGCGGTCTGAAAGAAGCGCTGAGAATACTGAAAAGCGTGGAAGGAATTTCCGTCATCGAACTCACCAAGAAGGATATCGTCCGCCACCAACTCGTCACCCGCATCGTCAATGCTTATGAAGCTTACGACAAACACCAAGAGGAAGAGCACCGAAAACGCGTTGAGAAATCGAGAAGTGCCTCGCTCAGCAACAACGATGCCGAGCAAGAGTTGACTATCATCGGCACTGGTAATTTCACAGAAAACTGATCCCCATCCACCCCAACACATAGAAGACATTTCATAAAACACTTTTTATATTCATACTATTATGAAAGCTTTAACTCATACCGATTTCCATTTCGAAGGACAGAAGAGCGTTTACCATGGCAAGGTACGCGACGTTTACAACATCAACGATGACCTCATCGTTATGGTCGCAACAGACCGAATCTCAGCATTCGACGTGGTCTTGCCAAAAGGCATTCCTTTCAAGGGTCAAGTGCTTAACCAAATCGCGTCTAAGTTCCTTGACCAGACAGCCGACATCTGCCCTAACTGGAAACTGGCAACCCCCGATCCAATGGTCACCGTAGGACTGAAATGCGAGGGCTTCCGTGTGGAGATGATCATCCGTTCTATCCTTACCGGTTCTGCTTGGCGCGCTTACAAAGACGGATGCCGTGAGCTCTGTGGCGTGAAATTGCCGGAAGGTATGCATGAGAATGAGCGCTTCCCTGAGCCCATCATCACTCCTACCACCAAGGCTGACGAAGGTCACGACATGAACATCTCCCACGAAGAGATCATCAAGCAGGGTATCGTTACTGCCGAGGACTATGCTGTCATCGAGGACTGGACACGCAAACTCTTCCAGCGCGGACAAGAGATTGCAGCCAAGCACGGACTGATTCTCGTTGACACCAAATATGAATTTGGCAAGCGCGACGGCAAGCTCTATCTCATCGACGAAATCCACACGCCGGATTCCAGCCGTTATTTCTATGCCGACGGCTACGAGAAGCGTCTGGCAAAGGGCGAACCTCAGCGTCAGCTCTCTAAGGAGTTCGTAAGACAGTGGCTCATTGAGCACAATTTCATGAACCAGCCCGGACAAACCATGCCGGAGATCACCGACGAGTATGCAGAGAGTGTGTCTGAGAGATACATCGAGCTCTACGAGCACATCACAGGTGAGAAATTCGACAAAGCTGCTGAAGAAGGCAACATTGCTGCACGCATCGAGCGCAATGTGAAGAACTACCTCGCAAAACGTAAGTAAAAAGCTCATCGCAACAGGAATGTACAAACAAGAGTGCATCAAGCCCTACAATGGCAAAGGTGACAAAGGCCAGCTCGTAGAGGAGATGTTCGACAACATCGCTGACAACTACGACACCCTCAACCACCGACTGTCATGGAATATTGACAAAGGATGGAGACGCAAGGCTATCAAAGCCCTTGCGCCTTTCCATCCCAGTTCTGTCCTTGACGTGGCAACGGGAACGGGCGACTTTGCCATACTCTCTGCCCGGATGCTCCATCCTCAAAAGCTGATCGGAGCCGACATCTCGGAGGGTATGATGAACGTAGGGCGAGAGAAAGTGAAAGCGGCAGGTCTGGACAGCATCATCTCTTTCCAAAAGGAAGACTGCATGCATCTGTCTTTTCCCAACAACACTTTCGATGCAGTCACAGCGGCTTTTGGCATCAGAAACTTCCAGGATCTGGACCAAGGACTGCGGGAGATGTGCCGGGTATTGAAGAAAGGTGGACATCTGAGCATTGCGGAACTTACCGAGCCTGTGCACTTCCCCATGAAGCAGTGCTTCAAGCTTTATTCCCACACCTTCCTGCCTGTTTATGGCAGCATCATCTCTAAAGACAAGAGCGCATACAGCTACCTCACGGCCACCATTGAAGCTTTCCCACAGGGAGAACAGATGATGGACATCCTGCAAAAGGCTGGCTTCTCCAAGGTCTCCTTCCGGCGACTGACCCTCGGAATATGCACTCTGTACTTCGCCGAAAAATAACCATCACGTCAAATAAGTAACACCAGCTGCACAATGGATAAATACGGACTGATAGGCTACCCTCTTGGACACTCTTTCTCCATCAGCTACTTCAATGAGAAGTTCCAAAACGAGAACATTGATGCTACGTATGAAAACTTTGAGATCCCCACGATTGAGGAACTACCCGAGATTCTTGACTCCAATCCTGAACTAAGAGGACTCAACGTCACGATCCCCTACAAAGAAAAGATCATCAGCTATCTTGACTCTCTCTCTCCCGAAGCACGCGAGATCGGTGCCGTCAATGTCATCAAAGTCACCCATAAGAACAAGAAAACGATTCTTAAGGGCTTCAACAGCGATGTCATCGGATTCACTCAGAGCATCGAACCGCTATTAGAGCACTTCCATAAGAAGGCACTCATCCTTGGTACCGGCGGTGCGTCGAAAGCCATTGACTTCGGCCTGAAGTCGCTTGGATTGCAGACGATGAAAGTCAGCCGATATGAAAAGCCAGGTACCATTGAGTACAGCCACATCACAGCAGATACGATTAAGGAGTATAACGTGATCGTCAACTGCACGCCTTGTGGCATGTATCCTCACGCCGACGAATGTCCTAACCTCCCCTACGATGCCATGGACAACCATACGCTTCTCTATGATCTCATCTACAATCCTGACGAGACATTGTTTATGAAGAAAGGCAAAGAGCGTGGCGCTGTGGTAAAAAACGGACTGGAGATGCTCCTGCTCCAGGCTTTCGCCAGCTGGCAGTTCTGGAATGACGAAAGGTAAGGCACCATAATCCTCAAGATTCTATAATACCACATTATTATATTATTATCACCCAAGACTTACGATTGAAAAATGAATAATCGATACATGATGCGAGGCGTCAGTGCCGCCAAGGAAGATGTGCACAACGCTATCAAGAATATCGACAAGGGTATCTTCCCTCAGGCTTTCTGCAAGATCATCCCCGACATCCTCGGCGGCGATCCGGAATACTGCAATATCATGCACGCTGACGGCGCCGGCACAAAATCTTCTTTGGCCTATCTCTATTGGAAGGAGACGGGAGATCTGAGCGTTTGGAAGGGAATTGCACAAGACGCTATCGTCATGAACACCGATGACCTGCTCTGTGTGGGAGCTGTTGACAACATCCTTGTGTCCAGCACCATCGGCCGCAACAAGATGTTGATTCCCGGTGAAGTCATCAGCGCTATTATCAACGGCACTGATGAACAGCTTGAAGAACTGCGTAGCATGGGCATCGGCATCTGGCCCACAGGCGGAGAGACGGCCGACGTTGGCGACTTGGTACGTACCATCATCGTTGACTCCACTGTCACTTGCCGCATGAAGCGCAAGGATGTCATCAACAATGCCAACATCCGTCCGGGTGATGTCATTGTGGGTCTCAGTTCCACGGGGCAGGCTACTTATGAGCATCAGTACAATGGTGGCATGGGCAGCAACGGACTGACAAGTGCCCGCCACGATGTCTTCGCAAAGTATCTGGCTGAGAAATATCCAGAGAGCTATGACCATGCCGTTCCCAACGAACTGGTGTATAGCGGCAAATACCACCTCACCGACAAGATCGAAGGAGTGCCCGTCAATGCCGGCCAGATGGTACTCTCCCCGACCCGCACCTACGCTCCTGTCATCAAGAAACTCTTAGACGAGTTGCGTCCCGAGATTCACGGTATGGTGCACTGCACCGGTGGTGCCCAGACCAAAGTCCTGCACTTCGTAGGCGAGAACTGCAAGGTGGTGAAAGACAACATGTTCCCCGTTCCCCCACTCTTCAAAACCATTCACGACTGCTCCGGCACAGACTGGAAAGAGATGTATCAGGTCTTCAACATGGGACACCGCATGGAGATCTACGTCCGTCCGGAAGTCGCGGATCAGGTCATCGCTGTGAGCAAGAGCTTCAACATCGATGCCCAGGTCATCGGACACATCGAAGAAGGCAAGCGCTCACTGACCATCAAGTCAGAATTCGGAACATTTGAATATTAAGTCCAACGTTTGCAACAAAGAAACAAGCGTTTGAATATTAAACTATAAGACGATTTATGCCAGAAAACAATAGCATATTGGAGAAGCTTGACGGTTTGGAGGCCCGCTACGAGGAAGTCAGCACCCTCATCACCGACCCCTCTGTCATTGCCGATCAACAGCGTTATGTGAAACTCACCAAAGAGTATAAGGATCTCGACGACATCATGAAGGCACGCAAGAGATACATCGACTGTCTCAATGCCATCAAGGAAGCCAAAGACATACTGGCCAACGAGAAAGATCCCGACATGAAAGAGATGGCCCGTGAGGAGCTGTCCGAGAATGAAAACCTTAAGCCACAACTTGAGGAAGACATCAAGATCGCTCTTGTGCCAAAAGATCCGGAAGACGCGAAAAACGTGCAGATGGAGATCCGTGCAGGAGCCGGCGGTGACGAGGCTGCCCTCTTTGCCGGCGATCTCTTCAACATGTACAAGAAATACTGTGAGTCGAAAGGCTGGACCGTCAGTGTGACAAGTGTCTCGGAAGGTGCTGTCGGCGGATACAAGGAGATTGACTTTGCCGTGAGTGGCGATAATGTCTACGGCACACTGAAGTATGAGAGCGGTGTGCATCGCGTGCAGCGTGTCCCGGCGACAGAGACCCAGGGCCGCATGCATACCTCTGCCGCCACAGTCGCCGTGCTCCCGGAAGCTGAGAAATTTGAAGTCCACATCAACGAAGGCGACATCAAGTGGGATACGTTCCGCTCCAGTGGTGCCGGTGGTCAGAACGTCAACAAGGTGAGCTCCGGTGTCCGTCTGCGCTACCCTTGGAAGAACCCCAACACGGGTGAGGTAGAGGAAATCCTCATTGAGTGTACCGAGACGCGCGACCAGCCAAAGAACAAGGAAAGAGCTTTGAGCCGTCTCTATACATATATATATGACCATGAGCATCAGAAATACGTTGACGACATCTCCAGCCGCCGCCGTTCCCTGGTGTCTACCGGAGACCGCAGTGCCAAGATCCGTACTTACAACTTCCCCCAGGGTCGTATCACCGATCATCGTATCGGCTACACCATCCACGACCTGCAAGGATTTCTCAGTGGCAACATCCAAGACATGATCGATCATCTCACCGTGGCCGAGAATGCCGAGAAGCTTAAGGAAAATGAACTGTAAGCTGAGACCTAACAGTAAGCCATTGAAGGCAAACTGAAAACAAATAGCTTGGTAACTGCAAGCAGATGACTGGTAACAGCAAACAGATAATTAGTAACAGCAAACAGATAATAGTTAAGAAACGAAGACTATGAATCGCAAACAATTAGTCGAACAGATATTCAGGAAGAAGACGTTTCTCTGTGTAGGTTTGGATCCCGACATCCGCAAGGTGCCGGAATGTGTCCAGCAGGAGGAAGATCCCATCTTCTTCTTCAACAAGCAGATCATCGACGCCACAGCACCCTACTGCGTCGCCTACAAGCCCAATTTGGCTTTCTACGAGTGCATGGGTGTCAAGGGCATGATTTCTTTTGAGCGCACGGTAGAGTATCTTCAGAAGTTCTATCCCGATCATTTCATCATCGCAGACGCCAAGCGTGGTGACATCGGCAACACCTCAGCCATGTATGCGCGCACCTTCTTCGAGGAGTACAACGTCGATGCCCTTACCGTGGCCCCCTATATGGGTGAGGACAGCGTCACTCCTTTCCTTGAATACAAAGGCAAATGGGTCGTATTGCTGGCACTGACAAGCAACAAGGGCAGCCATGATTTCCAACTCACAGAGGACAAGGACGGCGGGCGCCTGTTCGAGAAAGTATTGAAAAAGTCACAGCAGTGGGGCAATGAGGACAACATGATGTATGTGGTCGGAGCCACTCAGGGGCAGATGTTCCAAGACATCCGCAAAGCAGCTCCCAACCATTTCCTTTTAGTTCCGGGCGTTGGCGCACAGGGCGGTTCACTCCAGGAGGTTTGCGAATATGGCATCATCAAAGACTGTGGCCTGCTGGTCAACTCCAGCCGCGGCATCATCTATGCCAGTCATGACGAAAACTTCGCAAGGGCCTCTGCAGAGAAAGCCAAGGAATTGCAACAGCAAATGGAAGTGGAACTGTCTAAAATCGGATAGGTAAAAACACACTGCACATTCAAAAAGAGCCTCATTTCATTTCACAAAGGCGTACTAATGTGCAATCAGTACGTCTTTTTTTATTTAAAATGCACAAAATTTCAGCCTATCTTCAAGGATTCGAGAATAATTTATTATATTTGCAGAAATGTTTCAATCCTAATAGAAGATGGAATTTACCGCAAAGCAAATTGCTCAGTTTGTTCAGGGCACTATCGAAGGAGATGAGAACGCCAGCGTGCACACCTTTGCCAAGATCGAGGAGGGCACCGCAGGCTCTATTTCCTTTTTGGCCAACCCCAAGTATATCCACTATTTATATGATACCAAGTCCACCATTGTATTGGTAGACTCGCAGATAACCATCGACCGTCCGGTAGCCGCCACGCTCATCCGTGTGGACAATGCGCGTGACTGTGTCGCACGGCTATTGCAGCTCTATGAGTCTGCCAAGCCAAAGAAGCACGGCATCGATCCTCTGGCTTTCGTCTCTCCTAAGGCCAATATCGGAAAAGATGTCTACGTGGGAGCCTTTGCTTATATTGCCGATGGCGTGACCATCGGCGACGGCTCACAAATCTATCCCAATGTGACCATCATGGACAATGCCTCGCTGGGTGCCAACTGCCTGATCTATCCTCAGGTGAGCATCTATCACGACTGCAAGCTTGGCAACAACGTCACGATCCATTCCGGCAGTGTTATCGGCGCTGACGGCTTTGGCTTTGCTCCCAACGCACAGACGGGGCAGTACGACAAGATTCCTCAGATCGGCATCGTTACCATTGAGGACAATGTAGAGATTGGTGCCAACACTTGCATTGACAGATCGACGATGGGCTCCACTTTCGTCAGAAAGGGCGTAAAACTCGACAACCTCGTGCAGATTGCCCACAATACCGACATTGGCGAAAACACAGTGATGTCGGCACAGGTCGGTGTGGCTGGCTCCACCAAGGTAGGTCAGTGGTGTATGTTTGGTGGGCAAGTAGGCGTCTCAGGGCACATCACCATCGGCGACAAAGTGCTGTTGGGTGCACAGTCCGGCGCTCCATCGTCCATCAAGTCCAACCAGACCCTGATCGGTACCCCCCCAATGCCTCAATTCGCTTATTTCAAGAGTCAGGCACTGTTCCAAAGACTTCCGGAAATCTACAAGCAGCTGAACGCATTGCAGAAAGAAGTGGAAGAACTGAAGAAAAAATAATAACAACAGACTTACATAACAACGAGATAAAATAACCCCAACAGAGCTTTATACGCTTTATCGTTAAGCAACACAATAAAGATGGATACAGAAAAGCAAAAAACGCTTGGTGGCAGTTTTTCACTCTTTGGTAAGGGACTGCACACCGGTCTGAACCTCACTGTGACATTCAATCCCGCACAGGAAAACACAGGCTATAGAATCCAACGCATCGATCTGGAAGGACAACCTATTATCGAGGCGATTGCAGAGAATGTCAGCAACACTGAACGTGGTACCGTCCTGCAACAAGGAGATGCCCGCGTCTCTACCGTCGAGCATGGCATGTCAGCCCTTTACGCGATGGGCATTGACAACTGTCTTATCCAAGTCAACGGCCCCGAATTCCCAATTCTGGATGGTTCGGCTGCTATGTATGTCGGGCAAATCAAGAAAGTGGGCATCATAGAGCAGAGCGCGCCCAAGGACTATTATATCATCCGCAAGAAAATAGAGATCAAAGACGAGGAGAGTGGCTCATGTATCACCATCCTTCCGGATATGGACTTTTCTATTACGGCCATGTGCTCCTTCCCATCGAAATTCATTTCCAGCCAGTTCGCCACACTCGACAAGATGGAGAACTATGCCGAGGAAATAGCACCAGCCCGCACCTTCGTCTTCGTGCGTGACATCGTGCCCTTGCTCAAAGCCAACCTCATCAAAGGCGGTGACCTGGACAATGCCATCGTCATCTATGAGAAGCCGGAGGAGCAGGCTCAGCTCGACAAACTTGCCGATCTGCTGAAAGTGCCACACATCGATGCCGCCAAGATCGGCTATATCCAGCACAAGCCGCTCATGTGGGGCAACGAGTGCACACGCCACAAGCTTCTCGACATCATTGGTGACATGGCCTTGATCGGCAAGCCCATCAAGGGACGCATCATCGCCACACGCCCCGGCCACACCATCAACAACAAGTTCGCACGTCTGATGCGCAAAGAGATCAGAAAGCATGAGGTGCAAGCTCCTATTTACGATCCCAACGAGGAACCGCTGATCGACAACATACATATCCGTCAGCTACTCCCCCACCGCTATCCCATGCAGCTCGTCGACAAGGTTGTAGCCATGGGAGCGACGAGCATCATCGGCGTGAAGAACGTCACTGCCAACGAGCCTTTCTTCCAAGGTCACTTCCCCGATGAGCCCGTCATGCCTGGCGTGCTGCAAATCGAGGCCATGGCACAGTGCGGCGGACTGCTCGTTCTCAGCCAGCTCGACGAACCTGAGAAATGGTCGACCTATTTCCTCAAGATCGATGACGTGAAGTTCCGTCATAAAGTAGTTCCAGGAGATACACTGCTTTTCCGTGTGGAGTTGCTGGGGACCGTCCGTCATGGCATTAGCTCCATGAAAGGATATATGTTCGTCGGTGATCACGTCGTGTCCGAAGCTACCTTCACGGCCCAGATTGTCAAGAACAAATAAGCCCCTCTATTAATTTCAAGACACCAATTACACAGAATGAATCAGATTAGTCCTTTAGCATTTGTACATCCCGAAGCAAAGTTAGGCAACAACAACGTCATCGGCCCCTTCTGCTTCATCGACAAGAATACAGTGCTTGGTGACAACAACGTGATGCAAAACAGCGTCACGATCAACTACGGCGCCCGCATTGGCAACAACAACGAGTTCTTCCCAGGTGCCAGCATATCCACCAAACCACAAGATCTTAAGTTCAAGGGTGAGGAGACCCTCTGCGAGATCGGCGATAACAACAGCATCCGCGAGAACGTAACCATTTCCCGAGGCACAGCATCAAAGGGTACCACACGTGTTGGCAACAACAACCTGCTGATGGAAAACATGCACATCGCCCATGACTGCTTCTTTGGCAACGGACTGATCATCGGCAATTCCACCAAGTTTGCTGGTGAGGTCACCTGCGACGACTATGCAGTGATCAGTGCCGAGATCCTTTGCCATCAGTTCTGCCACATCGGCGGCTACGTGATGATCCAGGGAGGTTGCCGTTTCAGCCAAGACATTCCACCTTATATTATAGCCGGCAAGGAGCCGATCCGCTACTGCGGTATCAATCTCGTGGGACTGCGCCGTCATGGTTTCAGCAATGATTTGATAGAGCTCATCCACAATGCCTATCGCCTGCTCTATTCCGAGGGCATCCTCAAAGATGGCATCAAGAAGATCAAGAGCGAACTGCAGATGACACCCGAAATCCAATATATCTGCGACTTTGTCGAGTCTTCCAAGCGTGGCATCATCAGATGATGATACCTTCCGCTCAAAGAGATGAAAACATACAACGATGAAGCCGGAAAGTTATTGTCATTCTTTAAGAGTCAGGAGCAACTCTGCCCCTAACTCATTTTCCTTTTTATGAAAATACTCTTCGTCGTTCTTGGGCCAACAGGTGTGGGCAAGACTGAGCTATGTCTTTCCATAGCCCGCCATCTCCATACTCCCATCATCAATGCCGACTCCCGGCAAATCTTCAAAGAGATTCCTATCGGCACCGCTGCCCCGACAGCAGAGCAGCGGCAGAGCGTCCGCCATTATTTCGTTGGCAACCACAGCCTTCAGGACTACTACAGTGCCTCGATGTTCGAGCAAGATGCCATGAAGCTCATCACGCGTCTGTTCAGCGGAGAGGAGGGCGGCAGTGCCCACGACAGCCTGTTGCTCTCCGGTGGCAGCATGATGTATATTGACGCCGTGTGCGATGGCATCGACGACATCCCGACAGTCCCCGGCGATATCCGCGAGGAACTCAAACGCCGGTTGGCCGATGAAGGACTCCCGGCCCTTGTCGAGCAGCTCCGCCAACTCGATCCCGTGCACTGGGCAATCGTCGACCGCAACAATCCCCGCCGGGTCGTCCACGCCTTGGAGATCTGCCTTGCCACGGGCAAGACCTACACCTCTTTCCGCACCCGTCAGAAGAAGCAACGGCCCTTCAACATCGTCAAGATAGGTCTCAACCGTCCACGTGAGGAACTCTATGCGCGCATCAACGCCCGCGTGCTGAAGATGCTCGGCGAAGGCCTTGAGCAGGAAGCCAGAGCCGTGTTCCCTCTCCGCCATCTCAACTCGCTCAACACCGTGGGTTATAAGGAGTTGTTTGCCTACTTCGACGGGCTCATCCCCGAAGAAGAGGCCATCCGGCAGATCCAGTCCGACACCCGCCAATATATGCGCAAGCAACTCACATGGTTCAGGAAAGACAGCTCCATCCGTTGGTTCTCACCCGGCAACATTGAAGATATCTTAAAATATATAGATTCCGTTCCATAATCATCTATTATTTTATTACTTTTGTAGACAACAGAACCACCCCCATATAGTCACGCACAGGGATGCCCGTTCATGCCGTCAACGACAAGGAATGTCTCTCTGTAGTCATGCGATAACAGAAAGAATAATGAGAAAATTAAAATCCTTCATGAGTTGGTGCCGGAGAAAAGCACGCAACTTCTGGCCTTGGTACAAATCGCTCTACAAAGGACGAAAGTGGTATGCCAAAACACTCATCGCCTTTGCATCTTGTATCGTTGCCTTCCTGCTTTATTTAGGTGCTGTAGACATCAACTTTCTTTGGCTGTTTGGCAAGAGTCCCGGCTATTTCTCCGGCATCATGGATCCTCAGACCAGCCAAGCCTCAGAGATCTATGCCGCCGACGGCACGCTCATCGGCAAGTTCTTCAATGAGAACCGCTCACCCGTGAAATACGAGGAAGTCAACCCTTATTTCTTCAAAGCCCTCATCGATACTGAGGACGAGCGCTACTACAAGCGCCCGCGCGGCATGGCCGTCGACCCGATAGGTATCTTCAGTGCCATGAAGGATGCCGTGCTCCGTCACGACGGTCGCGGTGCCTCCACCATCTCACAGCAGCTGGCCAAAAACATGTTCCGCGTGCGCTCGCAGTATTCCACGGGGCTGTTGGGCAAGATCCCTGGGCTTAAGATCTTGATCGTCAAGAGCAAGGAGTGGATCATCGCCACCAAGCTGGAGACCGTATTCAACAAGAAAGAGATCCTCACGATGTACGCCAATACGGTAGACTTCGGCTCCAACGCCTACGGCATCAAGACGGCAGCCAAGACCTATTTCGACACGACGCCGAAAGATCTGACCACCGAGCAGTGCGCCATGCTGGTCGGAATGCTCAAGGCAACTACGATGTACAACCCACGTACCAACCCGAAGAACAGCCTGGCACGCCGCAACACGGTGCTCCACAACCTTTATACCCATAGAGACCTCACCCGCGAGGAGTGTGATTCCCTGCAGCAGATCCCTATCCAGCTTCACTTCAAAGTGGAGGAGAACTACGACGGACAGGCCATGTACTTCCGCGAGGCTATCGCCAACGAGCTTCAGGACTGGTGCAAAGAGAACGGCTACGACCTCTACAGCAGTGGCTTGAAAATCTACACCACGCTGGATCCCAAGATGCAGAAATACGCTGAGGAAGCTGTGCTCAAGCAGATGAAAAATGTTCAGCGCAACTTCGACAGCGAATGGGGAACCGGCAAGAAAGGTGTCTGCTGGTATGACGAGAACGGCAACGAGGTGCCGCACTTCATTGAGGACATCGCTCAGCGACTGCCGCAATACAAGCAGCTCCTGGCTAAATACGCCAACAATCCCGACTCTGTCTCTTACTACATGAACAAGCCCCACACGGTCAAGCTCTTTGACTATGACAAGGGTACAGTAGAGAAGGAGATGTCCTCTCTCGACTCTATCCGCTATATGGTGCATTTCATGCACTGCGCCATGGTGGCCATGGAGCCTGAGACCGGTGCCATCCGCGCCTACGTGGGTGATGTCGACTTCAAGACATGGAAGTTCGACAAGGCCGAGGCTACCCATCAGCCGGGCTCCACCTTTAAGCTCTTTGTCTATACCGAAGCCATGAACCAGGGACTCACTCCTTGCGACAAGCGCCGCGACGAGTATATCTCCATGCAAGTCTATGACAAGAAAAAGCATGAGATGACCACTTGGACGCCTACCAATGCCAACGGCACGTTCTCCGGCGACTCGCTGACACTGCGCAGCGCCTTCGCCCGAAGCATCAACTCCGTGGCCGTACGCGTAGGTCAGGAGGTCGGCATCAAGCGCATCATCGAGACCGCACAGGCCATGGGCATCAAGAGCCCGCTCGACGATGAGCCCTCACTGGCCCTGGGATCCAGCGACGTGAAGCTGCCCGAACTGCTCAACGCCTACTGTGTTGTTGCAGACAACGGCCGTCACCACGACCCTGTTATGGTCACACGCATCGTTGACAAAGACGGCAACGAAGTCTATACCGACAACAGCCAGGCCACGCAGGTCATCCCCGTGAAGAGCGCATACCTCATGCAGCAGATGCTCATGGCCGGTACGCATGATCCGGGCGGCACATCCACCTCGCTCTCCTCTTCCGACTATGCCGGTTCCTTATTCCGCGACACTGACTTCGGCGGCAAGACCGGAACGTCCAACAGCCACGCCGATGCCTGGTTCATGGCCGTCAGTCCCAAGCTCTGCGTCGGTGCATGGGTAGGCGGCGAATACCGAAGCATCCACTTCAAGAGCGGACGGTTGGGACAAGGCTCACGCTCCGCGCTTCCTATCTGTGGCTATTTCATCAAGTCGGTCTTCAGCGATCCGGCCTATAAGAAATACCACGGTCGCTTTGCCAAGCCCGATGACGAGAGCATCACGTCGAGCATGTACAACTGCGTGACCTACATCGCTCCTGTCAAGCACGACACCGTCCGCCGCGACAGCTCGCACTATGTCAGCAATGAGGAGGTGATTCTCGACGGGGACGGCAACCCGACCGAGGAGCCGCAGAGCCAGACTCAGTCTTCCACAAGTTCATCCTCTGCCACAACAGGCAGCAAGACGGGCACCAAGACCGACGACAGTAAGAACACCAAGAAACGCAAAAAGACAACCGAAGAGGTCAACTTCAACAATTTGTAAAGTTAAAGACCCCACGCTTTCATGAACGATCATCACGACGATCCTGTCGATCTGGAGAACCCGGAGATGCAACAGGCTCTCCAAATCATACAGTTTACCCATCGCTCGCTTTTCCTCACAGGAAAGGCGGGGACGGGTAAATCTACTTTTCTCAGATACGTTGCGGCCCACACCAAGAAGAAACACATCATTCTCGCTCCGACAGGCATTGCCGCCATCAACGCCGGTGGCTCCACGCTCCACAGCTTCTTCAAAATTCCTTTTCATCCGCTCGTTCCCAATGACATCCGCTACACCGTCAGACATCTGCGCGACACCTTGAAGTACAATGCCGAGAAGATCAAGATCATCAAAAGCCTTGAACTGATCATCATCGACGAGGTGAGCATGGTCCGGGCCGACATCATTGACTTCATCGACAAGGTGCTCCGTGTCTATTGCCACCGCATGCGCGAGCCTTTCGGAGGCAAACAGCTGCTGCTCGTCGGCGATGTCTACCAGCTGGAGCCTGTCGTCAAGGAGGAAGACCGTCAGCTGCTCAGTCCTTTCTATCGCTCCGCTTTCTTCTTCGAGGCTCATGTCTTCCAGCAACTGCAATTGGTCTCGATAGAGTTGCGAAAGGTCTACCGGCAAAGCGATCCCATCTTTCTCCACATCCTCGACCATATCCGCTCCGCCCAAGTGACGGACACGGATCTGCAACGCCTCAACCGCCAAGTAGAGAGCACGGGAGCCCTCTCTTCCCTCCCTTCTCCTGACACGGCTCCGGAAGCACGTGACAGTCAGCCGCCTGCACCGTCGTCAGCATCTTCCAATGACGTTGAAGGGAAAGGCAAAGACCAACGCAATGAACTCTCCATCACACTGTCCACCCGCCGCGACACGGTCGACTTCATCAATGACCGAAAGCTGGCGCAGCTGCCCGGCAATCCAGCCGTCTTCATGGGCGTGACAGAGGGCGATTTCCCACTCAACAGCCTCCCTACCCCACAGGAACTGCATCTGAAGCTCGGCGCCCAAGTGCTGTTTGTCAAGAACGACAGAGAGCACCGCTGGGTCAACGGCACCCTGGGCACCATCATCGCCTTTGACGAGGACGAGCAGGAGCATATCCTCGTCAGAACCGAAGACGGAGAGGAGGTGGATGTGAAACGCGAGATTTGGAGCAACATGCAATACTCCTACAACGAGCAGGAGAAGAAGATCGAAGAGAAGGAGTTGGGGACCTATACCCAGTTCCCCTTGCGGTTGGCCTGGGCCATCACCGTACACAAGAGCCAGGGACTTACCTTCACCCACGTGCGCATCGACTTCACGGGCGGAGTCTTCGCCGGCGGCCAGACCTACGTGGCCCTCTCGCGCTGCCGTTCCCTGGAGGGCATCACGCTGAAGACCCCCATCCAGCGCAGCGAGATCTTTGTCCGGCAGGATGTCATGGACTATGCCAAGAGCAACTACAACAATACGCAGATCATCAGCAAGGCCTTGCAGCAGTCCAAGGCCGACAAGGAATACTTCGATGCCGTCAGTGCCTTTGACAAGGGAGACATGCAGGCTGCGCTGGACCATTTCTTCATTGCCATCCACAGCCGCTACGACATCGAGAAGCCGATAGCGAAAAGGTATATCCGCCGCAAGCTCGACATCATCAACCGGCAGCAGAGAGAGATCGAGGCACTGAAGGAGAAGGAGAAGAAAACCGAGGACTTCCTCAAGCACCTCGCCGCCGAATACGTCATCATGGGCAGGGAGTGCGAGCACGAGGGCATCACCGAGGCTGCCATCCGCAACTACGAGAAGGCGCTCAAGCTCTGCCCCGAATACCCGCGCATCGCGGAAAAGCTCAAGAAGCTCGCTTCCCGCCGCTCCTCTTCATAAACATCAAACAGCCATAGCGACCATCATTGCTGACAGCATAAAAAAATAATCCCACTCTCATTCTCCCGTGAGAACAGAGCGGGACTTTTCTTTTACCTTTTTCAGGCTTTAAATCACATGCAGCTGGTCAGACCAAAAGTCGTGGCGATGGCGGTGAGGATGGAGATCAACATGTTGATGACCATCTTCCAGGTTTCTTTCTTGTTTTCTACGGACATAGTTAGTGATGAATTAGAAGTTAGGATTTAAAGTGTGCAGCAAGGAGTTAGAGTGAGGAGTGCGGCATCACTCCCCACTCTAAGGCCTACGGTTTGGTTGTTCCGCCATCTGCCGGTGTCGCCGTTTTATCCGTACCCGTGCCCGTACCTCGGTCATAGGCGCCGGCCTCCTGTATTTGTGCCGCGGAGGTGAGCACGGCGCGGGTGAGATCACCGGTGGAGCGGGCACGGAGGTGCACCGACTTGATGTTGGCGGAGGGCTTGAAAGCGTCGGGAGTGCTGGCTGCCGTGGTGGTAATGCCTGCGGAGAAGATGGCAAGGTTGGGAATCTTCACAGCGTTGCCCTCGAGGACGAGCTCGCGGATGCAGTTCACCATGTCGGTCAGCACGCCGTAGATGGCACCCTTGGAGTAAGGCGTGTTGTGGTTGGACATGTGCTCGGCCAGCTTGTCGAGGTCGATGGTTTGGTTGACGGTGGCGCGGGCGAACCACTTGCCGTAGGCCTTGTTGCCCTTGGACTTGTTTTGATAAATCTTGTAGTGTAGCATAAGCGTATTTTAGTTAGAATTTAGGAGTTAGGAGTTGAGCAGCTTCCGTTTGATGAAGTGGCTCGTTCCGGCTCGTTTATTGTTTACATTGCAAAGATACAACACAAATCGTCCGCTTCCAAATTGGCGGTTTCTATTGCAGTTAAAATCTGTTAACAACAAGCCTTGAACCTCATTTTTCTATATATAAGGTTTGCGGGGAGCGTGATTATTTTTTGCTCAAAGTATATTTATCGTTTGGCAGGACGGAACTCTCAACTCCTGATTCCTAACTCCTAATCATCATGCGCTACACTGCTACACCGCTACACCGCTACATAAGGCCGATACTGACATACATAGAGAAAATCGGTGAAAATGAGACTATAGAGTAAAAATATATTATATTATTATATATTATATTATTATTTAATATATTAATTATTAGTATTTTATAATATTATTATTTCTTTCTTGTTTATTTACATTCTGTGTTTTTGCCGACATGCGATAGCTATAAATGTAGCGGTGTAGCGGTGTAGCAGTGTAGCGGATGGGGAAGGAAAGAAAAAGGGCGGGGAGTTGGTGAGTTCGGAAAAAGGTTGTATATTTGCAGGTCGAAAGAAAAGAATTGCCCATCATGGAAGAAAAACAGAAAAAAGCTATCATAGAGAAAGGAAAGGAATATTTCCGCAGTATCATCATTCCGGCTCACTTGAAAAACGTCGAGAAGCTCCAACTGAAGAGTTTCAATGTCAACCCGTTCCTTGTGAACTATTTGGCCTCGTTTCTCTGTGGCGACACGAGTTCACTGTCTCTTGCCAAGGCTCTGATCTATCCGCGCATCCTCGGCACGAGCATCAACACCAGTTTTGGCCAGAACCTGCAGGTGTTCATCTCCTCGCTGGCAGAGGTTGCCGGCAAAGCATCGGGTATCGACGGCATTGACATCGAGTTCACCGATGCCATCGACGGACGGACTAAGTATTGTCAGTGCAAGGCTGGCCCACAGACGATCAACGCCGACGATGTGGCCACCATCATGGGGCATTTCGGCCATCTGCAGTCCAAGGCACGCCTCGACCGCCTGCCCCTGCAAATTGGCGACCTCATCGTGGGCGTGCTCTACGGCGAGCCGTCGGAGCTGTCGGGCAACTACAAAAATATCGACAAGACTTATCCTGTGTATTGCGGAAGAGAGTTTTGGACGCATGTAACCGGGGATGAGAACTTCTACAAGCGACTCTCAAAAGGGTTTGGCGAAGTCGTTGAAGAAGAAGGAATCAATGGCAGCGAAATCATTTTAAGGAAAGTCCAGGAGATTGCAGCAGAGATTGACGAGAAAGGAGGTTACTAATGCCCAATTTTATATCTGTTAATAATGTAGCAGACATCTTAGGTGCATCGTTTGCTTCTGTCAATAGCTGGTTGGACAAAGGCACTTTCCCTGAGCATACAAATGACCGTGGACAGAGGGGTTTCTATATGGAAGACCTTCAAAACGTTATGCCTGTTAGAATGATGTTGGAAAGCAATTGGGACGAAGAAATGCACACCCAGCCGCTTCGACCTTTTACATCCGTAGAGTTGTTTGCCGGAGCTGGTGGATTGGCTTTAGGAATGCGCTTGGCAGGATTTCAACATATTTTGCTCAACGAATTGGTTACCCCTGCTTGTGATACTCTTCGTGCAAACCATCCCGAATGGAATGTCCTACAAGAAGATATCCATAATGTTGATTTCCGTCCCTTACAAGGCCAAGTAGATTTACTTACTGGCGGTTTTCCATGTCAAGCGTTTTCCTTTGCAGGAAAAAAGGGCGGATTCAAGGACACTCGTGGCACGCTTTTCTTTGAACTTGCAAGAGCAGTTTCAGAAATCCATCCAAGGGTTTTCCTTTGTGAGAATGTCAAAGGATTACTATCGCATGACAATGGTCGGACACTCGATACCATCAAAAATGCTATAGCAGAACTTGGATATACCCTTGTAGAGCCAAGGGTGCTAAAAGCTGTGATGTATCAAGTGCCCCAAAAGCGTGAAAGATTATTCCTTGTTGCCGTTCGAAATGATATTGCTCCTTTAGCTGAATTTCATTGGCCATCACCTTACCATCGTGTGGTAACTTTGAGGGATGCATTCTTTAGAGGAATACTTTATGATCATGACGTTCCTCAATCTGAGGGGCAGGAATACCCTGAGCGTAAAAGACAAGTTATGGCGATGGTTCCAGAAGGTGGTGACTGGCGTGACCTCCCGGAAGATGTTCAAAAAGAATACATGGGCAAAAGTTTCTGTCTTGGAGGCGGCAAAACGGGTATGGCCCGCAGATTATCAATGGACGAGCCTTCACTGACTTTGACTTGTGCACCGGCTCAGAAGCAGACAGAGCGTTGCCACCCGATAGAGACGAGACCATTAACTGTTCGCGAGTACGCTCGAATACAAACATTCCCCGACGATTGGCATTTTATGGGATCTATGTCCGATAAGTACAAGCAGATAGGAAATGCTGTACCTGTAAATTTAGCATGGGCAATGGGTCGTGCTATAATGAGGCTGATGAATGATCTTGAGCACGCAGCCCCCGCACCTATCGACATTGCAGTTGCCAATCACACAGCCCGGATCATGCTCCCTCCCCGGCAGGCAGCTCTTTTTTAACTATACAACCACGCCGCAGACATCCATCGTCTGCGGCGTTTTGATTTTTTCTCTTCTATTATTTGCGCAAAAAGAATATTTTTCTTAACTTTGTGTATCAAAAGCTAACACGACCTAAGGTTCTTTGCCGGCGGCCTATTGAAAACAATCAGAAAAGACTAATACACAATGGCAACATTCGCGCTATACAACTATGAGTTTGAGCAGCTTCCCGATGATGATTTCTTCGGGCAGCCATTGAGGAAACAACTGTCCGAAGAAAGTTTTGCCAACAGACAGACAAGATTCGGGCAACTGCTCATGGACGACTATTCCGGCAGCAAACCACTTACTTATGCAAACAAGAGGGGTACACAATATATTCATCAATTCATTGCGAAACCTGGCGACGGCATCTTTGCGATGATGCTACTCAACAACCACAAACGCACGGCACACGACATGAGCCTCCAGCCACACAGCATTGACGATTATCGGCGTTGTATAGTGTTTGTGGATAACAGGCCGGGCATTCAGCGGCTTGCGATAGAGGTGAACCCATCGGCTTTTACCAAGCTTTCAACCGTAGAGAATATACTTTTTCATACGTTGAGTGTGGCGTTGGCCTCTCGATTCGCCATTACCATCCGTCTTGAGCACCTGTTTCAACCAGCGCATTTTTGGGATATTGTGAGCGATTCATCCACATACTCCAAAGGATTCCAAAAGGTGGTATTTAGTTGGCCCAAGCCTAACCTTGACCGCATCAACAAGCGGATAGAGTTTATAAGGGAAGCAAGGACGGGAACAAAATCGAAGATATGCATCACCGCTGATGCCGGGAAGGGCTCCAGCGCGGTTATCGACAAAAAGGATGAATGGATGAAAGAGATGGTGGATGCGGCCAGCGAGGTAGGAGGTGACGGATCTATCACTCTGAAGCCCAACGGAATGAACAGAACTATTCCTGTAGGCAAGGACAGCTACAAGTACGTCAACTTCAGTGATGCCACCATCAGTACGATGTGTCCCCAGCAGCCACAGCTGTTCCCCGATGATACCAAAAACATGATTATAAAGCAACTTGAGAATGGCATAGAATCCCATGCGACAACTGACAATTGAAGAAAAGGAAGAATATCTTAAGGAACTTTTTGACGGCGAAGAAGGCTCTATGTTTCGGCAATGGGGGTATGCTCTGAATAAATTGAGACGGGAGCGTAACGAGCTCGATCCAATGGATATTTGGCATGAGAGCAGCCTCTGTATAGAGAAATTAAAGAAGCAGAATTCACACCGCGATGACTTGGTACCCTTTATGTATAATTGGATGCAGGAGGACTGCGCTCGTTTGGAATCTGAAAAGAAATCCTCAGTACTACGTACGCCCGACGAAGCCTCTGAAACGGCTAAACTTGTGATGACTGTCACTGCCATCCGATTGGTCAACCATATCGGACGAGGACATGAAAAAGATGACTTTAGCGAGGAGGACGATATCGTCAATGTGATTATCGAAACCATCGGTGACTCAACTTTTGATTATTATCATGGATTGTTCAATGAGCATAATATTGACAGTCGGGGAAATAAAATAGTCATCGACCCCTATAATCCTCTTGAGGAATCTTCAGTGGACAATTCAATCCGGTACAAGAAGGAGAGCGACAAAGATAAAATCATTTCTCTCTTGCAGGAGCACCTCTCGCCTTTGGAGGATTTATTCGGCAATGATAATTACCAGTCCTTATTCTGTTGTTTTGAAAAGGTATGTGACGATGCCGACCTCTTAAAACGCTTTATGAATATCAGGCCCAATAATAATGACTGGCAGATGAATAAGGCCATGGCTCTAAACATTGTCGCCATCTTTGTAAAGCTAAAGAGGATTGACACCAACCCCAACCAGTTAAATAAGAAAATTGGTGGCAAGAACAACTATACATATCTCGTAGAGTCTAAGCCCGATGGCAGTGACCGAAAAAGTTATGCGCTTACACAGCGTCAGTATGACCAAGTAGAAGAAATTATAAGAAAATTATGAGTTATTTTAAGAATGCACGTAATTTACTGATATTCATCTCATAATTTTTTCAAAATATTTTTTATTTTATTTTTTGTGCCGACGTATTTTTGAAATTGTCAGATACAGAAAATGAGCCTATCTTTGTGCCCGCATCAGGTGGTAAACCCGGTGCGGGCTTTTCATGTATTGTAAAGCCACAAACAACATGTCTCACCCGAGGGGAGTGGGCAGGAGAAATCTCATGAGGTAAAGCAGCGCTGCGTTTCCCGTGCTTTCTCTTCTCACAACTCTTGGGAAGAATGCAAAAGAAGCACTGGACGCGGCAGCGTGTCCAAACCCGGCGGCAGCAGAAACGCCGCCATCCCTTCGACGATTCCACCACACTGGGCGACCTCGTGTGCCCGGATCGGTGGGGACGCATCGGCGAACTCATCCGGTCGCTCGGCGACTATCTCACGGACTCCGACGTCCCGCCGCGCTTGCGCACGGGACTCTTCTTCAAACCATCGACTTTGGAAGCCTATGGACGCACGTCGCTCTACGTCTTTCTGCGGCGGTTCCTGCAACCCGACAGCGACGGACAGAGTATCCTCAGAGTCAGCAAAACGGTCTTTTACAGTTATCTCACCGACCCTGCCCACAGCAATTTAGGGGTGTCTGTGCAGACGATAAAAGCAGCTGTAAATAAGGCTGTTATATAATACCGATTAACATATTTTCAGAACCATATGCAAGACTGAATTGCTTGCGGGGCTTGGAAACATAAGGTATATTTGCAAACGTCAACCGAAAGGAAGACAAAAACAATCATCGGGGTGGCCACCCTCTAATAATCTTTAATCACAAGAATTATGAAGAAAGAATTTAAGATTGCGAAGCTCCTCGCCCTCCGCCAGGGCACTTCGGAGCGGACAGGGCAGGAGTGGAAGAGCCGCGAGGTCGTGCTCGAGTCAACCGAGGCGGTGATGTATCCCGATCTCGTCGTGGCAACCCTGCGCGGCGACTGGGCCGAGAACCCCGGAGTCCAGGAGGGCGACATCGTGGAGGCAGCCCTCAGCTTCTTCGCCCATGAGAAAGACGGGCGGTGGTTTAACAACATCAGAATCATAAAAATCGAAAAGAAATGAAGATAAGACTTATCATCTCCGACGACGACTATCGTCGCATCCTTGCCACACAGAAGCGCGTGCGCGGCACCATCTGTCAAAACTCGCCCGAGGAGTTCTGCTTCCGGGCCTACAATAAGAGCAATGAGGCTGAGCAACTGCCCAAGCGGCAGTTCAAGACGAAGCACTCCACGACCACGGTCAACAGCAAGCGCATCCGGCTCTACATGAGCATCCCGCGCGAGGAGACCGCCGACCCGGCCGAAATCATCTACGACGAGGTGGACGATGCCGCCAGCTTCGTGGAACAGAATATGGAGTAGTGTAGGAGGTGCGGCGTCCCGCCGCACAGCAAAGCTCGGGGCAGATTGCTCAGGGTGTTGTGCGGCGGGACGCCGCACCTCCTACTAACATCAAAACCCAAGAAAATATGTTCGACTATATTCAAAACATTCGTTCGCACCATACGGTGCCATGCACCGCCGATATTCTTCACACGGTGATGCGCTCGGCCATCGTCGGCCAGACCTGCGCCGAGATTGCCGACTGCCACGAGCAGATGCTGCGGGGCGAGATGAGCCGCGAGGACTTCGGGATCAAGAAGTCGGAGCTCAAGCGCCGTCTCCCGGCCTTCTGCTTCCACGCGCATTTCAAGAACGGGCGCAGGCTCAATGCCGAGGCCGTGCCGTCGGGACTGAGCATCCTCGACATCGACCACATCAAAGGTTCGCCCGAAGTCTTTTTCAATGAGAAAGTCAAGGATCGAGCCAAAGAGTCAGGCATCGTCCTTGCCCACAAGACACCGAGCGGCGAGGGACTTCGCTTGGTCTTCGTCATCCCCCAGGGCATGGGGCTTGTGGAAGGCCAGCAGTGGCTGGCACAGCAGATCGGATTAAAAGAGTTTGATGAGGCTTGCAAGGACTTGGCCCGCTGCTCATTTGCGGTGCCCGAGGAATACGTGCTGTTTATAGATGAGGAGGAACTGTTCAAGGAGCAGCCTCAGCAGCCCCAGCAGCCTCACTCCCAACCCCTCTCCAAAGGAGAGGGGAGTGATATGCTTCAAGACAACCCTGCATCCACTAACAACACGCCAGCCAAAACGCCCGCAGAGCATTCTACGCCCCTCTCCTTGGGAGAGGGGTTGGGGGTGAGGCTGCTTATCTTCGACCTCTGCCGTGAGCAGGCCGGACTGAAGGACGTGGACATCAACGCCCGTGGCTCCCGTCACAACTCCCTGCTCGCCATCCTCAGCGTCGGGGCCGCCCGTTTGCTCTCCGAGGCCGAGGCCATGGCCGTGGCAGCCCGGCGAATGCCGGACTTCTTCAAGGAGCCCGACTGCCGCCAGCTCATCCACGACTTCTACGCCAAGTATCACGACGACTCGAAGATGATGTCGGCCACCGTCCAGCGCATCAACGCACGCGCCGAACAGCTCGCCAAGCAACAGCAACAGAGCAAGGATGACAAAGCGCAGGAAGAGGAGGGAGAGAAAGAGGTGACGGAAGCAGCCACGACACAAAGCGACAATGTCTTTCCCGACATTCCTCCCATCCCCGGCTTGAAGCAGAGCCTCACGGGGGTGCCCGAGCAGATGCGGATGCCGGCCCTCTGCGCCCTGCTGCCGATGGCAGCGTCCTATGCCGATGACGTGACCTTCCGCTACTGCGACGGCCGTGAGCAGCGGCTCGGACTGATGAGCATCGTCGTCGGTGAGCAGGCCTCGGGCAAGAGCGTCTGCAAGGACATCATCGACCTGTGGCGGCAGCCTATGGACGAGGACGACGAGCAGGGACGGCGCAAGGAGGACGAGTGGAAGAAGAAGCGCAAGAACCGGCGCGCCAACGAACGGCTCGACCCCGAACCGGAGGTGCTCATCCGCGACGTGCCCATCACCATCTCATGCTCAACGCTCTTGAAGCGTTTGAAGAACGCCCAGGGCCACACGCTCTATTCGTTCTGCTCCGAGCTCGACACCTTGCGCAAGACCAACGGCGCGGGCTCGTGGTCGTCAAAGTACGACATCTACCGCCTCGCCTTCGACCACGACGAGTGGGGTCAGGACTACAACAGCGACCAAGCCGAGAGCGGTATGGTCAGCGTGGGCTACAACTGGACCATCCTCGGCACCTACGGAGCCTTGGGCAAATGCTTCAAAGGAGAGAACATCGAGAACGGCCTCAGCTCCCGTGTCATCGTGGCCGAGATGCCCGACTCCGCCTTTGCTCCGATGCCCACCTTTCAAGACAGGAAAGACCGTGATGCCCAGGTCATCCTCGAAGCTGTGAACACGCTGCGCGCCAAGCACGGTTTCATCGACACGCCACGGCTGCGCAAGGCCATCGCCCAATGGGTCGAGGACAAGCGCCAGCAGGCCATGGAGCGCATTGACAGAGTGATGGACACCTACCGCCGTCGTGCCGCCGTCATCGGCATGCGCTGTGGCGTGGTAGCCTTCCTTTTGTCAGGTGAGAAGGAGACGAAGCATGTCATCGACTTCGCGCTGATGATGGCCGAGTACGTCCTCCAGGAGCAGTGCCGTCTCTTCGGCGACGTGCTCCGCAAGCAGTATGCCGCCGACAGCGACAACACCCGCAAGAGCAAGAACCGCGCCGTCTTCGACCGTCTCGCCGACACCTTCACTCCCCACGATATCCTCACACTGAAAAACGACATTTCCGAATCCACTGCCCGCACCATCATTTGCCGGTGGAAGGAAGCCGGATGGATTGACGCATTGCCGAGGCATAAGGGGGACAAGGGCATGAAATACAAGAAACTTTAGCGCTGCATTGCTACAGTGCTACACCGCTACATTTATAGGTAATGACTAAACTGAAAGCCATGATAGAACTCCAACTGAAACGCATCGCGAAGCGACCAACCTATACCATCGGTCGCCTCACCATCCGCCGCCGTGAGCGCGACACGTTCACCCCGTGGACCTATTTCTGTGACACCCTTGAGCCGCATTGGGTCGACTTCCGCCACGGCGGCCGCAAGACCAAGGGCAAGACCGCCATCCCCGAAGGCCGCTATCCCGTGGTGGTGACGATGAGCCCGAGGTTCCACCGCTGGTTGCCGTTGCTCGTCGGCGTGCCCCATTACGAGGGCGTCCGCATCCACAGCGGCAACACCGCACAGGACACCCAAGGCTGCATCCTCGTGGGGCGCAACACCGAGGTGGGCCGCGTCACCGACAGCCGCCGCACCCTCTACCGTCTGATGCAGCTCATCGACCACCGCGACGAGGGTGAGCCCGTGTTCATAGAGATAGAATAACCGCTCTTATCAGATTGCCGCAGCCACGCAGAAAGAGCGAGGTTGCGGCAAATCATTGACAGCACCATCAAGCATTAGTGGCGTACACTTCATACAACATGACGAAGTGCAAAGGAGTGATGCTTTTGTTTCGCTATTTTGCTTTATCTTGTTTTCCTTCTTGCCATCCTTTTCTTGCCATCCTTTTAAACGCCTGGCGATGGAACTTCTCCTCGGCCTTGATGACAGCGAGCACCTTACCGGGGGAGAGCACCTTGCAGAATTTCAGATGATACTCCTGCCGGATTTTCTTCATCTCCAACTCTATCTTGTCGCACTCTTTGATGGCCTTGAGACTCGCCGCGTCGTCACTCGTGTCGGTATGAGCGTAGAATCTCATCTTACCGAACAGCGCACGCTGCTTGTTCTGCATCTCCCTGAACAGAGGGAAGAAGCGTGAAGCCTCCATCGGCGTCAGCCCCACGTCTGTGGTGATGAACTGCTCCATGTCCGCTTCAAACTTTTCGGGATTGAAACGGGGCGGCTGTGGCGGTTGCGCAAAGGCAACCAGAGACAAGAGTATGGTCACCATCAATAGTCCTAATCGCTGCTTCATATTCTTCATTCTGTGTTGTTTCCTGTTTTATTGGGCATCCGCCATGTATGCATACATGTCGTTGGTGTCTGTCATCGTGTAGTCAGCCATCTGGTCAAACCCCGACCAGATGCTTGTCTGTACGGGCTGGCCGGAGGCTGTTGCGGGCTCTGTCGTCATCTTTCCACCCCCTGAATGGAGGAAGAAAAGGGCAAGGCAAGCCGCGCTGACGCTCCCCGCCGACCACAGCAGAGCAGGGCGGTGCCACCAGGGCTTGTGTTGACGCAGCGGCACGACAGTGGCTGCGGACTTCTTCGGTCGCCCGGGCAGCCGCATCTCCCACTGCTTGGCAAAATCCTCGAAATAATGGTCAGGAACCCTAAACGGATTCTCGTGACCCAGATGCGCTTCGATATATCTTTCGTCCTTATCCATATTTAATGATCCCCTTGATTTCGTTCAACTCAAAAGTTGATGGTTGCTATGATATTACTAAGACTATGACGTATCAGATCTCCGATTGTTTAATCACAGCTGCGATTTTTTTCACTGCAAGGTGATAGCTTGCCTTTAAACCACCTTCACTGGTTCCAAGTACCTTGCTGATCTCCGAGTATTTCATATCGTCGTAGTATCTCATGCAAAACACCGTGCGCTGCACATCGGGCAGCAAGGCGACAGCGGCTTGCAAAAGACTCTGTAGCTTGTCGCCGTCGAAATAGCTGTCTGCCATCAGTTGCCGTGAAGCCGAAAGCAGCGCCTCGTCACCGGCCTCCGGCACAGTCCGTTGGTGCCTGAGGAAATCCAGGGCCTCGTTGACGGCAATGCGGTAGAGCCATGTCGAGAGCTTCGCCTCGCCCCGGAAAGAGTCCAGTTTGCTCCAGGCTTTCAAGAAAGTGTTTTGCAGAACATCGTTGGCGTTGTCATGGGTCAGCACCATACGACGGATCTTCCAATACAGCGGTTCACTGTATAGCGCGACCATTTTGGAAAAGGCAGCCCGGCAGGAAGAGGGATCCGTCAGTTCCCTCTTCAGTTCGCGGTCCTCGCTTTTCGGAAAATGATCTTGTTGACTCATGATCTTGAATTTATTAAAGGGTGGTATTCTCCTTCCAGTAGTTCGCCAGCCACGCCGCCATCACTTGGTCGTAGCCATAGACATCGTCGTAGCGCTGCAGGCTGCCGTCAGCCGCCGGCCATAACGTGAAGTAAGTGATGAAGATAGGCACCTTCGGCTCCACCTTCACCCGTCCCACAAGCATGTCTCTTTTCAGCGTGTCGGCAACAGCACGCTGCTGGTTGGTGAGTTCTTCCGCCGCCTTGCCTAATGACGATACGTCGGCCTGCATCGAGTAGGCTATCTTCTCTACTGTCTTGCTCTGATCATCGCCTAAGAGGAATAAGGCTAACTCGTAAGGATGCTCCACCCTCACGCATCCATGACTCACGCCTCTGTCCTCCTGCTGGAAGACACCACGAGAGGAAGTATCATGGAGATAGATGGAGAAATCATTGTTAAACCGGAAAATGATGCGCCCCAAAGCATTCCCCTCGCCACCCTCCTGGATGACGAGATAGTCTCCACTCTCCAGCATGGCGCGGTTGCATTGCGACACGGGGACGTCCCGGCCCGTAGCCCGCTCACGGATGAAATAATGCTTGCGGCGGAAATAGCCGGCACTCAACCTATAGGCAATGCTTTTCTTGACGATGCTCTTGGGGATGATCCACTGCGGATTCACGTCCATGCAATAGATATAGCTCGACAGCAGCGGCGTCTTCGTCTCCAAAGATCCTGATGCCACCCGCATCGTCAACGACTCGTCTCCATTCACAGCCCAAAGATGATAAGCCGGAATGTTGACCAGCACAAAGCGACGATGCGCGTGGGGATAGTCGCTCAACCGCCACCGGCACCGCTCCATATTGATCAGCAGGTGTCGGACACCATATTTCCGTCGCATCGTCTTATCGAGGTAGGCGCGCCGCAAGCTGAGATACAGAGGATCCGTCGGGCTTACGCTGTTCAGGAACGCCGGGAGGCTGTCAGGCTGTACGGCGCGCAAAGCCTGCTGAAAGAAAGCCCGGCCGGGATGCTCCATCTTCAAGTCGAAGAGCGTCCTATAGACCAGAGCCTGAGAATCTGTCTTTTTGAGATCCAGCCGGTTGAAGATATCTGTAGGATTGACAAAACCAAAGCGCTGCCCGCACACATAGCGAAGATAAGCCTTTGTGAGATTATATTCCAGTCGGGCCACCACCTTACTTGCCGTATTGTGCTTGTCAAAGTCGAGCGACCTCATCCGCTGCAGGTCTCTTCTGATCTGCGGCATCCGGAACTTCGCCTCACTAAATCCGATGCTGTCCACTTCCTGCAAGTGAGCCAACAATGTGTCGGCACGGCTGTCCACCCCTTTCCGGTCGATCCAAACAAAAGGCCGGTGGCGCAGATAATAGCCTTTCACCCTACGGTCCACCAACATTGAGTCGTTGTCGTTGCGGATCATAGAGTCCAATGCTTCCTTAACCTTAAAACCGGTAATGTGTTCTTCGCGTTGACGTAAGCCATCATAATACGATAGCGTCAACTCCGTATTCGGGTTAGGCACATGCTCCCTGCATGAGCCCAGCAAAATAGCGAAAAGACAAATAATTCCTATACGCCCTTTCATCTGTAATGATTCCCTCTCCCAATAAAGATTATCTGAGGGCGATCTTTCTCACCACATTCCCAACCTTCACAATGTAGCAACCTTGTGGCAAGTTGAGATGATAGCTCTTATCTGAACCGTCAACCCGAATGTTCATCACTTTCACGCCCGTCACGTTATAGATAGACAAAGTCTGCCCTGCCGCGCCTGTCACGCGCAGTACCGACTCGCCGACGAGGAAAATGGTGATGGACTGGAAGTCGTTCTCCACCCTATCCATATCAGGAACCGTAGAGATGGCCCAACTTCTGTTCACCCCCCCTAAAAGGGCAGAAAGAACCATACAAGAGACAAGTACATATTTCTTCATACACGTATGTTTTCTTCTCCTTGCAAAGATAAACTTTTTAAGCCACACACCGCAATATCTTATTGTGTATTTAGGATTTTTTAATAGCAGCACAACAGCCAATAACAGTTCAGCGAATACATCTCACACAGATGACACAGATCTCCACGGATGCGAGATTCTCTTCTGTTATAGATCTGCTTTGACATCGCCCAAGATCAGACTGAACAGATAATCCGAGAGGCGGTTGAGATAGATGCGGATCACCTCGGGAAAACTCATCTGACGGTTCAGCGTCACAAAGCGGCGCTCGCAAGTCCGAGCCTTGGCCCGCGCAAGATGCAGGGTCGCGTCGGCCACACTCCTCCCAGGAAGCAGGAACGTGAAATGGCGGTGACGGCTCACCTCCGCAATATGCGCTTCCATCTTGTCAATGGCCTGCTGCAAAGCCCGCAAGGTATCCGGCTCGGCCTTGCCATTGCTGGCCACGATCGTCATGATATTCGTGAGCTGACGCTGCAATGACTCAAAAGGTTCCTGCACTCCGCTTTGTGCTTTGCAGAGTCCGAGAAGAGCGTTGAGTTCGTCCATCTCTCCGTTGAGCTCGATCCTCAGGTCGTCTTTCTCCACCCTTTCTCCGGTGTATAGCGACGTCGTCCCGTGGTCTCCCGTCTTGGTTGTGATAATCATATAACTCAGTATTAGTAGGCTAAAATCAAATGAAAACATCTTCTTAGTGCCGCTTGCCCAAGACGACATACACGATCACCGGCGCACCGATGAGTGGCGTGATGGCATTGAGGGGCAGCACCTCTCCACTTCCCGGCATCGTAGTGAAGATGTTGCAGAGCAAGGCGATGGCACCGCCACACAATATCGTCACCGGCAACAGCCGTCGATGGTCGCTCGTGCCGATCATCAGTCGGGCAATATGCGGTACCGCCAAAGCGAGAAAGGCGATCGGGCCGCAGTAGGCTGTCACCACGGCGGTGAGCAGACCGGTGAGCAACAACAGCAGGTCGCGCATGCGCTGCACCTTCACGCCGAGGTTATTGGCATAGCTCTCGCCCATGAGCAGTGCGTTGAGAGGCTTGGCAAATAGAAGGGAAACGGCTGTAGTGGCAATGGTCAGACAAGCGAACAGCGGCATCTCGTCCATAGAGACACCACCAAAACTGCCCATTCCCCACACAGAGAAGACTTTCACGCCCTGCTCTGAGGCAAAGAAGTTGAGCAACGTGATCGCACTCGAAGCGACATAGCCGACCATCATGCCCAAGATGATCACCATCACACTGTTGCGCACCATACGGCTTGCAGCCCAGATCAGAGCCGTCACCACCATCGCGCCCGCAAAGGCAGCGACGACCGACGACAAAGCACTCAGCGTGGAAGGCAGCATAGCCACCGGACTCAGCGTGACAAGGGCTACGGCAAGACTTGCCCCACTTGTGACACCGAAGACATCAGGCGCAGCCAAAGGATTGTGGAAAACCGTCTGTAACAGCAAGCCACTGACGGCAAGCGCGCCACCGGCCAACAGCGCCGTAATGGCCTGAGGCAGACGTGTCTGCAAGACGATATACTGCCATGCACTCATAGACGATGGCTCACCTAACAGTATGCCGGCCACGGCACGCGCGGGAATTTCCACGCTGCCATACAGCAGACTCAGTGCGAAAAACAGCACAATGGCAATGACAAGCACCGCCACGCTTAGGGTCCATCTCCTTTGACTCATGAACTTTTAATTGTTCTCCTTTCTATAATATCTCAGTCCGCCTAACTTTGCCTGAGGATGCAGCAGCCGGATGAACTCGCGCAACTGCCAGTCCGGTCGCCAGCTCACCTCCTCAAAGTAAGGCACTACCGAACAGTTGCACACATAGATCTGTCCGGTTTTCATAGCCTTCAGCACACTGTAGCCCTTGCATTCCTGCAACAGCGTCTGCCTGGTCAGGGGCTGCGGACCATTGTATTTCAGTGCCCACACGTCACTTTGTCCGGCCTTGGCGATGACTTGTTCCAGCGACAAAGGCAGACTGCCGCTATGCCGGTCGTCGGCAAAGGCATAGCGTCCGTGAGCATCACGGATCAGCGCTGCTATCGTGCTCTTACCGCCGGGTATATACCAAACGTTGCCCGTCATCCGCTCGGTGATGATGCTTTTGCCCAATGACAAACGGGCGGCGTAGTGTTTCAGACTCTGATAAGTGCTGTCCACTACATGGAACAACGAGTCGGCACGCTCCCCACAGTCAAACAGCCGGCCATAGTAGCACATCCATTCCGCACGTCCCAATGCCGACGTCTCCATGTAGTCGGCAGCCTGGATGATGGGGATGCCCAAGCGCGAGAGTTGTGTAATCGCGGTGTTGCCTTCGTAGGGGCTGATGATGATGGCGTCAGGATGCAAGGCAATGATCTTCTCTACGTCGGGCGACATGGAGTTGCCGCAATCTGCGATCTCGCCTGCCTTGACCCGCCGCTGAATGTCGGGAATGAGAATATACTGCAAGTCACAGACTCCGACGATGCGGTCTTGCAAATGGAGGTATTCCAGCAGCTGACAATGTGACGTTGAGAACACGACGACACGACGGAGCGGATGCAAGGCGCCGTGAGCTTTTTCCTTACTGTCGGCCTTGACCAGCAACCACTGCTGCAAGACCTTACCCTGTTGCCAAGGATCCATCACGGTGACGGAAGTCCCGTCGCCTTGATCATCCATTTTTAAAAACGAGGCATAATGCAGATCGTTCTTACCCTTGGCATCCTTAGCCTGGCGATAAGAACAACTGTTCAGCAAACACACTCCTAAGAATATGAGGAGCGTCTTTTTCAGTAGATTCATCATGTGTCTATGTTCAGCAATCCCTATATATAATAAGGTGTAGGCGTGATCAATGGGTGCGCCTCCACCATGCAGTCTTCTCCCGGCCTTTGACGGCCACACCGTTCAGACTCATATCTGATATGGTGATGCCGCTGAAAGTCTTCACGGGAATAGAGTAAGCAGAATAATAGATGTTGGTAAACACCGAGTCGGTCGACTGCTTATACTTCACCACATTGTCCAGCGCGGCATGGAAATCACTCTTCAGGTTGGCATTGTTGCAGACATGATCGACATAGCTGCCCATGTCGTAGAAGATATGGTTGTTGAACCCGTCGAGCACCTGAATGCTGTCGCGCACGCTGTCGGCCAAGGTATAGTGGCTGTTGATTTCCCGCATCACCGTAGCCAGCTGCTCAAGATTGCGGCAGTCGATAGCCGACAAGGCACCGCCGGGGATAATATACTTCGTATTGTTGTCGTAGTAAATCTTGTAATTGGAGTAGAACGAATGGAAGCTGTTGACGATCGCCTCATATCCCGGTGTGCTCTTGGCCAGATTGCTCCACAGCTCTCTGTAAGGCATACCCATCGCCATCACCTCACTGGTGGAAGCAATCAGATAGTTGGTGGCATCCTTGAGCATATAGGCTGTCTCAATGTTGGCCATATAGCAGTCGTCGAAAAGGATGTATTGCATCTTCATCCCTGCCTGCTGGATGGCATCGGCCAAGTCGGTGATGTTAAAGGCATAGTTCATGTCGCTCACACTGCCGAAGAAACGCGTCCGAGGATAAAGCGGCAGGACACCGTCAGCAACAGCACTGTTGCCCTTTGCGCCAACAGCGCCATAAGCCTTCGCATTATAGGGATAGTGATTCCAATCCTCCTTGAATGTCCAGCCCGAGCCATGACCGCCGATGATCATCGCATAGTTAAGGGCGTAGGCATTGGCCTTGACATCATTGAGAATCTGGAGCATGCCCTGTGTCGTGTCGTACTCGTTGCCCGTATATTCCTTAATCGTATGATGCTGTATCTGTCCATTCTCATAGGTGATCTCATAGAGCGAAGACGACTGCGATGAGTTGGAGAGGAAGACCAGCACCCGACCGTTCATGCCTTTCTCGTCAACGATGGCACTCTCAATGCTGTCGAGGTTTTCCTTCAACTCGTTATACAGCCCCACACTCGACTGGGAGCCGAACCAAGGCATAAAGATGAGAATCGTCTGCTTGTTGATCGTGTTTACGTCAACGCTGTCATCACTGCATGAGGTCAGCACCAATGAGAGCATACTGACACAAGCAAGCAAAAAAAGAAAGATACGGTGCTTCATGTACGGTTTACTAAAACTCCCCCACCCTATAAGCTATAAGGGAGGGGGGAATATAAAAAAGAGATTCTTTACTTATTTAGCTTTCAAGCGGCTGAGCGACTCCTTCAGCGCGGCAATCTTCTCCTCGGAGTCTTGCTGCTTCTTGCGCTCACGGGCCACAACGGACTCAGGCGCATGAGCGATGAAGTTCTCGTTGGCAAGTTTTTTCTGAATGCCTGCGAGGAAGCCTTCAAGATGCCGGAGCTCTTTCTCCTGCTTCTCGATCTCTGCCTTGACATCGATGAGGTCGCCCACCGGTACGGCATACTCCTGAGTACCGACCATGAAGACGCTGGCATCGGCCGACTTGTCGCTTACAACCTCGATGCTCTCCACGTTGGCCATTTTCTTCACGATGTCGTCGTAGGCAGCGTAGGGGTTGGCAGCCACAGCCTGGAGCTTCAGCGCTTTCTTCGGCGCGATATTCTTCTGGTTGCGGATAGTACGCACGCCGGAGATCACCTGCTTGACCTGCTCCGTCTCGTCGCAGAGTTTCTTGTCATCGTCGCTGGGAGCTGCGATGTTGAGCGTAGCCTTCATGATGCTCTCGCCATCCTTGCGGTCATAGAGATGCTGCCAGAGCTCCTCGGTGATGAACGGCATGAACGGATGCAGCATCTTCAGCAGGTCGTCGAAGAAGTGGAGCGTTGCCTGATAAGTGGCGGTGTCGATGGGATTGCCATATTCGGGCTTCACCATCTCAAGATACCAGCTTGAGAACTCGTCCCAGAACAGACGGTAGACGGTCATCAGCGCCTCTGAGATGCGGTAGGTCTTGAACTGGTCGTCCATGATGGCGTTGACCTCCTTCATCTTGGCGGTGAACCAGGCCACAGCCTGCTTGTTGGCCTCGGGAGTAGCCAGACTGTCATCGGTCTGCCAGCCCTGTACGAGGCGGAAGGCATTCCAGATCTTGTTGTTGAAGTTACGGCCCTGCTCGCAGAGGCTCTCGTCGAAGAGGATGTCGTTGCCGGCAGGAGCGGAGAGCATCATGCCCATGCGCACACCGTCGGCACCGTACTGCTCGATGAGCTTCAACGGGTCGGGCGAGTTGCCGAGGCTCTTGCTCATCTTGCGGCCGAGCTTGTCGCGCACGATACCGGTGAAGTAGACATGCTTAAACGGCATCTGTCCACGATACTCGTAACCGGCCATGATCATGCGGGCCACCCAGAAGAAGATGATATCCGGACCAGTGACAAGGTCTGATGTCGGATAATAGTATTTGATGTCGGCATTGTCGGGATGGTTGACACCGTCGAAGACGGAGATCGGCCACAACCAGGAAGAGAACCACGTGTCGAGGCAGTCGCTCTCCTGCTCCAGGTCAGCGGCGGTCAGCAACGCGTTCTTCTCCTGTGCGAGCTTCAAAGCCTCCTCGGCAGTCTCAGCCACGACAAAGTCGCGCTTGCCGTCGGCAGTCTTGAAATAGTAAGCCGGGATGCGGTGTCCCCACCACAGCTGACGCGAGATACACCAGTCCTTGATATTCTCCAGCCAGTGGCGATAGGTGTTCTTGTATTTCTTGGGATAGAACTCAATGTCGTCGTCCATCACCGGCGGCAGGGCGATGTCAGCGAAGTGCTGCATCTTCAGGAACCACTGGGTGGAGAGCTTCGGCTCAATAGGCACATTGGTGCGCTCGGAGAAACCGACCTTGTTGTCATAGTCCTCGATCTTCTCCATCAGTCCGGCACTCGTCAGATCCTTGGCAATCTGCTTGCGCACGTCCATACGGTCCTGGCCGACATAGAGTCCGGCAGCCTCGGAGATGGTACCGTCATCGTTGAAGATGTCGATGGTCTCCAAGTGGTGCTTCAGTCCGAGCATGTGGTCGTTGACATCGTGAGCCGGAGTAACCTTCAGACAGCCGGTACCGAACTGAACGTCGACATAGCTGTCCTCGATGACGGGAATCACACGACCCACCAGCGGCACGATGACGCGCTTGCCCTTGAGCCATGTGTTTTTCACGTCCTCGGGGTTGATGCACATTGCCGAGTCGCCCATGATGGTCTCGGGGCGTGTGGTGGCCACGACAGCGTAGTAGCCTTTCTCGTCCTTATGCATGACGTTGCCCTCGTCCTTGCGCTCAACAGACGCCTGATCCTCGGGAGCAACATAGTATTTCAGATAGTAGAGCTTGGAGTGCTCGTCCTTGTAGACGACCTCCTCATCCGACAGTGCGGTCTGGGCTTTCGGGTCCCAGTTGACCATGCGTACGCCACGATAGATGTAGCCCTTGCGACAGAGGTCCACAAAGACCTTGATGACGCCTCTGGAGCGTGTCTCGTCCATGGTGAAAGCAGTACGGTCCCAATCGCAGGAGCAGCCGAGCTTGCGGAGTTGCTTGAGGATGATGCCGCCATGCTCGCGTGTCCAGTCCCAGGCATGCTCAAGGAACTGTTCGCGTGTGAGGTCGGTCTTCTTGATGCCCTGCTCAGCGAGCTTGCCGACGACCTTGGCCTCAGTGGCGATAGAGGCGTGGTCAGTGCCGGGCACCCAGCAGGCGTTCTTTCCCTCCATGCGCGCACGGCGCACGAGGATATCCTGAATGGTGTTGTTCAGCATGTGACCCATGTGTAGCACTCCCGTCACGTTTGGTGGGGGGATGACGATGGTATAGGGTTCGCGATTGTCAGGCTTGGAGCTGAAAAGTTTGTGATCCAGCCAGTACTCATACCACTTCGACTCTGCTTCTTTCGGGTCGTACTTACTTGCTAATTCCATGTATTCTTATCTTTTATACCTTATTTTATAATTAATGCTGCAAAAGTACGAAAAATCCCCCGAAAATCAGTAACTTTGCATCAAAAAGATAAACGAAGTGCATACACGCGAAGAAAAACTGAGAGCTTTCGGGCGCTTGCTCGATGTGCAGCACCGGCTGCGCAAGGAATGTCCCTGGGACAAGAAGCAAACCATGGAGAGCCTCCGCCCCAACACCATCGAGGAGGTCTTTGAGCTCGCCGACGCTCTGATGCGCCGCGACTACCACGAGGTGATGAAGGAGTTGGGCGATGTCATGGAGCATGTCATCTTCTATGCGCTCATCGGCGACGAGGCCGGTGAGTTCGACATGGCGGATGTCTGCAACCGCGAGGCCGACAAGCTGATGTTCCGCCATCCGTTCATCGACTGGAACAACGCCCAGGGTGACTGGACGATCGACAACGAGCCGTTCTCAGTGTCGGCGTCAGACATGACCATCAACGCCCAAGGACAGGTGGTCTACAAAGACAGCGAGACCGGCGGCAGTCAGGATGCCGACAAGCCCAAGACGGCTGCCGGTGTGGAGCAGACGTGGGAACAGATCAAGCAGCGCGAGCGCGACGGCAACACCAGCGTGCTCAGCGGTGTGCCCGCCGCACTGCCCTCGCTCATCAAGGCTTACCGCATCCAGGACAAAGCACGCAACGTGGGCTTCGACTGGCAAAAGAAAGAGGACGTGTGGGACAAGGTGAAAGAGGAAATGGGCGAACTGGAGACGGAACTGAAGAAGGAGGATAAGGACAACTCCACCAAGGAGTTGGGCGACTTCCTTTTCAGCGTCATCAATGCCGCACGCCTCTATCATCTCAACCCCGACAATGCGCTGGAGCACACCAACCGCAAGTTCATCTCGCGCTTCGGCTATATCGAGCAGAAAGCCAAAGAGCAAGGCAAGAGCCTCAAAGACATGACGCTCGGCGAGATGGACGCCCTCTGGAACGAGGCTAAAAGCGTGCTGAAAGACGAGTAGCCGGTGACGGAAGGCGAGCACTGAGCCGCCAACGCAGAATATCGATTATCAAACCCTATAAAACTTAAGCAAGATGAAAAAAATCACATTGATATGCCTTGCCGCCCTGGTCACGGCATTTGTCATGACGGGCTGCAACGGAAAGAACACAAAGACGACAGCCGGAAACAAAGACTCCGTGAAGGCGGAGACCACTACAGACTCCACCATCTATGGTGTCTGTGGTGACGGCACTTCCATGAATGTCGTGCAACTGATCACCGATGCCGGCGACAGCATCGAATTTGAGTTGCCACAGACCGATGACGGCACGGACGCTGTGCTCGGCGGACTGCTCGCCGGTGACCGCTTAGCAGTCATTGCCGGTGGTACGATGGACGGCATGAAGGTAGCCAAGAAAGTCATCAACCTCACCACACTGCAAGGCAAATGGACCAGTCTCGACAAAAACTTCGAGATCCTTGAGGGCGGCACAGTGAAGTCGAACGTGCAGGCTGAGAAAAATCCCTGGACCAGCTGGAAGATCCTCAACGGACAGCTGGTGCTCAACACCGACACCTTCAGCATCGACCGGCTGGGCGGTGACTCGCTCTACCTCGAGAACCGCGAAGGTATCTTTGTCTATACACGACAGAAATAAATGGAGCCTTTCCTCATACATATCTTAGGCTGCGGCAGTGCCCTGCCCACACTCCGGCACAGCGCTTCCTCGCAAGTCATTGAGTTTCGGGGCAAGCTCTTCATGATCGACTGTGGCGAGGGCACGCAACTGCAGATGCGGAAATACCATATCAGCTTCACTAAGATTCAGACGGTGTTTATCTCGCATCTCCACGGCGACCACTGCTTCGGACTGATAGGCCTCATCTCCAGCATGGGCATGCTGGGACGTACCGCACCGCTGCATGTCTATGCGCCGAAAGAGATGGAACCGCTGCTCGACCTGCAACTGAAGATGTTCTGCACAGGACTGGAGTTCAACGTCGTCTTCCATGCCGTTGACGCCACGAAACACCAGGTCATCTACGACGACCGCAGCCTGACAGTGGAGTCACTGCCCTTGCAGCATCGTGTGCCCTGTAATGGTTTTCTCTTCCGTGAGAAGCCGACCCTGCCCCACATCCGGCGCGACATGATCGACTGTTACGAAATACCGGTATCACAGATCAACAACATCAAGTTGGGTGCTGACTGGACGACAGAGGACGGCGAGGTCATCCCCAACAGCCGTCTGGTCACTCCTGCCGACAAAAGCCGTAGCTATGCTTATTGCAGCGACACACGTTTCATCCCTTCACTCCATCAGCTCATCAAGGATGTCGACGTGCTCTACCACGACTCTACCTACGACAAGAGCATGGAGGAGCGGGCTGCGCTATACAACCACTCTACGTCAACGCAAGCTGCACAAGTGGCCAAAGATGCGCACGTCGGACAACTGTTGCTGGGGCATTTCAGTGCGCGGTATGACAACGAGGAGGGCATCCTCAACGAAGCAAGGAAGATATTCCCCAATACACAGCTGACAGACGAGGGCATGACGTTCCCTATCTTAACACAGCAGAAGACCAATAAAGAACAAAAACATCAACATGGCAAAAATGGGTAAATGGATAGGTGGCTTCCTGGGTCTGATCACCGCCGGACCACTCGGCGCACTGGCAGGATTTGTCTTGGGATCACTGTTCGATTCCGGTGTAGACGCTGTCAACACCGAGGACAACAACGGATATACACATCAGCAACAGCAATACGAAGGCGAGCGCAACACGTTCCGCTTCTCTTTGCTTGTTCTGGCTTCATATATCATCAAAGCCGACGGCAGGGTGATGCACTCCGAGATGAATGTGGTGCGCAATTGGCTAAGGGTCAACTTTGGAGAGATTGCTGTCAGCGAGGGTGAGGACATCCTCATGAAACTCTTTGAGCAGCAGAAACGACTTGGCGCAGCAGAGTACCGCAGCGCCGTCATCAGCAGTTGTCACCAGCTCCGGCAGAACATGCTCTATGAGCAGCGGCTGCAACTGCTCAACTTCTTGGCAATGATCGCGCAGGCCGATGGCGTGGTGACGTCGGAAGAGGTCAGCGCGCTGAAGGAGTGCGCTGTAGGACTGGGACTGAGCGAGGCTGATGTCGACGCCATGCTCAACCTGAAAGATGCGGGCACGAGTCTCGACGCTGCCTATAAGGTCTTGGGCGTCGCACCGACAGCCACCGACGACGAGGTGAAGGCGGCTTACCGGCAACTGGCCTTGAAAAACCATCCCGACCGCGTGGCGACGCTCGGCGAGGATGTCAGAAAAGCAGCAGAAAAGAAGTTCCAGAAGATCAACGCCGCCAAAGAGACTATATGGAAAGCAAGAGGGTTGTAAAAGTAAGCCCTCTCTAACTCTCCCAAGGGAGAGCATGGCGATACCAATACTGCATGTTGTGACATCAAAAGATTAAGATTTAATACCTCTCTGTGTCTCCGTATACTCAGTGTGAGATAAGACAGAGTAACAGAATATGTTTTATAAGCTCATAGAGAAGAAAAGAGACCTCTGGCTGGCATCAGACGAGTGTACCGTGAAGTCACTCATCCACTATATCGAGCATCGGGGAATGATGCGCGACGCACAGATAGAGGCCATCAAGACCTACTTGTATCTGAAGATAGCCTGTCATAACAAACCCCTGTGGCAGCTCTTCGTCGAGGGAACATTCAACGACACCAATGTTGGTGAGGAGGAGCTCACCGACACGACGCGCAGGGTCTTCGCAACCACTCCTGCTGCCGTGGCTCTTTTCCAATATTCTCGACTGAGAGACAAAAAGGGCAAGCAACTGTCGCCCGGTCTCGAGAAACTGATCAGACACCATGCCGCCGAGATTGACTACGAGGCGGCTTTCAAAAAGATCTTCTATGGAGTCAGCTACACCGACTATGTCTTCAGTCTCCCGATGGGTGCGGGCAAGACGTTCTTAATGGCTGCCTTCATTTGTCTCGATCTTCACTTCGCACAAAACGAAACCGACAATCCGGCTTTCGCCCATAACTTCATGATCATGGCACCCTCCGGTCTTAAGTCGTCGATCGTGCCAAGCCTCAGACATATTCAGGAGTTCGACCCCTCATGGGTCATTCCGGAACCATCCGCCACACAGGTAGCACGGCTGATGAAATTCGAGATCCTTGACGAGCAGAAGAGTGCCGGCAAGAGCAACAAGGTCAAGAACCCCAATGCGCAGAAGATCAACAACCACCAGCCCCTGGACGATCTCATGGGGCTCGTGGCCGTCACCAATGCCGAAAAGGTCATCCTCGACCGTCTCTCCGATGACAAGGATCCAACGCTCTTCACCCAAGAAGAGTTGAAAAAGATAGAGCAGGCCAATGAGTTGCGCGACATCATCGGGCGGCTGCCCCACCTCTCCATCTTCATCGACGAGGTGCACCATGCCGCTGACGGAGAGATCAAGCTGCGGCAGGTTGTCAACAAATGGACTGCCAACCCATCATTCAATGCTGTGATGGGCTTCTCGGGCACGCCCTATCTCGAGAAGGCAGAGGCTATGACGCTCTTCGGCGACTTTGCCATCCGCAACACTGACCTCTCCAATGTGGTGTATTTCTATCCGCTCATCGAGGGTGTGGGCAACTTCCTCAAAGTGCCCGAAGTGAAATTCACCGACAACGACCGGGCGGTGATCATCGACAATGGCGTGAGAGAGTTTATCGACAAGTATCGTGACACGACCTACGCCAACGGCACCTGTGCCAAACTGGCGATCTATTGCAGTCAGATAGAAACGCTTGAGGAAGACATCTACCCACAAGTGGCAGAGATTGTTGCTGACTACGGCATGAACCCTACCGACGTGATACTGAAATACCATGGTGGCAACACACAGTATCCGCAAGCCGAGGGAGCCAATGCAGCCTTCGCCTCGCTCGACACGCCGCTCTCCCATATCAAAATTGTACTGTTGGTACAGATCGGTAAAGAGGGATGGGACTGCAAGAGTCTCACCGGCGTGATACTCCCACAAAAAGGAGCCTGCCCCACCAACATGGTGTTGCAGACCAGTTGCCGTTGTCTACGACAGGTTGTCCGCCACGAGCACGAGACAGCACTCATCTGGCTCAACGCGTTCAATGCCGAGAAGCTCAACCGCCAGCTCATGCAGCAGCAGAACATCTCGCTGCGAGAGCTTGGCAACAAGCCAACGTCAGATGTTCCGCTCATCGACCGCTATTCGCGCATGGAAAAGTTGCGCGTGCCCGACATCGACTTCTATCAGCTCAAGGTGAGCTACGAGACGCTTGTCATCGACAAGGACAGCTCGCCTGCCAAACGACTGAGCGACGAGCGACTGCTCGTCAGCAGACCCGTAAGCCTCGTCCATCGCCAGGACTTAGAAGGCAATTTGCTCGACTCTTACGAGCAGGAGAACGAGACCACCCGACGCGTGACCTATCACTGGTGGCTGCAACAGATTGCCAAGGAGAGCTTCGGCACACTCAGCGTGGCCATGCTGCGCACCTGCGACGAGCAACTGAAAGCTATCTTCTCAAAGATCACAACGCTCAAAGACGGCAGCACCGTGGAAGACACCGCCTACGACCAGGCACGCATCCGCTCGCTCATCCGTCAGGCCTTTGCGCCCATCCGCGACTTCCGGGTCTGCGAGGAGCTGCTGCCTTGTCAGGCCAGTCTGCTGAAGATAGAAAAGCTCACGTCGCCGGTGGAAGACAATGAGAAATACTATCCGCCACAGCAGGACGTGCACGACATCGTCGACTGGGATCAGCGACCGAAGCAGATAGAGATCAGCGAGGAAGAGAAGGCCGTGCTGGAAGGACTTAGACTGAAGGGCATCGACATCTCAAATCTTCAACCACAAAAAGATCCACACCCCGAGCGCACACAGACCTACCACTACCTGCCCTACCGCTTCGACAGCAGGCTGGAGCGCGACTTCCTCGCCAAGGAGCTTCTTCCCATCATCCACGACCGTCAGCTCGAAGCCTATTTCAACGGTGACGAGACGCTCACACAGTTCATCATCAACTGCTATCAGCAAAAAGGCGGCACATGGCGCTATGCCGGACGCTACGTCCCCGACTTCCTGCTGCTCAGCCGCAAAGCCGACGGCACCATTGACCGTGTGGTTATCATCGAGACCAAAGGCGAAGGCTTCGCCGCTAAGTTCGCCGACAGGCTCCGCTTCATGCAGACAGAGTTCATCCGGAGAAACAACGAGAAGTTTGGCTACCGCCGCTTCGACTTCCTCTATCTTGAGGACACGCTTACCCCAGAGCAACGGCGACAGAAGACGCTGCAAAAGATCAACGATTTCTTTAACGACATAACAAGCAAATAACTATGGCTGTCAGATATATCCCCTATTTCCCCAACACCCTCGAGGGTCAGGCACTGCTCGACAACTTTGTGCGCACCAAGCGCGTGCTCCGCTACCGCGACAACGACCGCATCGTGGAGAACATCCAGCGCGGCATGCCCTATTACGAGGTGGAGCCCGTCGAGCAGGTGGGCGACAATTCCCTACACAACATGGTGCTGCGCGGCGAGTGCCTCTCGGCTTGCGCCTATCTCAAGGATAAGGGCGTGAAGGTGGACCTCGTATATATCGATCCGCCCTTTGCCAGCGGTGCCGACTATGCCAAGAAGGTGTATGTACGCAACAACCCGAAGGTCGCTGCCACCATTGCACAGGCAGAAAAGGAACTCGACATCGAGGAGATGCGCGCCTTCGAGGAGAAGATGTACGGCGACATCTGGGACAAAGAGCGTTATCTCAACTGGATGTACGAGAACCTCATGGCCATAAAGTCGGTCATGAGCGATAACGCAAGCATCTATGTGCACCTCGACTACCATATCGGGCACTATGTCAAGATTCTCATGGATGAGATATTCGGGGAGGATAATTTTGTTAACGAGATAATATGGCAAAGGGTCTATTCCCATAACGATGCAAATAGGTATGGGCAAATCCATGATACCATATTCTTTTATTGCATGAATAATGAGGATTACACATGGCATACTCAATATACACCTTATGAAGAGAAATATCTTAAGATGTATTCGATGGATGATGGTGATGGCAGAAAGTATAAGGTCGAGAACACGATGGGACCAGGCGGTAGAGGCTCAACCTATGAATGGAACGGAGTTACTCGTACGTGGCGGTATTCCAAAGAAACTATGGAAGAATTAGACAGAAAAGGATTGCTCTATCACACGAGTTCCGGGTTCCCTAAGAAAAAAGTCTATTTAGACGAAATGCCTGGTAAGCCTTTGCAGTCAATATGGACTGACATTAATGTTATCGCAGGTCAAGCCAAAGAACTTGTCGACTACGCCACCCAAAAGCCAGAGGCTCTTTTGGAGCGAATCATCAAAGCCAGCAGTGACGAGGGCATGGTGGTGGCTGACTTCTTTGGAGGCAGTGGCGTGACAGCGGCAGTGGCCAACCGGCTCGGACGGCGCTTCATCACCAGCGACATCAACCTCAACAGCATTCAGACCATCCGCGACCGGCTTATCGGCGGTAAGGCTGAGTTTGAGATCTTGGAAGTCAAGGATAGCGTGTCGCTCTTCCGCAATCCCGTGCAGACCATGGACAAACTGAAGAAAATGATCCGGGGATTGCACAGTGACGAGGAGGGATTCGGCAAGATGTGGGCGGGCTCCATCGTCGACACCAAATACGGCATCATGCCCGTCTACCTACCCAACCTGCTCGACAGCAGCTCACGACTGCTCGACAAGCCGATAATCAACCGCATCATACGCGAGGCACTCCCCGACCTGCCCGCCAACATCGAGCGCGTCATCGTCTACTACATCGACATCACCGACCGCGACGACATCGAACAGTTCATCAAAGAGCAGAACGACCAGACAACCATAGAGATAGAGCTCCGCGATCTCAAGCAGTTCCTCGACGACATCATGGTGGAGGACGACGCTGAGTGGACGGTCAGCGAGACCCACGACGCTCTGTTCACGGGATGGAAGGTTACCATCAACAGCTTCCACAGCGACCGTGTGCTGAAGAAGATAGAGAAAGTCAACCTCAAAGGCCAACAGCAGGTGCTCCAGCAGAAAACCAAAGGCAAGGAGAAGAAGTTCGTGCCCATCACCATCAGCGACGAAGGACTGGAGACCATCGAGTGGATAAGCCTCGACTGTGAGAATGCCGAAAAGAATCTGCCGTGGCACAGCGACGTGGAGATTAAACGCGATCACTTAGGGCGTGTCAGCCTCAACGGCAAGAAGACGGATGACTTTTGGGACGGCACCATACGCTGTGACAAGAAACCGCTGCGCATGAAGATTCGCAATATCTGTGGCGACGAAACAGTGTGGACGCTATAGTCACAAAAAGGAATAGACCACAATGGTCAACCTTTTTTGTTACCTGTAGATAAAGAAGGATCCTCCGTCTGAAACTGCATATTTCCTGACGAGCTCCTGGATATATCGGGCATTAGCCGTCACCTGCGCCTCGTCACCGTCGTAGCCGTTGATAAGCACGACGAGACGGGTGGTGTCCAGACTCATCTTGGTCCGCTCATTGTCGGACGTAGGCGTTCCTACTCCACCCGCGGCATCACGATAGACGGGCAGTCCTGCAATGTTGATCATGCCACGGCCTATACCTTCATAGGGCTCACCTTCGCGGCCCACGCCGAGCGTCAGCGTGTCACCTTCGAACTTATCCGCGTCGAAGCCGCCGATGCTGTAACCATAGCGAATGCTCGCCAGGTTGACGAGATCCACTAAGGTGTCGATCTGATAGAGTTCCTTGCCCTTGAGTTGGCGGCGAATAAGTGACTCGGCAGCCGGACGGTAGCGCGAGGGATCCTTGCCACAAGCACGGTAGACACGCCGCGTGGCCTCGATACCGGAAATCGCCTTCAGCGTCTCGGTGCTCAGCACTTTGCGGTAGTGATCACCCAAGGCATTGATCTCCTGCCATAGCTCGGCACAATAGGGTAAGTTCTTGACTTGTGCCTCCACACAAGCCCCTACGAAATTCGGACAAACACTCTCAATCTCTTTTGAAACTATGATTTTCATTTCTCTATCCTTTCTCTTTCGTCCTCTTTCGTTTTTTTGTTCAGTTCTGTTCAGACTTTTACGAAAGTCTGCATATCCTTTGCAAAGTTACAGCAAACGAGTGGAATGGCAAAATAAAAAGGAATGAAATAGATGCAAAAAGCTATCTGGCCCTACCTTTTCACCCACCTTCCTTTGTTTCCAACACAAAAACCTTGACAAAAGTATGTCAGAAAAAAACTTCATTCTAGAGAAAACTACAGCGCCTAAAATAGAAAAAACAACCATGAGAAGGCCAATTCGGTAGCATTGCTCTGTCATCTCGGCGTTTTGATGAGGTCATCTCGGCGTAATGACAAGGTCATCTCGGCGTTTTGACAAGGTCATCTCGGCATTTTGACAAGGTCATCTCGGCATTTTGATAACGAAAAAAGAACTCTTTGAACTGAATTTTTAAGCCAATTTTTACATACAGTGCTGATTATCAACAGTTTATAAAAAACCGACTAAAAATCGCAAAATCACGGCCAAGGAGGGGTCTGCTTCAAAAGAACGCAGTCTCAGCGCCCGAAAAATGTCAGTTTATCCAACAATCATGCTGACAAGCAAAAAACATGCTTTCACTGCACTGACGAAATAATCATGAAATGAGAACAAGGAAACCACGGACATCCCGATTTTTTTTGTTAACTTTGTAAACAGAAAAACGATTGCAGTAGTTTGCGATAATAACACCATCCTATGACGAAGACAGAGGAAATGCAGACCCTGATTGACCGGCTCAACCAAGCGTCTGATGCATATTATAATGGCCGCGAAGAGCTGATGACCAACTATGAGTGGGATGCGCTCTTCGACCGGCTCACCCGACTGGAACAGGAGACAGGCACCGTGTTAGAGGGCTCGCCGACGCACCATGTCTCAGCCGACACGCTAACAGGACAGAAAGAAGCCCACGAATATCCGGCACTCTCCCTGGCTAAGACCAAAAAGCCAGAGGACTTGGTGAAGTGGGCTGAGATGAAGTCCATCTGGCTCTCGTGGAAGCTCGACGGACTCACGCTGGTGGCTACCTACGACGATGGCAGCCTGACAAAGCTCGTCACGCGCGGCGACGGACACATCGGCACCAACATCACGCACCTGGCCTCAGCCATCAGCGGCGTGCTGCCAAAAATCGACTACACGGGCCATACGGTCATCCGCGGCGAATGCGTTATCAGCTACAAAGACTTTGAGCAGTTCAACATGGAAAGCGATGAGGAATATGCCAACCCGCGTAACCTCGCCTCCGGCTCGCTCACGCTGAAGGATATCGACGAGGTGCGCCAGCGCCACCTGCAGTGGATTCCCTTCACCCTGGTACACTGCGACGATGACATTTCTTCATGGGGACAGCGCATGGACTGGCTCAAACGTCTCGGCTTCCACCCCGTGGAGCACGAACTGATTGAACAACCATCGCTGGCGCATGTCGAGGATGCCATCAACCGATGGACCAAGAAGGTGGAAACGATGCCCTACCCCGTCGACGGACTCGTCATCGCCTACGAAGACAACGACTATGCTCAGACCGGATCGGTCACCGGGCACCATGCCACACGCGCGGGCTATGCCTTTAAATGGGCCGACGAGAGCGCACTGACCGATCTCGACCACATCGAATGGAGTTGTGCAGCCTCAACAATCTCCCCCGTGGCCGTCTTCCGACCCGTACAGCTCGAAGGCACTACGGTGAAACGTGCCTCACTGTGCAACATCAGCGAGTGTGAGCGCTTAGGCATTGGCGACAAGGGCACAAAACTTGAAGTCATCAAAGCCAATAAGATCATACCCAAAGTTATCAGCATCAGGGAGAAAGTAGGTGAGTTGCAGATTCCCGGACAATGTCCCGTGTGCGGACATCCTACCAAAGTGACCACCAGCACGGCCAGCGGCACACGCACGCTGCACTGCACCAACCCCGACTGTGCGGCCAAGAAGCTGAAGAAATTTGCCCGCTTCGTATCGAAAGAAGGCGTGAACGTCGACGGCATCTCTGAGCAGACACTCGCACGGTTCATCAACTTGGGATGGGTGACACGCTATGGCGACATTTTCCGATTGGGCGACCATACACAGCAAATGGCCCATCTCGACGGCTTCGGCGCCAAGTCAGTTTCCAACCTGATGGCTTCTCTCGATAAAGCCCGTAACGTGGAGGCACGCCAACTGCTCTACGCGCTTTGCATCCCGCTATGCGGCAAGGATGTCTGCCAGCGACTGCTCTCGGCCTACAACCTGAAGGCGCTCGTCGACATCGCCACCACCGACGGCGGGCTCTTCGGCGGCGGTGAGCAGCTGGCCATGATTCCCGGTATCGGACCGGAGAAGTCGGCGTCGTTCACTGCGTGGTTCCGCAATGCCGACAACAAGCGTGACTTCGATGACCTCTTGGAACAACTCCACGTCACGGAGTCGTCGACGGCACCCACCGGCAACCGTTGCCAGGGACTGACCTTCGTCATCACGGGCGACGTGCACCACTATAAGAACCGGGCGGAGCTCAAGGCTTATATCGAGAGCCAAGGCGGCAAGGTCACCGGGTCAGTGAGCAAGTCGACGGGCTTCCTGATCAACAACGACAATACCAGCACCAGCGGCAAGAACAAAAAAGCCCACGAGCTCAACACACCGATTATCACCGAGGACGAGTTTATCAGCAGGTTCACCGAAGGATGATACGCAGGAAAAAACGCGTTTCAATAAAAACAACGAATTACAACAACAGACATAGCATTTCAGAAACACCATGAGAATAGATATCATTACCGTATTGCCCGAGATGATCGAGGGATTTGTCCACGAGTCGATATTGGCACGTGCACAGAAGAAAGGCCTGGCCGAGATCCATCTCCACAACCTGCGCGACTACACACCCGACAAATGGCGCCGTGTCGACGACTACCCCTACGGCGGCTTTGCGGGTATGGTGATGCAGATAGAGCCCATCGACCGCTGCATCTCGGCTCTGAAGGCGGAACGGGACTACGACGACGTGATCTACGTCACACCCGACGGAGAGAAGTTCGATCAGCATATCGCCAACGACATGTCGCTGCAGCAAAACCTCATCATCCTCTGCGGACACTACAAGGGCATCGACCAGCGCGTGCGCGACCACTTCATCACACGCGAGATCAGCGTGGGCGACTTCGTGCTCACCGGCGGTGAGCTGGCGGCTGCCTGCATCGCTGACGCTGTGGTCAGACTGGTGCCTGGCGTGATCAGCGATGACCAAAGCGCACTCTCGGACTGTTTTCAGGACGACCTGCTGGCAGCACCGATCTATACGCGTCCCGCCGACTACAAAGGATGGAAGATCCCCGACATCCTCCTGAGCGGCAATGAGGCTAAAATCAAACAATGGGAAATGGACCAAGCCATGGAGCGCACAAAACGCTTACGCCCCGACCTGCTGAAGAAATAAGAAGAAAACATCATCCGGTTACGACGTATGTAACCGGATGGTGTTGATACCTAAATCGACCTTCTCGTCATCGGCCAACGACTGAATAGCAGCGATGACCGTGTCTTTGTCGAAATGAAGGGAACGAAGGACGGAAAGATCATGGGATTCACCGTCGGACAGGAGGTCGAGAATCTGACGCGGCAGGGCGGCCACCCGCTGACGATAGTCCTTGCGATGCTGTACACAGACATCGCACTGCCCGCAATCATCTTTCGCCTCCTCACCGAAATAAGCCAACAGCTGACGGCTACGACACTCCTGATCGTTGAGGACATAGTCCATCATCGCCTCGAGCCGCTGCTCATATTTCTGTTTTCTGTCCTCATAGACATGAGGTGAGATGATCACTTCCTCAACGCTGACGCGGTCTTGGAGGTAGGTGATCTGAGGAATATGACGGTTGGGGATGAAGTGGATGATATGCTTGGCGCTCAACGTCTTCAACACCAAGTAAGTATGCTGCTCGCTCAACTGCGTGCGTTCAGCCACCTCGTTTAAATCAAAAAAGGAATATCGTGTAAAGATGCCGTCGCACAGTCGCAATAAGGTCGTGAGGACAAGATCCTCTTGCGCGGGCAGGCGGAGGCGATAGAGCTCGTCGCGACTGACCAGAATCCTCACCCGCGAGACACTGTCCGGCTCAGGATTGTAATCAATATAACCGGCATATTGCAACAGCTGTAAGGCGGAAGGCACCATAAAAGGCGACAAGTGATAGGCCGCACAGAACTTATCGATGTTGAACAGAAACGTGTGTCCTGCCCCACTGCCGACGCCGACCTGATAGAAATAAGCCAGATGCTCATACACGTCGGCTATCTTATCCTTCGGTGGAAAGTTCATTTCCACTCGCTTGAGCATCACGCGCTGATCCATCTTGTCGTCCCAGAGCAGCACGGCGTATGACTTCTGTCCATCACGTCCCGCCCTTCCGGCTTCCTGGAAATAGGCTTCTATAGCGTCGGGACAATCGAAGTGGACAACTAAGCGCACGTCGGGTTTGTCGATGCCCATGCCAAAGGCGTTGGTGGCAACCATCACCCGCACCTCGTCGTGTGTCCATCTCTCCTGCCGCTCGTCTTTGTCCTGAGGCTCCAAACCGGCATGATAGTAGGTTGAGGGAATACCGCTCTCGGTAAGAAAGTCCGACAGCAAGCGGCTCTTCTCACGGCTACGAACGTAGACGATGGCACAGCCGGAAACATGCCGGAGAATATGCACCAGCTCTTTCTGTTTGTCAACAGTGGGACGAACCACATAGATGACGTTCTTCCGGACAAAACTCATCTTGAAGAACCGCTCGTCCTTGAAAGCCAACCGATCCATGATATCATGGACAACAGCCGGCGTGGCCGTGGCTGTAAGAGCCAGCACGGGCACGTCGGGCTTGACCTGACGGATATCCGCAATCTTGAGATAGGAAGGACGGAAGTCGTAGCCCCACTGACTGATACAGTGGGCTTCGTCGACTGTGATGAAGCTCACTGGGATACGCTTGAGCTTTTGAAGAAACAAAGGACTGCCGAGACGCTCAGGCGAGACATAGAGCAGCTTTAATCCGCCAAAGATGGCATTCTCCAACGTTGCGACAATCTTGCTGCGCGACATGGAGGAATAGATGGCTGCCGCCTTGATGCCGTTGGCCTGAAGATGGGCCACCTGATCCTTCATCAAGGCGATCAGCGGTGTGATGACAATACAGACACCGTCAGCAGCGAGGGCGGGAACCTGAAAGGTGATGGACTTGCCACCACCTGTCGGCATCAGTCCCAATGTGTCGTGGCCACTGCCAATGCTGTCTATGATGTCGCGCTGAATGCCGCGGAAGTCGTCATAGCCCCAATAACGCTGAAAAATTTCACGATACTTGTCCAATGCTCAAACCTCAACTCTTTACCTCTTACTCACATCGTCTTACGCTACAAGGCTCTTACTCGCCCTTGCGGGGCCGGATGTCCTCGATCTGTAACTGCACTTGGTTGCGCTTGAAGACATTATCCTCAATGGTGTAGGCGATATCGAACGACCGGCGCGACTTGATATATCGCGCGGACGCACTTTGACCGAAGGCAATGCCGTTGACCACGACACCCGACTTGGAGTCGACAAGCTCCAGTTTGATATGTTCCTGTGAGCGGCCGACGACCTTGCTTGTGCCATAGTCATAGACACCAAGCGTGCAGAACACCGGTTTGGGATTGCTCGGACCGAACGGTGAGAGACGCTTGAGGTCGTTATAGAGCTTCTTAGTGATGTCCTTGAAGTCGATGATCGCGTCGATCCTGAGGTAGGCCTCGGTCTGCTCGGGCTGAATATGCTCCTCGACATATTTTTGGAAACGCTTGCGGAACGTGGGGATGTCGGCCCAGCGCAAGGTAAGTCCGGCGGCATAGGTATGGCCTCCGAAATTGATGAGCAGGTCACGGCAGCTCTTTATGGCCGAGTAGATGTCGAATCCCATCACCGAACGGGCTGAGCCTGTCGCAAGGTCCCCATCACGCGTAAGCACCACGGTCGGACGAAAATAAATCTCTGTCAGTCGGGAAGCCACAATGCCGATGACGCCTTTCTTCCAATGCTCATCATAGAGGACGATGCTTGACTGATGTTTCTGGTTTTCCAGGCGCGAGACGATTTGGTTGGCATCTTCAGTCATGTGCTTGTCGATGTCCTTGCGCTGCTCGTTGTACTCATTAATATGCCTGGCCTTGCGAAGCGCCTCATTGATGTCTTTCTCTACGAGCAGGTCCACGCTTTCCTTACCGTTCTCCATCCGTCCGGAGGCGTTGATACGCGGTCCGATCTTGAAGACAATGTCGCTCATGGAGATGTCGCGGCCGCTGAGTCCGCAGATGTCGATGATGGCTTTCAAGCCCACACTGGGATTCTGATTGAGAATCTTCAGCCCATGGAAGGCGAGGATGCGGTTCTCGTCGACCACCGGCACCATGTCGGCAGCGATGCTCACGGCGCAAAAGTCCAACAAAGGAATCAGCCGGGAGAAAGGTATGCCATTGTTCTTGGCAAAGGCCTGCATGAGCTTGAAGCCAACACCGCAACCACACAGTTGCTTGAAAGGATAGGGATCGTCGGCGCGCTTGGGGTCGAGGATGGCTACAGCGGGCGGCATCTCCTCATCGGGAACATGGTGGTCGCAGATGATGAAGTCGATACCCAACGACTTGGCATAGGCGATCTCCTCAACAGCCTTGATGCCGCAGTCAAGGATGATCACCAGTTTCACGCCTGTCCGCTGGGCATACTCCAGCCCTTTGCGACTGATACCGTAGCCCTCATCGTAGCGATCAGGGATATAATAGTCTATATTGGAATAGAACTGCTGTAAAAACTTGTAAACCAAAGCCACCGCAGTACATCCGTCAACATCATAATCACCATAGACAAGCACCCGCTCTTTACGCCCCATCGCGTCGTTGAGCCTGTCGACCGCCGCGTCCATATCCTTCATGCGGAAAGGATTGATCAGGTCGGCCAACTGAGGCTTGAAGAATTGCTTGGCTGCACTCTCTGTGGTGATGCCGCGCTTGACGAGAAGCTGGGTAAGCAAGGGACTCATATTGAGTTTCTCACTCAGTTCGCCCGTCAAACGGAGTTCATCAGATGTAGGTGGCACATACTTCCATTTGAAATGCATTTTAAATATTTCTTTTTCTGCTTCAAAGATACGAATTTTCTTGCTGAACAGCAAAAAAACTATAGAAAAAGTATGAGGAAGGATAGAAATGAGGATAGTGGCAGGCCGGTGGAATGACAGAGTCCCGGTTGGCACAAAACAGAAATCCGCCTCTTCACACAGCGGTGAAGAGGCGGATGATATATCCTTTGATCAATTTGATCAGATGTTGCACTTCTTGCGGATGTCCTTAGGCACAGCGTTCTTGTTGACCATGAAATCCATCGTGTTGGCGATGATAAAGTTCTTTGTCATGTACCAGATGCCGTCATAGTCACCACTCTTGCCCCAAGAGTTCTTTACCATGTAGTACTCCTTGCCATTCTGATCCTTGGCGATACCGAAGATCAGCATGCCATGGTCATCGGTGAGCTCCCAGTCGTCGAAACGCTCCTGACGCTGCTTCTGTGTAGGCACTACTTCCGGAACGTTAACGCCGAGAGAGTCTACGATGTTCTTCTTCTTAGCGGGAGTGAGTTTCAGCCAATGAGCCATGTCACTGCCTTTCATGTTCTCGAGCTTCTTCTCGTCGACATTGTATGCAAGTCCCTTGCGGGTGAAGCCGTCCTCACTGACGTCTCCGCCCCAGGCGATGGTATAGCCGTTCATGATAGCATTGTCGATGATCTTCTGGAGATCGTCAACAGGCACGTTCCATGTCAGAGGATTGCGCCAGTTGTCCTGTACCTCTACGGCAAACTGAGACCAGAAAGGATGATGAGAGAAAGAGGTGAAGCTCACGTAATTGTTCCAGTCAAGACCAAGGGAAGCGGCGAAAGTCTTCGGAGTGTAGGTCTTGCCCTCGTAGGTGAACTGCTCAGGACACTTACCAAGATAAGCGTCGAGGATACCCTGCAATCCTACCTTCCACTGGCTGGAGATCTTCTTCAGACTGCTCTTGGCTACGCTCTCGACATACGGTGTCATCACAGAGAAGAACTCACCGAAGTTATTGAGTGAGTCGCCATAGAGGGTGCCGGGAAAAGGCATGGCATTCTCCGGACAGATGCCGTAATGCTCAAGGCAATAGAGAGGATCATAGGTACTGCCACCCTCAGCGAACTGGCAGTCGCCATGCAGACGCACGACCTGAATGGCACGGTCCATATATGTCTTGTTGGCCACAAAACTCTCGCAAAGATCATAGGTCTTGCCTGTAGCCTTGAGAATCTCTGACTCGAAATAGCTCAGCGTAGAGTAGTCCCAGCACGTACCTGAGCGGTTCTGATCCTTGATGGAAGTGATCGGGTTCTTCTTAATGACGGTGAAGACAGGCTTGTTGAGAATAACACTGTCTTTTTTCTCAGCGTGAGCACCTAATGTGCTCACTGCAAGTAAAGCCAATACAATTGCTTTCTTCATCTTTTTCCTTTTGGTTGACTTGTCTTAATGATATTACTTATAATTCTCTCTATCGTCTTTTCTGTATATCTTAATAAATCGAAGAGTATGAGAGCCTCTTGGTGTCAAGAGGTTCCCGATGTTTTCCACCCTTAAAAGGGATTAGTGGTTCTCAGCCATGAAAGCTTCCACATCCTTAGGATGATAAGGAATGCGATCCTTTCCCAAGAAGCGACAACCATCATCAGTGATGAGCAGATCATCCTCAATACGGATGCCACCAAAGTCCTTGTAGGTCTCCAACTTATCGAAGTTGATAAACTCCTTACAGTGTCCGTCGGCCTTCCAGTCGTCGATCAGTGCAGGGATAAAATAGATACCCGGTTCGTCGGTGACGACAAAGCCTTTCTGCAAACGACGGCCTAAGCGCAGACAATTGGTACCAAACTGCTCAAGGTTGGGACGAACCTCTTCGTCGAAACCGACATTGATCTGGTCGAAGCCTTCCATATCGTGTACATCCATACCCATCATGTGGCCGAGTCCGTGGCACATGAACATAGCGTGAGCACCGGCGCGGACAGCTTCTTCTGTATCGCCCTTCATCAATCCGAGCTCTTTCAAGCGGTCAGTCATCAAACGGCAAACAGCAAAGTGCACGTCCCACCACTTCACTCCTGGCTTGGCAACCTGAAGCACGTAGTCGTGGCAAGCCTCTACGATGGAATAGATCTCGAGCTGACGCTGATCGTAGTGACCGCTCACCGGAGAGGTACGGGTGTTGTCGGAGCAGTAGTTGTTGATGGTCTCGGCACCAGCGTCGCAAAGCATCAAGCGACCAGCCTCCAATTTGTTCATCGAGGGAGAGCCGTGCATGATCTCGCCATGCTGCGTCAGAATGGTAGCAAAACTGACCATAGAGCCCAGTCCGTTGGCGATACCGTCAAGAGCACCGGCAATCTCTTGCTCAGTGATACCCGGACGACACATCTTCATGGCTGTCGTGTGCATCTTATAACCAATGGCAGCGGCACGCTCCAACTCTTCGATTTCTTCGTCGGTCTTCACGGATCGCATCTTCACGATGGCCTTGATCAGATCCATCGAAGCGCTCTCTTTCTGCTGATTGGGATGGATACCGAGCAGATCGAATATCTGAATCTTAATGTCAGCACGATAAGGCGGCAGGAAATGGATGCGACGCTTCTGACGCATGGCATCGTTGCAGATGGTCTTCAAAGACTTCATCGGTGCTGAGTTCTTCACACCGACCTGCTCCGCCATGTCGTGTACGCTGTCTACAGAGCCGTACCATACAATATCATCGATACTGATGTCGTCGCCGATGAGCGTCTCAATGTCATTATCCACATCGATGACACCTACGAGTCCGTCACGGTTCTGACCGAAATAATACAGGAACGATGAATCCTGGCGAAAAGGATGGTATCCGTTGTTGGGATAGTTTGCGGGAGAGTTATTGTTACCGAAGAGGATAATCACGCCACTCTTCACAAGCTTTTTGAGTTCAGCACGACGACTGACATAAGTTTCTTTGCTATACATAGACAATGAATTTAATATTCATTGCAAAGTTACTAATTATTCACTTAAAATGCGTAACTTTGCAATTTAAATTAAATGTTTTTATGCAAATTGATACGAATACAGGGTTAGTGCTCGAAGGCGGCGGTATGCGAGGCGTCTTCACAAGTGGTGTCTTGGACGCTTTCATGAAGCATGAGGTATGGTTTCGCTATGTCGTAGCGGTCTCTGCCGGTGCTTGCAATGGCATGAGTTATATCTCACGCCAACCCAGACGCGCGCGCATTTCAAACATCGACTATCTGGCAAGATATAATTATATAGGTATAAAACATCTGGTCACGCAAGGCTGCATCTTTGACCGGGAATTGCTCTACGACCGCTTCCCCAACGAGCTGTTGCCCTTTGACTATGATGAGTACTTCCGCCACGCCGACGGTTTCGAAATGGTGGCGACAGACTGTGCGTCGGGTCATCCGGTCTATCTCAAGGAGACCCATGACAGGCAACGGGCCTGCGACATTGTAAAGGCTTCCAGCAGTCTGCCCTATGTGAGCAAGATCGTGTGGGTGGACGGCCGTCCGCTGCTCGACGGAGGAATCATCGACTCTATACCCGTGATGCGGAGTATAGAAGCCGGACACGCAACCAACGTAGTCATCTCTACCCGCAACTTTGGTTTCAGGGAACTGGGCAAAGACCGGAAGATACCACCTTTCGTCTACCGCAACTACCCTCGGCTACGGGTGGCGCTGAGTCATCGCATCCGTGCCTATAACCAACAACTGCAACTCATCGAGGACTTGGAACACGAAGACCGCATCATCTGCATCCGGCCACGAAAGCCTATGCAAGTGAGAAGAATAGAAAAGGACGTGGAGAAACTGGAGGCTCTCTATGAGGAGGGATTCGCCTTGGGTGAGCAGTTCTGCGAGACGTATGGCAAATATATCCGCGAAGAGCCATTGTCTAAGACAAAGTAACAGAAGGAAACAAAGGGCTGACAAAACAAAGAACTGAAGTGCTCTAAGATAAAGACAACGGGGGCAGGCTGCAATTCCGTAGCCTGCCCCAATGTTTTTCAGAACTTGTTATGATGTTCCTATTCCTATTGTCTTCACGGGAGCATATTTATTGCACTCACGGAAGGACATCGATACATTCCCTATTTCTTGTCTTTAGTATCGGTATCAGTCTTGGCGGAAGTGAAGAGCTCCTTGATGCCACCAATACTCCCAAGCAGATTCGTGGCCTCGTAAGGCAGGTAGACAGTCTTGGTGCGATCGCCCTCTGCTACATTCTGCATCATCTGGATATACTTTTGGGCCAACAGGTAGTTAGCCGGATTGGTGCTCTTTCCTACGGCCTCTGTAATCTTTTCGATGGCGACTGCCTCAGCCTCTGCCTTGCGCACACGGGCCTGTGCTTCACCTTCCGCACGGAGGATGGCTTGCTGCTTGTCGGCCTCAGCGCGGTTGATCGTTGCGGCCTTCTCACCCTCAGACCGCAGAATGTCGGCCTGCTTCTTTCCTTCTGAGGTGAGGATGGTGGCGCGCTTGTCACGCTCTGCCTGCATCTGCTTCTCCATAGCCTGCAAAACGCTTTGCGGCGGAATAATGTCCTGAAGCTCCACACGGTTGACTTTGATGCCCCACTTGTTGGTAGCGTCATCAAGTACACCACGTAACTTTGTGTTGATGGTGTCGCGGGAAGTCAACGTCTGGTCCAGTTCCATCTCGCCAATGATGTTTCGCAAGGTGGTCTGTGTGAGCTTCTCAATGGCGTTGGGCAGGTTGTTGATTTCATAGACAGCCTTGAACGGGTCGACAATCTGGAAATAGAGCAAGGCATTGATCTGCATTTGAATGTTGTCCTTGGTGATGACATTCTGCTTGTCGAAGTCGTAGACCTGCTCTCGCAAGTCAATGCTGTTGCTATAGACATAGCGTCCTCGCACCAGTGTGCAAATGATTTTTGCACGGTCGATAAAGGGAATGATGATGTTGATGCCGGGTTTCAGTGTTGCATAGTACTTTCCCAGCCTCTCAATAATCTTGGTCTCACTCTGTGGAATGATGACGATAGCCATCTTGGCAAAGATAAGCGCAAGGACGATAAGTCCTATCAGTACGTAAGTTCCAATCATATGGTTATTGTTGTTTTATGGGTTAAACTTATTATGAGCGGCCTGTTGAGGCGCAACTATAACGTTGCCCGGCCCTACTCCTTATTAATATACATCGCAACACCTTTATTATATATAGGATTCTTCGGTACGATAAGCCACATCCTTATAAATAAGACATAGCATTATTCAGTACGATCAGTCAGTATCGCCGCAAGCTGATTTCAAATATTAATCTCCTCCCGCGACGCCCTCAACGGTCACGACGATGCTCTCGCGCGCAACGACTTTCACGATGGCGCCCTTGTTTATATTGTTGCCATCTTTGCTCACTGCACGCCACTCGTCACCATCGATCCTGACGTATCCGGGCTTTTCCGCGGTTATCGACTCTATCACAACACCTTCACGACCCAAGAGCGCATCGGCATTGCTCTTACGGTTGCGACGGTCGGTATGCAGATATTTCACGACAACCGGACGTACACAGAACACACAGAGACAAGAGAAGATGACAAAGACCAGCACCTGTGCCCATAAAGGAATGGCGAAGAAGGAGGAGACGATAGCCACTGCAGCTCCTACCGCAAAGCACAACAGATAGAAGGTGCCGGACGACACTTCCAGTATCAGCGCAAGAACGCAAATCAGCGTCCACAGCAGCCATAAGTTTTCAGAAAGATAATCTATCATAGTCATTGAGATTGTTTTCTGAAGGTAAAATTAAGAAAAAAAATCGATATTTCCTATATTTCGAAGAAAAAATTACATTCGACTTAAGATTTATTCATAACTTTGCAATATCAGAAAGGAAAAATCAACAAAGCAAAAGGCCATGACAAGTATTTGGAGGAAGTTCTTTGGATTTACTGACGAAGAGCACGAAGGAGAAACCTACGAAGAAGCTGTGAAAAGAGCTAAGAAACTCTTGCGGGAGGAAAACTATGAGGATGCGTGCCGCATCCTAAGATATGCAGAAAAGCAACACCATGCCGAGGCGATGTATTACCTGGCATGGTGCTATTGGAATGGTACCGGCGTACGCGAAGATGCGGGACATGCACGGCACCTATGGAAAATTTGCGATGCAATGGGCTTCAAAGAAGAGCATCCAGAGTAAGAGTTCTCGGCCTTCTTATCCACACATCCTTGTCGTCAAAGATTATCTGCGACGACGCGACTTGCTACTCTTAGAATGGGTTGTGCTCTTTTGGGTAGTGGTGTGAGCGGTCTGATAAGCCTGATAATATCTCAAAGCCTCGGGCATCTCCTGCTGCAATGCTGCAATACGCTTTGCATCGCTTGGGTGATCACTCAGGAAATCATTTGTATTGTTATTGCCTTGTGACATGCGCTTCCAGAAAGGAATAGCCTCCTGAGGATTGTAGCCAGCCATAGCAGCAAAAACGAGTCCCATGCGATCGGCCTCACTCTCGTCATTACGGCTATACTTCAGATTGGCGAAAGAAAAACCCTGCTGCATGATGCCCGTGGCCACATTGGTGAGGTCACCGGCACCCAGCACACTGCCAAGGATGTTGACACCCTGTGTCGCATACTGCTGACGGATCTGCTTGGACATCTGCTCGGCAGAGTGCTTAGCCACTGCATGAGCGATCTCATGACCGAGAACGATGGCCAACGACGGCTCGTTCTGTGTGTAAGGCAGCAGACCTTCGTAGACTACAATCTTACCACCGGGCATACAGAAGGCGTTGGCTTCCTTGCTCTGAACAAGATTGAAAGACCAAGAGAAGTTCTTTACCTCGTCGGCAGCCCCATGTGAGATCAGGTAGCTCTCAACAGCAGCAGCCAGCCGCTGGCCTACCCGCTTCACCATGGCTGTGTTTGTTGCATCCGTAGAGAGCTTGGCGGACTGCATAAATTTCTGATACTCCTGATTACTCAAACTGAGAACCTGCTGATCAGTGACCAAAAGATTGTGCTTGCGACCAGTGACCGGCACCGTCTGCGTGGTTCCACATGCCGACACTAACAGGGCTGTCAGCAAAGTGAAGAGAACAAACTTGATTTTCTTCATAGTTACCTAATATATATCAATTTACTAGATGCAAAGTTAGATATTAATCACTGATCAGCAAAGAGAAATCTTGAATATTTAATAATTTTAGCCTGCTGAAATCGATTGCACAGCGTATTGTGCAAAAAAAAGATGTCTTTTCACTCTCATATCTGGAAATCTCGTACCTTTGCAACAGAAAAAAAGAAAGCAATAGATTATTCAAGAATAAGCAAGTTAGTTAGGTAGTTTTTCATATAGGTAGTTATTAGGTATTTGATGATTGGTTAGGTTAATTGATGTATTAGTCAAGAAAGGTTAGGATTGTTTTGGGATACCAAAAGGCGGCAGTTATCCAGTTGGGATGTCTGCCGTCTTTTGTGTTTGTACCCTTTTCACGTTCTAAGTGTCAGCAGATTATATTCCTCTCAACATAAAACACTGGTGACCATTTGCCCCACCGTCGTTTCTTTCCGACAGACTTCGGCAAATGGCCACCGGAGAAAGCTATGGAATTAGAGATGTACCGTCTTGTTGAGCAAGTAATCATCCAGCAATACTATCGCTGCCATTGACTCCACAATAGGCACTGCACGCGGCAATACACAGGGATCATGGCGTCCTTTGGCTTGCAAGACAGTTGCGCAACCGTTTGCATCAACTGTATTTTGACTGCGTAATAGCGTAGCAACTGGTTTAAAGACAACACGGAAGCAGATGTCCTGCCCGTTTGATATACCGCCCTGGATGCCCCCACTGTTGTTGGAACTTGTGGAAATATGCCCATGATCAGCAACAAACACATCATTCTGCTGACTGCCACGCTGACTTACGCCATCGAAGCCCAAGCCATATTCAAAGCCTTTCACAGCATTGATGCTGAGCATTGCAGCCCCCAACTGGGCATGGAGCTTGTCAAACTCTGGTTCACCCAGCCCCACAGGACAGCCTTTGATGACACAAGCAATGACTCCACCAATGGTGTCCCCGTCGGCTTTGACCTCTCTGATCAAGGCTTCCATCTGCTCTGCCTTTTCCTGATCCGGACAACGAACGATGTTGGAGTCGATCTGCGAAAGGTCGTAATGTGTATAGTCTCCTTTCAACTTGATGTCACCAACTTGTGTCGTATAGGCCTGAATAGTGATACCTAACTGACGCAGAGCCAACATGGCCAAAGCGCCACCGACACACCGGCTGATCGTGATGCGGGCAGAAGAGCGTCCACCTCCACGGGGATCACGCAGGCCATATTTGTTGTAATAGGTATAGTCGGCATGGGAAGGGCGAAAGAGATCCACCATATTGTTGTAGTCGGAAGAGCGCTGATTTGTGTTCCGGACCATAAAGCCAATTGGTGTTCCCGTCGTCTTGCCTTGGTAAACACCACTGAGCAATTCCACACGGTCGGGCTCTTTGCGCTGCGTTGTGATCTGACTCTGTCCCGGACGACGGCGGTCTAACTGATGCTGGATGAAATCCATGTCCACCTCAATGCCTGCCGGCATCCCGTCGACAATACCTCCTACAGCCTCACCATGACTTTCTCCAAAGGTCGTCAAAGTGAATATATTACCAAACGTGTTCCTCATTGTTGTCCTTTCTTTTTAGTTTTACATCACCATCCACCTATAATAATAGGTGTTTCGTGACTATCTAACAGATGCTTCCTTATTGTCTAATCGCCTGCACCTTATTATATAAGTAGCTTACACACCTTAATTTATATATAAGGAGCAGACAAAGAGCTCTGCTGCCTTTTATAGACTTTGGTATTCAAAAAAACCGTTTAATGACAGTGTCCGCAGCCTTCGCCGCAACCACCACCACAGCCTTCTTCGCCATGGCCTTCACATCCGCCGCCACAGTTGTCGCAATGACCACTGCAGTCTTCGCCTGACATAGCCTTGACCAACTGCGCCATTTCTTCTTTCGTGGCCTCACGGTTAGCCAGCACCTGACCGACAAAGTTCAGCGTGCAACCAGCCAATGGATGGTTGAGGTCGATGGTCACAGTATCCGGTCCCACCTCCACGACACGACCGTTGAAGTGATCGCCGGCCTCGTTTTGCAGCATCAGAATGGCATCGGGATAGACATGTTTGGAGTCAAACTTACCATCTATCTCGAAGATATGTTTGTCCACGCTCTTCACTAAATCGTTGTTGCGGGGACCAAAAGCCTGCTCCGGTGTCAACTCAAAGTCGAAACTGTCGCCAACAGCCAGGTCAACGACCTGACGCTCGAAGTCTTCCAACATATAGCCCATACCACTGATGAAAGTAGCAGGCTTGGCCTCTTCGGTCATCTCGACAAGCACTTTCTGTCCATTAGAGACATCGTAGAGCTGATAAGAAACGCTTACCAACTTGTTACTCTTGTTTTCGCTCATTATAATACTATTCTTTTGATTATTTGTTGTTCGCCTGCAAAGGTAGTGCTTTTTTCTTAGTTACAAGCCTATTAAAATTCAAAATGGCAACATAATCTTTGATTTACATCAAAATAAGCAGTTGTTTACGCACACAGCTAACAAATTATTTGGTTGGTATCAATAATTCTCGTAACTTTGCATCGAAATCAAGAAGATAAGTGATTTCAAGGATAACATGTTGAACACCCGGATAGAGATCCAAGGAACAAGTTTCAGGACAAGGCCGGGAAAGAAGAAAGGTAAAAAGATGAAAAAGATTGTATTGACACTGGCTGCCATGATGACAATGAGCATGGCATTTGCAAACACAGAGAACATCCCTGAGAATGCACCTGAGGTAACAGAGGCAAGCACTGCTGCAAACTACGACATGACTGTCAACTACAGCAAGCTGGCTACCACACTGGAGCTGAGTTCTGATCAGATCGACGCTGTCGAGGCCATCCACGACCAGTTCATCAACGACATGCGCAAGGCCGCTAACGCAGAGGCTGCTGAGCGTGCAGAGCTCGTCAAGAAGGCTGCTACCAAGGAGCTGAAGTACATGCACTACGTACTCAACGAGAAGCAGTATCGCAAGTACAACACGCTGCTCAACCTCACTCTTGAGAACCGTGGTCTGCTGAAGTAAAGAGTAGATAATAAGAGAACCCGTTTCTGGCACAGCATCCGCTAACGGACACAGCGTCAGAAAGCAAATATAAGAAGCCCTGTCTGAAAAGATAGGGCTTTTTTATTAATTGTTCTTAAATACCAATAAGAAGCTCACGTGGATCGAAATAAATTGTCTACCTTTGTAATCTAAAACGTATTAAGCGTGAAAATAGCAAAAGTGGTGAATGCCCTTGAACAGTTCGCGCCTCTGCCCTTGCAGGAAGACTACGATAATGCCGGCCTGCAAACGGGATTGACAGAGGCGGATGTCTCAGGGGCTTTATTGTGTCTTGACGTGACCGAGGCTGTGGTGGACGAAGCCGTCGCCAAAGGTTGCAACCTCATTGTGTCGCACCATCCTCTGATCTTCCACAAACTCAGAAGGCTTTGCGGCGAGGATGAAGTGCAACGCACGGTGATGAAAGCCATCGAACAGCACATTACCATTCTCTCACTCCACACTAACATGGATGCCGCAAAGGACGGCGTGAACTTCAAGATAGCAGAGAAGCTGGGACTGGAGCGCCCTACTTTCTTCGGCAAACGCCAATCCGCCGAGGTGGAAGCCAGTGACGGAGAGACCCGAACTGTGGTTGGCGGCGAAGGAGTGATTGCGGAATGGACAGAGCCTCTTGCCGCCGACGACTTCATCATCCGGTTGAAACAAACTTTCAATGTGGAGTGTGTGATGGCTAACGAACTGCTTCGTCGCCCTATCCGTCGCGTGGCGATCTGCGGAGGAGCCGGTGATTTCCTGCTGCCGGACGCTGTAGCCCTCGGTGCTGACGCCTTCCTGACCGGCGAGATGCACTACCACCAATATTTCGGCTACGAGCAACGCATACAGATTGCCGTCATCGGGCACTATCAAAGTGAGCAGTTCACACAGGAGATCTTCCGCGACATCATCACGCAGCAATGCCCCGGCGTCCGCTGCATTTTGTCGGAGGTCAACACCAATCCGATTATCTATTTTTAGATCTCAACGTCAATCCACGTTGATCCAACAATAGATACACATGAATCAAGCTCTCAATGCACATTGACTCAAGTATAAATACATATTGATCGAACTATAAAAACATAATAATCATGGCAAAGAAAGACCCATCAGAGTTGTCGGTGGAGGAGAAGCTCTCCACCCTCTATCAGTTACAGAGCACCCTGTCTGCCATCGATGAGAAGCGGGCACTGCGTGGCGAACTTCCTCTCGAAGTACGTGACCTTGAGGACGAGATCGCCGGTCTCAACACACGTATGGAACACATCAACGCTGAGATTGAAGACTTCCGCACTGCCATTGCACAAAAGCGCAATGAGATTGAGCAGAACCAGGCCAGTGTAGACCGCTACAAGGCACAGCTCGACGAGGTGAAGAACAATCGTGAATACGATACGCTGACCAAGGAGATCGAGTTCCAGACACTGGAGATAGAACTCTGCAACAAGAAGATCAAGGAAGCCAACCAAAAGGTGCAGGAGCGTCAGAACGACCTCGCCAACACACAGGCTACGCTCACCGAGCGCCAGAAGGACCTTGAATCGAAGCGCGACGAGCTCGATTCCATCATGCAGGAGACCCGCGAGGCAGAGGAAGATCTCAAGGAGAAGGCCAAGGAACTGGAGGCCCGCATCGAGCCGCGTCTGCTTGCCAGTTTCAAGCGCATCCGCAAAGGTGCCCGCAACGGACTGGGCATTGTCTACGTGCAACGTGATGCCTGCGGCGGTTGCTTCAACAAGATTCCGCCACAGCGCCAGTTGGACATCAAGATGCACAAAAAGATCATCGTCTGTGAATACTGCGGACGTATCCTCATCGACCCTGAGCTTGCCGGTGTGAAACCAGATCCCTCTGCTGAGGAGAAGCCCAAGAAGAAGCGCACAACAAGAAGAAAGAAGGCTGAGACAGAGGAGCATGCAGAAGCATAATCAGCTCTGATCCTTCACCATATATAAAAAGGAGACTCTCATAACGGGAGTCTCCTTTTTTGTTTTTGTATCGCAGCCAAGTAAAGACTTCCCGAGCCAAGGCTATAGAAACCGCTACTCGTAATCGTCAATAACATTGTTGGTGAAGTCCATCATCGGTTTGGCTACCTTAGCAATCTTCACCAGTTCCTCTGCCCAATGATCACCTTGAAAGAAATCATCGGGCACGCAATGCCAGGCACAATAGTCTTTCATCTTCAAATAAGAGAGGAACTCATAGTCCTTGGGGAAGTCTTTTGGTGCTTTCTTCAGACAACTGATGCCAAATCCTTTTGGCGCATGCGCGTCATCGCTCCATTCCGAGGCGTTGGGATAGCCAAAGAGATGGATGAACTCGCCGTCCTCCACACAGTGTCTCCACTCATCTATGTTTCCCATGATCTCATTCCTCACAGACGTGAGGATGTCTGTCGGCAGCCAATAAGCACCGACAGCAATCAGACTGTGACCGGGTTGCAGATGAACATAATAGCCCGCATGCAATCCCTTACGGCCGTGGGCAGAGATGTAAGCGCCCAGATGGCACTTATAGGGCGACTTGTCGGGTGAGAAGCGAGTATCGCGATAAAAGCGATAGACACAGTCCTTTACCGCCAGATGAGCCACCGACTCATCCATTGCTCCCAAAGCATTGATAGCCTGCATCACCCCTTTCTCGAATTCAGCCTTTGCAGCCAGATACTGCTCTTTATGTTCAGCAAACCATGGCCGGTTGTTGTTGGCGGCCACATCCTTCAAAAATTTGAATATCAGTTGAGTATTCATTTATTCTTTCCTTTATCTTTTTTCATTTTGTCCTTACCAACCTGGCGAGGACTATTCCAGTTTACTGCCCTTCAGCAGCTTCGGGCATATCGTGTCGAAGGGACATTTCTCGCACTTCGGCCTGGCACTCTGACAGATATACCGCCCATGGAGCAGCAGCCAGTGATGGGCCGAGGGAATGTCTTCCACCGGAATGCTCTTCTCAAGATATTGCTCTACTTTCAATGGCGTGTTGGCTGTTGCGGGCACCAAGCCCAGGCGATGCGCCACACGATAGACATGCGTGTCGACGGCCATCACCGGCTTGCCAAACCACACAGCCTGCAACACATTGGCCGTCTTACGCCCTACTCCCTGCAACTTCTCGAGTTCCTTAGGATCAGAGGGAACCTCACCGCCATAGTCAGCAACGAGTTGCCGGGCCATCGCCACGAGGTGACGCGCCTTGGCATTAGGGTAACTCACACTGCTGATATACTCTAAAACATCCTCCACCTCAGCCTGAGCCATGGCCTCCGGCGTAGGATACTTAGCGAAAAGTGCCGGTGCCACAGCATTGATACGCTTATCGGTGCATTGTGCTGAGAGCAACGTAGCCACCAAAAGCTGAAAGGCTGAGCCGAACTGCAACTCGGTTGTCACATGCGGCTCCTGCTTCCGGAAATAATCAAGTATATACTGATAACGCTCTTGTCGAGTCATATTCTTATGATATTAAGTTGTTTTTATTCATTCATCATTCCTCACTCATTATTCAACATTCATCATTCAACATTCATCATTGAGATCATTCAACATTCATTACTCATCATTCGTTAATCGCTCCGCAGTAAGGGCATTTACCCTTATGGTCAAGCCTTTCCCCACAATTGCCACAGACATACCGGGCGTGTGGCACATGGAGATAGCGGTCGATGGCAAAGACCACATATGCCACGAGCAGGAGATAACCGACATAGTGGAGCGTGGTGATGCTGAAAACGATATAGTCAATGGCACACATAACAGCCAGTCCACCCAAGTAGAGCACACCCTCTCCCCAGCTCAACTGCCGGTGGACATCGTCGACACAGGCCAATACGATCACCGGCATCGCCCACACCGAACAGAGGAAGATCATCAACGGCACAGGCACTGAGAAGGGGTTGAGCGTGGGATGATAGTAGAAATGCTGCCACATCTGCGGTGCGTACATCTGCAGGCTGGCATAGAGCGTAGCCGAGAAGGCCACCGTCAGACACAGCAAGGTGGGATAGAACGAGTCGATGTCGTGGAAATGAACAATATGTGCCTTATGGCGTTTGATGTTCCAAAAGGCATAGCCTGCGGCGAAGACAGCGATGACACAAAGGAAGATGAGCACATGGTCGTTGCTGAATTCAGAGATGAACTGCGAGATCGGGTCGTCGGGCATCACACGGGGAAGCAGATAGGTCTCGCGTGCCCAGCCAAAGACCGAGCTGTCGTTGGCCAGTTCCACCCACACCGAGTCAGTCTTGTCTGACGGAACCATGCGTATGTCGGCCACCACGAGATGGGCACCCTTTCGCACGATAAAAGAGTCGGTAGGCAGCCCACCTATATACTCTTCGGGCATCTGACTGATCAGCGAAAGCGAGTCGGCCTTCACCACAAAGTTATAGTTGTTGGTGTAGTGGTGCGTCGAGAAGAACGACAATGAGTCGATCTGCCGCTCACTGAACTTGAAAGCGGCATGGTTGCGGCGGTGGGGCTGATAGCAACTCGTAAGCGAGAAGACCACCGCAAACATGATCAGCAACAGACGAATGATTCTCATTCCGCGTAGATATTCATTTGACACAAGTCACATTTAAACTCCAACCGGAAGCGACGGCCGTCACCGAGCCGCAGCGTCAACGGTTCACGCCATCGTGGGGCTGTGCCGCCACGCTTGACACAGTGGCCGAGAGCATAGCGCAGACAATGACGGCATTGCATCACTAGTGCCTTTCCGGGCTCCTTCAGCTCAAAGGCCGGAGCCTCCACCTTGATGCCCTGCTGCTCATAGAACTGCCTGGAGAGGTGATTGGCGACATTATATAAATAGGAGTAGGTGTCGTAGAGATCCTGTGGCTGCTCAAAGTTGACATTGCACTCAGCCTGCTCTGTTCCCTTACGATCTCCCTCTTCTCCATTCGTTTCTGCCGGCTCCTGCCCGACAGCATTTTTTGTGGACAGGACTTGCTTCTGCTCAGTCGCCTCAATAATCTTTTTCTGCAAGCTTTCAGCCGCCTCCCGTCTCAACTCAGACAGCAGACTGGAAGGGATGAAAAGCCCGTCGGCTCCCTGCTCGATGGTGATGTCGGCAGGCTCACAGTGGAAGGCTGTCGTACCGAGTTTGGCGAGTTGCTGCCTTATATTGTCAGTTTGTGGGCGTTTGGCTGCCTGATGATCAAAGACAACAGATGCCTCAGCCTGCAAGTTCTTCACCTCGGCACACTTTCCTACGATGCTCATTGTCACACGGAAACCGTCCTGTGTCAGACCATAAACAACACTAACCGGGATGCGCCGGTCAGCGGTCTTACCATTCAGAAGCTTCTCAAAGGCTACATCCTGGTTGCGATAGAGCGTCATGCCCTTTCTCAGATGTGCCGGCATCTTGAAGGGGAAGAGCCGTCCGCCCTCCACCCTATTGACCCGGAAGCCTTCCAACTCGTGCTCGTCGTTGAGGAAGCACAGCCCGTCGCCATTGGCAAAAGCGGCAATACCCGCCACCGTAAACGAGTCACGACGCAACTCCTTGACATGTCCGACCATCTCGCCCAGCGCCTTCGGCGTGTCGAATGAGGCTATATCAGGTTGACGTCCATTGAGGAAATAGGTGGTGAAGCCACGGTTGAACGTCTTCTTCAAGTCGGGCGTAAACCCATAGCTCACCTTTCCGAGGGAAGTCCTGCGGTAATCATCGGGCCGACGACGCACGAGGTCATCGAGTTTCCGACTATAGGCGCTGACCACATTCTTGACATAGTCAGCCGTCTTCAACCGTCCCTCTATCTTGAACGAGCAGATACCGGCATCGGCCAGCTCCTCGAGATGGTCGAGGCGGTTCATATCCTTCAAAGACAACAGATGGCGGTCGTGCTCTATCGTACAGCCATCAGCATCGAGCAAATCAAACTTCATTCGGCAGAACTGAGCACAAGCGCCCCGGTTGGCCGATCGTCCGAAGCAATACTGCGAGGCGTAGCAAACACCGGAATAGCTCACACAGAGCGCGCCGTGGACAAAGCCCTCCAACTCGACAGTAGGCACTGCCTTGTGTATAGCCTTGATTTCATCCAACGACAGTTCACGTGCCAGCACGGCACGGCTGAACCCTTGCGCCTGAAGCCACTTTACCTTTTTTGCCGACCTTGTGTCGCACTGCGTAGAGGCATGAAGAGCCGGCGCATAGCCCAGTTCCTTGCGCACACGGGCTATCAGTTCGATAGCTGCCATGTCCTGAACCAGGAGCGCGTCGACCTTTGCCTCAGCGAGTTGCTTCATCAACTGGTAGGCCTTGTCGATCTCATCCTCATAGATGAGCGTGTTGACTGTGACATACACGCGGACACCATAGCGATGGGCATAGTCACAGAGTTGGCGAATGTCATCGACACTGTTGCCCGCCGCCACACGGGCGCCGAAATCCGACGCACCGATATAGATGGCATCGGCACCATGATCCACGGCGGCCATGGCGCAGGCCAGATCGCGTGCGGGAGCAAGAAGTTCGAGTGTGCGTTGCTCTTTCATCAGCATTACTTAATCTCGTTGATGTTATAAGGAGTCTCCTGGTAGACGTAATAGTTGATCCAGTTGTTGAAAAGCAGATTGGCATGGGAGCGCCAGGTGACCAGCGGTCCCTTTGTGGGGTCATTGTCGCGATAATAGTTCTTCGGCAGTTCCACGTCGTCGCGCTTCCCTGCGTCACGCTTATATTCCTTGTCGAGCGTGTCGGGGGCATATTCCAGGTGTCCGGTGATGAAGAACTCCCTACCCTCTCTGGCCATGACCATGCTCACACCGCTCTCCGGTCCCTCGGCGATGACGCGCAGCGCATCGACCTTGTCGATGTCGCTACGCCGCACCTCGGTATGCCGGCTGTGCGGCATCATAAACACATCGTCGAAACCGCGGAAGATTGGCAGCAAGGGATCGAGCGGCGTCTGTGGGAAGATGCCGAAGCGCTTCTTCTCCAACGGATGCTTGGGCACCTGATAGAAATGGTAGAGGGCAGCCTGAGCAGCCCAACAGATATAGAGCGTGGAGGTGACATGGGTGCGGACCCAGTCAAAGATGCCCGTGATCTCCTGCCAGTATTCCACATCCTCGAAAGCCATCTGCTCGATAGGCGCACCGGTAACGATCATTCCGTCCCATTTCTGCTCACTGAGGACAGAGAAATCCTTATAGAACATCTTCATGTGTTCGATGGGCGTGTTCTTAGGCGTGTGGCTACGCAACTTCATGAAGTTGATCTCAATCTGCAACGGCGTGTTGCTCAACAGTCTGATCAGATCAGTCTCAGTGGTAACCTTCAACGGCATGAGATTGAGGATCACGATCTTCAACGGACGAATCATCTGCGTATGGGCGCGGCTTTCGTCCATGACGAAGATATTCTCATGCTTCAAAATATCAATGGCCGGTAACTTATCGGGTAATCTTAATGGCATTGTCTCTTATCTTTAAAACACTATAGAATCCAGCGCAAAGATAGCAAAAAAAAAGGAGAAAAGAGACAATAACAATCGAAAAAAGCAAGCAAGCGCAAGTGGAAAGACAAATAAGGGTGGCCAGCGTTGGTCACCCTTATTCGTCGTATCGGATTACCAGAGCTCTAAGCGCTGATTTTCCGGAAGATACATCTTATCGCCCTTCTTCACGTCGAAGGCCTTGTACCAGGCGTCGATATGCGGCAGCGCGCCGTTGACACGCCACTCACCGAGAGAGTGTGGATCGCGTTTGACACGGTTGCGGATCTCCTGGTCGGTGATGTTCTGTCCCCACACGTCGGCATAGGCGATGAAGAAGCGCTGGTCGGGTGTGAGGCCGTCGATGGTCTTCAGCGGTTTATTGGCCGTAGCATGTTTGTAAGCATTGAAGGCCACCTGCAGGCCCCCATGGTCAGCGAGGTTCTCACCGAGGGTGAACTTACCGTTGGCGTGCAGTCCCGGAAGCACCTCGATACTGTCGAAGAAGTCGGAGTAGAGCTTTGCGCGCTTCTCAAAACCTTTGGCGTCGGCAGCTGTCCACCAGTCGTGAAGATTGCCATTGGCGTCGTACTGACGGCCCTGATCGTCGAAGCCGTGAGTCATCTCGTGACCGATGACCACTCCGATGGCACCATAGTTGAAGGCAGCGTCAGCCTTCGGATCGAAGAACGGGCGCTGCAGGATGCCTGCGGGGAAGCAGATCTCGTTGGTCGTCGGATTGTAGTAGGCGTTGACCGTCTGCGGTGTCATGAACCACTCGTCGCGGTCGACAGGCTTACCGGCCTTGTCAGCGATCATCTTGTCAACGGCAAACTCACGTGTGGCAAGCACATTGTCGTAGTAGCTCTTCGAAGGGTCGATAGTGAGCTTGGAGTAGTCAGTCCACTTGTTGGGATATCCGATCTTGACATAGAACTTATCGAGTTTCTCGTGAGCATTTTTCTTTGTGGAGTCGCTCATCCAAGTCTGTGCGTCAATGCGCTCGCCGAGGCTGATCTGCAGGTTATGCACCAGTTCCTCCATCATCTTCTTGCTGGAGGCAGGGAAGTAGCGCTCGCAATACATCTTACCGAGCGCCTCGCCCATAGCACGCTCGACCTGGTTGGTAGCACGCTTCCAAAGCGGATACTCCTCCTTGCGACCACTCATGGTCTTGCCGAAGAAGTCGAAGTTGGCCTGACGGATCTCGTCGGTGAGGTAAGAGGCAGAGCTCTGGATGACGTCCCACTCCATGAGGGCACGCAACTCGTCGGGAGTCTGCAAGGCCATCAGACTGTTGAGAGCCGTGAAGAAAGCGGGCTGTCCGACATTCATCTCCCGGATGTAGTCGAGCTTCACGCCCTCAGCCTCAGCCATCTGGCAGAGCGGAATGTTGGGATAGTTATCCTCAAACTCCTTCAGGCTCATCTTGTTGTAGTTAGCCTTGGGATCACGGAGCTCAGTATTGCTCTTGGAAGCAATAGCCAGCTCAGTCTCAGCACGGAAGACATCGGCAGCCTTGGCACTGGCCTGCGCGTCGGAGAAGCCGTAGAGCTTGAACATGCGCACGAGGTGCTTCTTGTAAGCGTCACGGATGTCGCTCGTTGCCTTGTCGTTGTTGAGATAGTAGTCCTTCTGTCCCAGTGTCAGTCCATCTTGAGAGAGGCAGAGGATGTTGCGGGTGACGTTCTTGTCATCAGCACCGAAATACGAGCCGAAGGGCACGCCATAGCCGATCTTGGCATATTTCAACTGCAAGTCGTGGAGCTGGTCGAGTGTCTTGGCAGCCTCCATCTCGTCGAGCAGCGGCTTCACGGGAGCCAGTCCCTCCTTGTTGCGGCGGTCCTGATCCATGGCGAGCTTATAGAAATCGCTGAGCTTGCGCTCGGTGGTGCCCTCCTTGAACTTCTTCTTGGTCAAAGAAGTAAGGATGCTATTGACCTGCTTGTTGACATTTTCCTGCAACATGTCAAAGCTGCCATAGCGGCTGTAGGCGGCAGGCAGCGGGTGGAGTTTCTGCCATCCACCCGTGGCATAACGATAGAAGTCATCGGCAGGACGGACACTCTTGTCGAAGTTCGTCATGTCGAGTCCCGACTGGTTCTGCGCCATCAGGCCCTGTGCGGGCGCTGCGACGAGCATCAGCATCGGGAGAATCTGTTTCATGTTCATCATTGTTTTATTTTAAAGTTAGAAATTTATAGAAGCGATAGAAGCTATAGAAACTATAGAGACCATAGAGGTCATAGCAATCATAATCCCAGCTCTTCCACCTTCTCGGAGAGTTCCATCCAGCGGTCGTTTTCCTTGTCGAGAGCCTCCTGGGTTGTGGAGTACTCGCTGACGAGCTGCATGTTGGCCGCATTCTTGGGATCCATGAGCAGCGTGTCGAGTTCCTTAAGGCGAGTCTCCATCTTGGCAATTTTTGCCTCAGACTCTTCCACGGCACGCTGCGCCTTGCGCAGCTTCTTTTGTTTTTCCTTATGCTCCTCCCAAGATTCCTTGGTGGCGGGCTGAGACGCACTCGGCTGTGCTGCCCCACCCTTTGCGGATGACGTAGCCTGCGGCATGGCGGAGACTGTAACTGCGTCTGTTGCAGTCCTTTCCTCAGCAGTAACCTTGCCGTTGAGAGCCTCATGAATGGTTTCGGCATTGTGCGCACGGAGATAGTCATAGATGCCGCCGATGTGCTCCTTGACCTGTCCGCCGCCAAACTCATAGACCTTTGACACAAGTCCGTCGAGGAAGTCACGGTCATGGCTGACGATGATGGCGGTGCCGTCGAAGGCTTTGACGGCCTCCTTGAGCACATCCTTCGACGGCATGTCGAGGTGGTTGGTCGGCTCATCAAGGATGAGCAGGTTGACCGGTTCGAGCAACAGGCGGATCATGGCCAGTCGGGAGCGCTCACCACCGGAAAGCACGCCGACCTTCTTCTCAGAGATCTCACCGCCAAACATAAAGGCGCCGAGCAGGTCATTGATCTTCAACCGCATCTCGCCCGTGGCCACACGGTCGATGGTGTCGTAGATCGTCAGACTCTCATCGAGCAACTGGGCCTGGTTCTGTGCGAAGTAGCCGATCTGCACGTTATGCGCAATCTTCAGCGTACCGGTGAAGGGTATCTGCCCCATGATACACTTGACAAGCGTGGATTTACCCTCGCCGTTCTTACCGACAAAGGCTACCTTCTCGCCACGCTTGATGGTCATGTTGACATGGGAGAAGATGGTGTGAGAGCCATAGTCCTTGCGCACGCCGTCGCAGATAACTGGATAGTCGCCACTGCGCAGACACGGCGGGAACTTAAGGTGCATGACCTTACTGTCGACATCATCGACCTCTATGGGTACGATCTTCTCGAGCTGACGGATACGCTGCTGTACCTGCACGGCCTTGGTGGCCTGATAGCGGAAGCGCTCGATAAACGCCTTGGTATCGGCAATCTCCTTTTGCTGGTTCTCATAAGCCCGCAGCTGCTGCTCGCGACGCTCTTTGCGGAGCACGACATACTGGTCATACTTCACCTTATAGTCTTCGACATGGCCACAGGTGATCTCCAGCGTACGGTTGGTGACGTTGTTGATGAAGGCGCGGTCGTGGCTGACGAGAACCACGGCACTGGAGCTCTGAGCCAGAAACTGCTCGAGCCACTGGATAGACTCGATGTCGAGGTGATTGGTAGGCTCGTCGAGGAGCAGCACGTCGGGATGCTGGAGAAGGATCTTTGCCAGCTCAATGCGCATGCGCCAACCGCCGGAGAACTCACGAGTAGACCGGTCGAAGTCACTGCGCCCGAAGCCCAGACCCGTCAGGGTACGCTCCATCTCAGCCTCATAGTTCTCTCCTCCCATCATCATATAGCGCTCATGGGTCTGGGTGAACTTGTCAACCAGGGCCATGTAGTCTTCACTCTCATAGTCGGTGCGCTCAGCCATCTCCTGCTGCATCTTGTCGAGCTGCTCCTTGATATGGATATGTCCGGCGAAAGCCTTGCGTGCTTCCTCGCGCACGGTCGTGTCATCCTGAAGTTTCATCACCTGTGGCAGATAGCCCACGGTAGAGCCGTTGGGCACCGACACCGTACCGGAAGTCGGCTTTTGCAGGCCACAGAGTATTTTCAGCATGGTGGACTTTCCGGCACCGTTCTTACCCACGAGGGCCACACGGTCGCGGTCGTTGATGACAAAGCTGACATCGTGGAACAGTGGCCGGGTACCAAACTCCACCTTGAGATTCTCTACTGAAATCATTGCAAAAATATATAAACATCACAAAAAGCAAAACAGGATAGCGGAGTCTTTCGGCATCGCTATCCTGTTTCTTATCTACAAAACTCTGATTGCTCAGGGCTTTTCTTTACTTTACCTTGTCAACGATGGCCTTGAAAGCCTCAGGATTGTTGACAGCGAGGTCAGCGAGAACCTTGCGGTTGATCTCGATGCCTGCCTTGTGGAGAGCACCCATCAACTGGCTGTAGCTCATGTCGGAGAGACGAGCGGCAGCGTTGATACGCTGAATCCACAGAGCGCGGAAGTTGCGCTTCTTGTTACGACGGTCACGATAAGCGTAGGTAAGACCCTTCTCCCAAGTGTTCTTAGCTACTGTCCAGACATTCTTGCGAGCTCCATAGTAACCCTTTGTGAGCTTCAGAATTCTTGTTCTCTTTGCTTTAGATGCAACGTGATTTACTGATCTTGGCATAATTTTGTTCTTTAAGCGTTCGACTAAAAAGGTTTACGATTAACGGAGGCAGAGCAGACCGCGAACCTGCTTGAGGTTTGCGCTGTCGACCAATGTCTGATGGTCGAGGTTTCTCTTTTGCTTCTTTGTCTTCTTAGTCAGAATGTGACTGTGGTAAGCGTGATGACGCTTGATCTTACCCGTACCGGTGAATGTGAATCTCTTCTTTGCACCGGAGTTAGTCTTTACTTTTGGCATTTTTTTGTTGTTTTAATGTTGATATGAATTGAAAGGTGGCAACGCATATACCCGGCGGTACCACTCAGTTTTTCTGTCTCTTAGTCTTTCTTGTCCCCGTCAGCAGCCTCAGCGAGCTTGCGGAGGGCGTCACCACCCTTGGCATTGGCCAGAAGTCCGTTTTTCTCAGCATTCTCAGCAGCTTGTGCCTTAGCCTCTTCTTTGGCCTTGGCCTCAGCAGCAAGACGGTCACGCTTCTGCTGGCTCTGCTTGGCGACGCCTGCCTTCTTCGGAGCGAGGAACAAGAACATCTTCTTGCCTTCGAGCTTGGGCAACTGCTCTACCTTGGCATACTCCTCCAAGTCATTGGCAAAGCGCAGCAACAGCACCTCACCCTGCTCCTTGAAAAGGATAGAACGGCCGCGGAAGAACACGTATGCGCGCACCTTGTTGCCCTCTTCGAGGAATTCCTTCGCGTGCTTGAGCTTGAACTGATAGTCGTGGTCATCGGTCTGAGGTCCGAAACGAATCTCCTTCACCTCCACACGCACCTGCTTTTGCTTCATCTCTTTGGCACGCTTCTTCTGCTGATAGAGGAACTTGCTATAGTCGATGAGACGACAAACGGGCGGCTGAGCGTTGGGCGAGATCTCCACGAGGTCTACCCCTTGTTGATGAGCCAAGTCAAGTGCCTGACGTGTAGGCATTACTTGTGAGCCGTCGTCACTTACGACTCGTACTTCCCGTACATGAATCTGACCGTTGACGCGGTACTGATTCCTCTGATTGTCTTTCTTCATCCAGCTATATTAAAGTCATTTTTATTTTGGTTTTAGAGTATAACATACCCATACAGCGTGCAAAATTACTAAAAGTTTTCCGTTCCACCAAACTTTTCCTTATAAAAAGACGATTTACCTGGCCAGCAAGTGCATGGAACACAGATGGTCTACCACCTTGCGGTCGGCGGGCAGCCACCACTTCTATATGTTCCATGTCTTATATATAATAGGTATAACCCGATGCAAAGTTACAAAGAATATCCGGCATTACGATTCCCCTACCCTATGATTTTTGTCGGCATCGCTGTTTTGAACAGAAAACCTTTTGACAAAAGACCTTTCTCCTGAACTTTCATTCTATAGAAAGGAACAGGGACTTTCTGAGAAAAAAGTGCGTTGAAAACAAGCAGAAGTTGAGCTTTGATCGTCAAACTACCGAGTTGATGCTATCAGAAAGGCTTTCTGACACGATGAAATCACCGAGATGACCACATCAAACTACCGAGATGACAGGGTTAAAAAGGTACTTTGACAAGCAGAAATAAGCACTTTTGAAATGGCGAGCAAGCGTACAAACACGTAAAAACCTAATACACATACAGTTATGAAAAATCGCTCAGAATTCAAAAAATCACGGCAAAAGATGGCTTCGCCGAAAAGAATCGCAAAATAAGGCCCGTTTTTTGTCAGTTTATTCAACAAAGGAAGATATGGGAAGAGAATCTTAGGGTGTCCTTCGATTGATGTACGGGAAAAATCTGTGTTTAACCACAGATTTTTCCTACAGAGACAAACAAAGACTCATTCTGCACCCTATTATTCATGGAGATGAGTGCTGATTCGTGGAAGAACAATACCACGAATTGAAACGAATGGTGACAGCGTAGGGGCGGCCCCCCCGTGGCCGTCCTAACTACCGGATGGCTACATAATACTGCTGATGATCGATTACAAACAAGAGGATTAGGGTGGCCACGGAGGGACCGTCCCTACATCAAATTAAGATTCGAGGAAGCCGTCATTTGTCTTTCGAGCTCTTCTCCAGTTTGATGAGCAACAGTCCGATACCCGTCCAGATCAACTCACGCACACGAACGATCAGCGCCACAAAGATGCCGGCACTGGCAGTGAGGCCTAAGCTGGTAGTGGACATGAGGAAACCACCCTCGCGACCGCCCAACTGCAAAGGAATGAAGAAGAGCAAGTTGGCAAAAAGCGAAGTGAAAGCCAGGATGAGCACACAGTAGATGAAGTTGACGTGAGGCATGAGCACGAGGAGAATAAAGAAAATCTCCAAAGCTGAACAGATGCGGCACGAGAGTTCCAAGAGTACGGCACCGATGAAGTTGCGCGGTTGCTGCTTGTGCAAGGCTGCGATCTGCCGGTCAATGGTGTTGAGTTGCTCACGATGACGCTCAACAAACGGCGAAGCCCAGCGCTTGATCATGGGCAGATGACTGAGGAAGTTCATCACGCGGTTGGCCAAACCCTTCTGATAGCCCACCATGAAGAACCAGACGCCCAAGATGCAGAAGCAGATGATGGCCAGTACGAGCACCGTATAGAAAATGGAAAAGGGATGAACAAAGAGAAAGACGATGGCCGAAAGCAACCAAAACCAAAAGTGGCTGAAGATGTGGGTCATGGCATAGAGGATCACCGACGACGAGGCGCGCTCGGTACCTATCTTAGGGGCCAGCTCCATGATGCGGTAGGGCTCGCCGCCCATCAGTCCGCCTGGCGTGGCATAGTTGAGGGCAAAACCCGACACCGTGATCTTATAGAGCCACAGAAAGGGGATGCGCTTCACTGGCTTGCCGTCGACCGACGGCTGGTTGCACACCCCCCTGATGATCAGATACCACGCAGAGGTGTTGAACACATAGAGAAACATCCACAGCGCTACGACGGCGAAAAACCAATAGCCCGCATGTTTCAGTCCCACCCATACCTGAGCAAAGTCAAGCTGGGTGACCATGATGATCAGTACGATGAGTCCAAAAATGAAGAAGCCGTTCTGGTATTTCTTTTTCATGCTGTCGAGAGATGTAGTATGCTAATTGTATGTTATTGTTCCTTGTCGTTGCTTTCCTGAGCCTTGGCGGCAGGAGCGGGACGGTTGCCGAGTCGCTCCTTGATGGCATTCTCATGCTTCTTGGGAATGGAGAAGCGCACCTTCTCACTGTCATCCTTCTTCTCGTGATAGAGCTTAGGCAGCGGGTTGGCCAGCGGCTCGTCGTAGGCACGGCGGTTGCGGAAACCGTCGATAGCGGCGTAGATGGCGTGACGCAGCGGTGTGGGATCGGCAATGCCCTGTCCTGCAATGTCGTAGCAAGGAGAGAGGTCGGGAGCCGTAGCCACCAAAGGCAGCCCACTGAGATAGCAGACATTGTTGTCGGGATGGAGCGTCTTGAACGGTGCCAGTCCCTGATCGTGGTACATAGAGAGAATAGCGTCAAAATGATAGTATTCACCCTGCTGGAAGAAGTGATCAGCCTGAAAGGGTCCGAAGACGTTGACACCGGCATCAGCCAACTTTTGAATAGCCGGCACGATAGCCTCGGTCTCCTCCTTGCCCTCAGCCTTACCGTCAACATCCGGGTTGAGGGCAAGCACGGCGATGCGGGGATTGGAGACACGCATGTCGCGGCGCAGCGTGGTGAAGAGGATCGCCACTTGCTCGATGATGTCGTGAGAAGTGATGGCAACAGGGACATCCCTAAGGCTGATTTCGTCAGTCATCAGTGCCAAGCGCATGTCTTCGTTGATGAGCAGACTCTGCGCCTTCTTACCTTCGCCGATGCACTGCTCGATATATTTCGCGCGGCGCGGGAAGTCGAAACCGCCCACATGAGCCACACCCTCGTCGGCCGGGGCACAGACAAGCACGTCGAAGAGTCCGTCTTTGTAGTCGGTGATGGCGCGGTCGAAGGCCTTCACTGCAGCTAACGTGGCATCGGGAGAAGGAATACCCATCTCCACCTTGATCTCCTCGTCGACAGCCGGAATGATGTTGAGCTTACCCTCCTGGGCAGTGTTGGCGTCGGTGATGATGGTGAAGTTGTCTTTAATGCCCAGTGCCTTGCTATGATAAGCAGCCACTTTGGGGGAGCCATATATAATAGGAGTGCAGAGTTCAAACATCTCTGGCTCTTCAAATGTTTTGAAGATGAGCTCGTAGCCAATGCCGTTGGTGCTGCCGTGGGTGATGGCCACACGTATTTTGTTGTTGTTCATGGTTGTTTGGTCTTATATATTAGTCTTGAATATTTTAATGTTTGAAATCATCGGTTCTTACCCTTAGCCTGCCTCATGGTATAGAGCACCGTTTCGAGACGGCGGGCCGCATTGCGCTTGGCTTTACCCGGAGCGAACACAAAACCCTCGACGACGATATGACGGCAAACCAAGTTGCCTTTCCGCTCGGGCTGCTGCAACGGGTACGTACGGCTGACAAACGGACCGCCCATGGCATCGCCCGTCATCATCCACAAGCCACGGTAGAAACCGCAGCCATCGGTCAATACGCTTTCGGGCACCGTAGCCATGTGCATGCTGTCGGTCTCGCCGAGGATGTTGCGGCCAAGCATATAGTCACGGGCTCCGATGAAGCAACGGGCTTCGCTGTCGCCACAATCAGCAGTCTTACCGCCGGAAGCCCTGACAGGACTCCAATCACGATAGACTACGATGTTTTGCATCATGGTGGCAGAGTTGTTGCTCAGCCAAAGGAAGTCCTTGCCTCGCTTGCTGGCAATCATGTCAGCAGGTATCCACAACTCTATGCCGAACATCTTCCGGGCAAGTTTCTCGGCTTTGACGTTTCGCTCATGGCGCAGCATGCTAAGTTGCTTCCTTGCTTCTGAGCGGTTGAGGAGAAAGCGCAGCCGTCGTCCGATGCTGTCGATGCTATTGTGAAGCGCCGATGCCGACGGTGCTCCGATATGCACCACCGTTTGAGGCTGTGCCCAAACATTGCGCTCACTGCGGATGGAGGGACAGGTATAAGCCTCAGCATTGATGTCGACAATCACGATGTTGCGCGTGTAGCGAAGCGTGTTGCCGAAAGCCTTGGCGCTGACCTCCGATACGTCGAAACTCGGTTCGGGTTGTGGCAAGCCCTCCGCGTCGGCAGAGAGTGCGCTGCGCATCATGCCCGCTGTGTCACCCACCAACAGTACCTCGTAGAGCTGTCCGCCGGAACGGGGCAGCAAGCCACCGTTGCGACAACTCACAAGAGCTGACAGCAGTAAGAGCAACAGAGCACTTCTGAGGCTCATGGTGCTATGGGTAATACACTTCACGGAACGGTGCGGTTTCTTTTATGATTCAGCTTTCTTCTTAGCAGTGCTGAGCAGTCCGCAGGCGGCAAAGATGTCTTGCCCACGGCTGGCGCGGATCGTCGTGTAGATGCCGTGCTGTGTGAGATAGTCGCGAAAACTCTCCATCTTCTCCTCGCTGGCTCCATGCAAGGGCACGTGAGGAATCTGATGGAAGCGGATGAGGTTGACACGGCACTCAAGGCCATGGAGCAGACGCACGATAGCCTGGGCATGAGCCTGAGAGTCATTGAGTCCGCCGAAAACGATATACTCAAACGAGAGACGGCGCTGATGAGAGAAGTCGTAGTTACGAAGCAGTTCCACGATGTCCTCAATGGCCATACCCCGCTCTGCCGGCATCAGCTCCTGACGCTGCTCATGGAGTGGCGAGTGAAGGCTGATGGCCGCATGGCACTGGCTCTCTTCGAGGAAGCGCTTGAGCTTGCCCTTAAGTCCCACACTGCTCACGGTGATGCGCTTGGGACTCCAGGCGTAACCATAGGAAGCGGTAAGGATTTCGGTGGCGCGCAGCACGTTGTCAAGGTTGTCCATCGGCTCGCCCTGTCCCATGAACACGATATTCGTGAGCTTGTCGCGCTCGGGCAGACTGTAGATCTGATTGAGAATGTCCGTAGCAGTGAGGTAGCCCTCAAAGCCCTGCTTGCCGGTTTGGCAGAAAAGACAGTTCATCTTGCAGCCTACCTCACACGAGACGCAGAGCGTGGCACGGTCGTTCTCGGGGATGTACACCGTCTCGACAAACTTGGTGCCTGCCGGTACTGAGTCTGCGCCGGCGGTGGTCGCTACGGGGAAGAGATATTTGATGGTTCCGTCCTTGGAGTGCTGGGCATCAATGGGCTTGGCACAACCAATCTGATAGAGCTCGTTGAGCTTCTCGCGGTTGGCCTTGGAGATGTTTGTCATCTCGTCGATGGAACTCACGTGCTGGGTGTAGATCCATTTTGCCATCTGCCCTCCGGTGAAAGAAGGCATGCCGAGCGACACGGCCACTTGCTTGAGCTCTGGCAGTGTCATGCCAAGGAGATTTTTCTTATTCATGGTACTATTCATAGTGCAAAGATACAAACTTTTTGAGTAAAGTAGGGATTTTGTGCCATAAAATAGCTATCTTTGCATCATCAACACCTTATTATATAGGATTATGTCTATGGAATCATCGAGTTGGAAATATCATTGTGAACCGCAAGTGAAGGTGGGAATCGTCAGTGGTGTGACCATTCATTTTACGTTGAATGGCCCCTGCACGGTCTTGGGACGAAAGGCAGTAGGCACCCAGACGGTGGAGATGACACCCCGCGGCATCGTGTGGAACAACGAGGTATATCCCGAGCTGGTCTTCTCGCCTTTGGCAGATGGCGCGTCATTCTCGCTGAGCGATGTGACCATAGGCGTGAATTTTCACTGGGAGCGCAAAGAGACACAGACTTTCTCGGGTACACTGCATCTCATTCAGAACGGTGACAAGGTATGTGCTGTCAATGAGCTGCCGGTGGAGAAATACCTGGAGAGTGTGATCTCCAGTGAGATGAGTGCTACGTCGAGTCTGGAACTGCTCAAGGCGCATGCGGTTATCTCGCGGTCATGGCTGCTGGCTCAGATGGAAAAACGAAAAGGGGAGCAGCCGACAGACGAGGTGAAAGCACAAGAAAAATCAGCAGCTGCCGAGATGGTGGAAGACGAGGATCGTATCGTGAAATGGTATGACCGTGAAGACCACACGCTGTTTGACGTCTGTGCCGATGACCATTGTCAGCGCTACCAGGGCATCACCAAGGAAACCAGTCCGCACGTGGCGGAAGCCATCAGACTGACACGAGGTGAGATTCTGACTTCCGACGGTGAGATCTGTGACGCGCGCTTCTCGAAGTGTTGTGGCAGCGTGACGGAGGAATTTCAATATTGCTGGGAAAACAGCCCGAAGACTTACCTGAAAGCGGTGACTGACACTGCTGAGATGGTTAAGAGTCAGGAAGATAAAAGCAATAACAATAACAATAACAATAACAATAGCAGCGACACGCTGGTTCCCGACTTGACGGTAGAGGCTGCGGCAGAGCGGTGGATACGCTCCACACCACCGGCATTCTGCAATACGAAAGACAGAGAAGTGCTGTCGCAAGTGCTCAACGACTATGATCAGGAGACCACGGATTTCTATCGCTGGACAGTAGAATATACGCAAGAGGAATTGGCTGAGCTGACTCAGAGAAAGACATCACGCAAGTTGGGACGCATCCGCGATCTCGTGCCTTTGCAGCGGGGAAAGAGCGGCAGAATCTGTCTGCTGAAGATCATCGGTGAGAACCATGACCTGATCATTGGCAAAGAGTTGGAGATACGCCGGACACTCAGCAACAGCCATCTCTATAGTTCAGCCTTTGTGGTGGACAAAGTGGGTGAGGATGCCGACGGATTTCCAAAGAGCTTCACCCTCCACGGAGCAGGATGGGGACACGGCGTGGGACTCTGTCAGATTGGTGCCGCGATGATGGGCGCCAAAGGCTATGACTATGACAGAATCTTAGCGCACTATTATCCCGGTGCCAGTCTCACGAAGCTATACGTTTAAAACCAGTTACGACCATTTACGACTATGCTCAATAAAACGAAAAAGAGAACACGAGCAACTTTTCAAGAACAAGAACACAGGTCGCCTTGGCTATGGGTGCCGTCGCTGTCGTTTGCCGACGGATTGCCTTTGGTGACAATTATGACCCTATCGGTGATCCTCTATAAACAGCTGGGACTGAGCAATGCCGAGATCACCTTCTATACCTCGTGGCTCTATCTGCCTTGGATATTGAAACCGGTATGGAGTCCGCTCATCAATGTGGTGAAGACCAAACGCTGGTGGATCGTGCTGACGGAAGTACTCCTGGGCGCTGCCTTCGGCGGAGTAGCCTTCACGATACCTACCTCGTTTTGGCTGCAAGGCTCGCTGTTTTTCTTCTGGGTGATCGCCTTTGCGGGTGCCAGCCACTGCATCTCTGCCGACGGCTTCTATATGCTTGGACTCAACACCCATCAGCAGGCTACGTTCATGGGTATCCGCTCGCTGTTTGACCGTCTGGCCACGATCTTCGCACAAGGCGTACTCGTGATGATAGCGGGCAATCTGCAGGTGGTCTTCCGCAATAGCATCTCTTACTCGTGGAGTCTGACATTCTTTGGCGTCACGGGACTGTTTCTGCTGTTGTGGCTTTGGCATAACTGTGTATTGCCGCGCCCCAAAGAGGATGCCAAGCGCCCGTTTGTCAACTTCAAAACCATCGGTGAAGAGTTTACGCATACCTTCCGCACATTCTTTGCCAAGGAACAGATATGGGTGGCTCTGATGTTCATCATCTTCTTCCGCATGCCGGAGGGACTGATGGAAAAGGTGTCTGCGCTCTTCCTCATCGACTCGGGACACAACGGAGGACTGGGACTCTCGCCTCAGGAATATGGACTCGTACAAGGTACCGTGGGCATCATCGGCGTTTCGTTGGGAGGCATCTTAGGAGGCATCCTCGCAGGTAAAGACGGACTGAAGAGATGGATATGGCCGATGGCCCTGGCTTTCTTCCTGCCGCAGATGGTCTACCTGCTGCTGAGTTACACGCTCTCTTCCAGTCTGTGGATGGTCAGCCTTTGTGTGTTTGTGGAGCAATTCGGCTATGGCTTCGGACTGACTGCCTACACACTATACCTTATATATTATAGTCGTGGCGAATACAAGACCAGCCACTATGCACTGGGGTCCGCTATCATGTCGCTCTCGATGATGCTGCCGGGATTGGTATCCGGTGCACTGCAAGACATGATGGGCTACCGCCATTTCTTCACGCTCTCATTGGTTTTCAGTCTCCTCACCCTCTTGGTAGTAGGCCGATTGAAAATCGACAAAGAGTTTGGAAAAGCTGAGCAGGAACAAGGACAAGGACAAGAAAAGGAACAAGAGAAAGAGCTGGAAGCATAAGGCTGCTGAGCCATACCCACTTGGCTCACGACAGACAAAACAGAGGCTTCGAACAATGCGGTCTCCATTTTTAGCGGACACCAATAAAACCAAAACAAAGATGCCGCAACCTCGCAGTATATACTTGCGGAGTTGCGGCATTATCATGTTCACTTCATGGCTATTCCATGTCCATTATCATATCTGATTATCATGCCTATTTCACGACACCGATAATCTCTTTCACGCTCTTGCATCCGTGGCGCTCCAACCACTGAGCCATGCCAGTCTTGACTTTCACGGTGACGGCGGGATCAATGACGTTAGCCGTACCAATCTCAATGGCTGTAGCTCCTGCCATCATAAACTCGATAGCATCTTCTGCTGTCATGATGCCACCCAAGCCTATCACCGGTATCTTCACGGCTTTTGTCACATCATGCACCATTCTCACGGCGACAGGCTTGACAGCCGGACCACTGAGTCCACCGGTACCAATGCTCAACTTGGGACAGCGGTGCTCGATGTCGATGGCCATACCCATCAGTGTGTTGATGAGCGACACGCTGTCTGCACCCTCAGCCTCACAAGCACGGGCGATGTCGGCAATGAAAGTGACATTGGGCGAGAGCTTCACGATGAGTGTCTTGTGATATACTTTACGCACTGCCTTTACCACACTGGCAGCCCCCTCGCAGGTGACACCAAAGGCCATGCCGCCATCCTTCACATTGGGGCAAGAGATATTCAGCTCAATAGCCGGAATACGATCCAACTCGTCGATACGCGCTGCGCACTCGGCATAGCGCTCGGGCGAGGAACCGCTCACGTTGACGATGAAATGAGTAGGGATATCCTTTATCTCAGGATAGATATGCTCACAGAAATAGTCCACACCTTTGTTCTGCAATCCCACGCAGTTGAGCATACCACTGGCAGTTTCTGCCATACGCGGATAGTCGTTGCCCTCGCGCCATTCCAATGTAGTGCCCTTGACAATGATACCGCCGATTTCCTCCAAAGGCACCAAATCGGCAAACTCCACACCATAGCCAAACGTACCGCTGGCTGTCATGACAGGATTGGATAATTCGAGCTGATGAATATTGACTCTTAAATCTACCATAACAACTTCTTAATATTAAACACAGGTCCTTCTTTACATACACACAGATTGCCGTCAACAGTCTTCTCCACACAGCACAGACATGCACCCAGTCCGCAGGCCATCATATTCTCCAACGATACCTCGCAAGGAATATTCTTCTCCTTGGCGAATCTCGTCACTGCCTTCATCATCGGAGTAGGACCACACGTCTGGATGAAATCGAAATGCTCATTCTGTAAAACAGAGTGGTTGGTGACAAAGCCTTTCTCACCAGCAGAAGCATCTTCTGTGGTGACATATACCTTACCAAAATTCTTAAACAAATCCAACTCTAATAAATCTTTAGCAGAGCGGGCACCAAGCAGGAATACAGGCTCTCCACCCTGACGCTTGATCTCTGCGCCCTGATAGAGAACTGGAGCCACGCCGACACCGCCACCTACTAAAAGCACGCGCAGACGATGGCTGTCATCCGGCTTTTCGCAGGAAGAGGAGGCAGCACTGCAAATCGTAGACTTGATAGCCGCGAGATCACTGAAACCACTGCCTAAGGGGAAGAGGCAGTTGAGTGTGTCGCCGGCCTTGAGTTTAGCCATGTGCTTCGTGCCTTCACCAACAGCGGCCACCAGCAGCCACAACTCATTGCGGGAGACATCTATGAAGTTGATCGAGATAGGGCGGCGGAGAAAGGTGGTGGGACTGTCCTCAACGTGGATGTTGACAAACTGTCCCGGCATCATCTCCGGAAGAGGTTGCTTGGAAGTGAGCTTGAGCAGAACATGATGATCACTGATATGTTCGTTCGATGCCACTGTCAAGTCCATACAATATTTCTTCATATAAATGGATTTAAAGGGTCTTTCTTCTTAGCAAGGGCATCACCGCAGCAATACCGTCGGGCTTACTCAATTCTGCATTCGGGCTTACACCTTATTATATTTAGAAGATAATATATAAAGGGGAGCGCCCGCCGTTTTCCTATCGGGCTCACCCTCTGCTATAATTCGACTACAAACTTACACAAAAAAAACAAGAAATCGGCATTTCTATCCCTACAATATTTCATCCGATGGCAAGAATTGCTCTTCCGCAGCCTCAATCACAACCAGTTCTGAAGATAAAAACACCTTGCAGCACATAAAAGAAGATTCCCCATGAAGCAAAACTCCATCACTTCATGAGGAATTAAACCAGCCTTATCTCGGAAGAGCCTCGATACGGCAAAAGACAGACATTATTTCTTTGGTGCAAACGACTCCCACGTCTGATCGTCATAGAAGATTCTTATTTCCGTGATCTTTCGCTGTGGCTTATCAACATATTTCACAATAACCTTTTCAGCCTGAGACGTAGCAGAGCGAGCAGATTGGCTGCCTTTTCCATTTTCCTGCCCAAAGAGCGAAGGCTGCTGTGAGCCTGGAGCGGCACCGACTGAGGCTGGGTTCTCGACACTATGCCCATCGTCTGACAGTGATGCTCCGGTTGCTATAGTATCATCAGCAGAAGCGTCACCGTCAGCAGAATCAGACTGCTGAGCATTGTCTCCGGCAGTGGGGGAGTTGCTCACATACATCGGACCCGTGCCAAACATCAGCCAGTTGATGGAGATTTTGGGGAAGTGCTGATGGATATTCTCCACGATCTGCAAGGTTGGGCGTGTTCGACCATTGAAGATACCACTGAGAGTGCCTTCAGAGATGCCCGTAAACTGCGCGAAAATTTTTTGCGTCATGTGCTGATTTTCCATCAGCTTCTTAATTCTGTCTTTCATATCAGGTGCCATAGAGATGAAAAGGGGCTAAAAAGCCGTCTTCACTTAAGTATTTGCAAAGTTAAATCAAAAAATCGATATTTGCAAATATAAAGAGGAGAATTTTAATCCTAAAACGATATTCGATAAATCAAATAATATAGATTTTAGAATTTGGATATGATAATCGATATATTAAGATTTACAAATTCAAATATTACCTTCAAAAGACCTATGAAGCTTTAAATCAACAATTCAAGTCAACTATTTGGCTTTGAAAAGGCTATATCTGCATATTATAATATAGAAAAGGGCCAAAAAGGGTGATTTTGCAGGTTAGAAGCTCTATATTCATGTATATGACTTCTCAAATATTTGATTTTATTATTGATAATCAAAGACTTATCATTAAATAGTATATCTGTATACTTTTGCGTTTAAGTTTTAAAATTCATGCTTGTAAATTTGAATAGTTAAACAAAATATGTATTTAATAATCCAAACAGTTTAACAACTCGGTTTTATAAATCATATTATTATCAAGTTCCTCAAATTCAAAGTTTGAAATTCAACAATCTAAAACCAAAACAAACGTTAATCTTGAATCTCGATGTGCTTAGGATGCCGTTTTTCGTCATTTTGGCGAAAATTCGGGCAAGGATAGGAGTTGGTTCAGATTATTAAAATCTCAGCAAAAAATTTTAGCCTAACTTCGCTCATTTTGAGGAAGTTAGGCTAAGAAATAGGTGTTTTCTCAACTTTCAATCTAGAGAAAAACAGGCGCTATTTTGCGTTTTTCGGTGCTTTTTAGTGCAAAATGAAGAAGACAAGCTCCCTCATCAGCTCCTCGGGAGGCGTATTTGGGTTGTCCAAACCCTTAATTTTGGCGTCTGTTTCTCCTAGTTTATCCAAAATCTGTAGCGTCTTTCTTCCCGAGTAGTTTTTCATACCTGTGAGATAGTCTTTCACGCCCCATGGACTTCTCATGCCCAGATATTCCGCCAGAGCATATTGGTCGTTGCGGTTGGGAGCATAATACGCCAGCATCAGATTCTGGAAGAAATTGAAGAGCAACGGCACGAGGCTGTAAGCGGAGCCCGCTTTAGGATTACTGTTGAAGTAACTGATGATTTGATTTGCTTTGTAAACATTTTTATTAACGATGGCATCTCTCAGCTCAAAGGCGTTGAAATCTTTGCTCACCCCCACATTGCGCTCCACGATGTCAGGCGTGATACGTCTGTCGTTTTCCGGCAGTGAGATGAGCAGCTTGTCGAGTTCGGAAGTGAGTCGGCTGATGTCAGCTCCGATATGGTCAGCCATCATCGCGGCACTTTTCTCATCGATGGATGCTTTTTGCCTACTGACATAATCGTTGATGTATTTTGGCAGCTGCCACTCCTTGAGTTTCTTGCTTTCAAAAATGATACCCATCTTATCGACAGCTGCTGCAAATTTCAGTCTTCTGTTCACCGTACCATTTTTATAGCAGAAAACGAGAATTGTTTTCGGTTGCGGATGGAGCACATATTTCTCAAGTTTATCAAACGACTTGAGTCCCTGCGCCTCCTTGACGATGATCACTTTTCTTGGAGCCGTCATCGGATACTGCATCGCCAAGTCAGCGATCTGCGCCGCGTTGACATCAGCGCCGAAGACCACGGTAAGGTCGAAGGCCTGTTGCTCGGGTGTGAGGATTTGGTTTTGGAAGAAGTTGCTGAGCTTGTCGATATAGTAGGGCTCATCACCCATGAGCAAATACACGGGTGCAAACTCTCCTTTTTTGAGTTGTCGCATCAGAGCGTCGAATGAAACTGAAGCTTTCTTTTCTGGCATGTTTCTGTTTCTGTTATCTGTTATTCTCGCGATAAATGACTATCTTTGCACAGTGGAAAACGCAGGAGTCACCCTGCTACGGCTCCACCAAGAATAATCACTTGCAAAGATAACAAAATGATTTCAATCAACCTACCCCATAGCGATATAAAAATAGGAGGGACCCGCGAAAAACCGATGGTCCTGGACATCCTGCGTCACCGCTATGTGGCATTGACACCTGAGGAGTGGGTACGTCAGAATTTCGTACATTATCTGATTTCCGAGCTTCACTATCCTTCGGGGCTGTTGGCCAACGAGGTGTCGCTTCCGGTAGGCACGAAACGGCTGCGGGCAGACAGCGTGCTCTATGACCGCGACATGCATCCGAGAATGATCATCGAGTATAAGGCGCCGTCAGTGAAAATCACGCCAAAGGTATTGGAGCAGGTTACTACCTACAATCTCTTGCTGCATGTCGACTATCTGGTGATGAGCAATGGTCTGACGCACTATTGCTGCAAGATGGATTATGAGAGTAAAAAGTATGTATTCCTCTCAGAGATCCCCGTCTACGAAAATCTTTGAATCGGGATTCCATGATATGGATTACTCAAACTCTGCCCGAATTACGCAGTTACGAGTAACAAAAAACCTCATGGTTGTTGACCATGAGGTTTTCTAAAGGTTACACGGCAGCGTAGCCCTTTGTGGAGTTATCACGCATGATGTCGCGGATATTCAACTCCTTGTATTCACCGCCTTGATGTGCTGTGGGATCCGGATGATGAGGTTTGTCTTCCTCATAGCTGAAGTTCTTGTAGTTCAGTTCAGCGCATCCCCACACGATGAGCGCAGCCACGATGAACACGACCAATGCTATTGCTATATTCATAGAGCGTATTGAATTATGATTTGATACGAGTTGTAATTCTGTTGCAAAGGTAGCAAATTTAGCTGTAAAACATTTATTTTCAGAGCAGTTTTTTTCAAGCAGCTTACAAAAGAGCAGCTCTTCAAAGAGTTTCTTTCAGCTATCATCTTACAAAGAGTTCTTTCCGTGAGCAGCTTCAGCAGGTCTCTTATCGCTTTCTCCTCACTTCTCTCTGCGCCACAGTTTCCAGAGGGTTGTCAGGCCAGTAGTGCTTGGGGTATCGGCGCCGCAGCTCCTTTCTCACCTCGAAGTAAGTATCCTGCCAAAAGCTCTGCAAGTCAGCAGTAAGCTGTACTGGCTTGAAGCCAGGACTGAGCAGTTCCATCAGCACGGGTATCTTACCATCGTTGACACGCGGCGTGGCGGTGAGTCCGAAGCATTCCTGAAGCCGGACGCTGAGTACGGGTGCCTCCGAACCTTTGCGGTATCTGAGCTGTACCTTGCTGCCCGAGGGTACCACGATATATGTCGGTGCCAGCCTGTCCACCTCCTGCTGCTGTTCATAGGAGAGCATGTTCCACAGAACACTCTCCATATCCATTTTCCTCATCTCGCTGACCGTGGTGATCACCTTCCCGTCTTTTTCAAGATAGAAGGGCAGCCATCCCTCCGGTTGTTTAAGCACAGCGTCAGCAGAGACATCGGGAAGTCCAAGTTCGGGATACCACTGTGCCACGAGGGCTATGCGCTCTTGCAGTGCAGCCGTCTTATCGGTCCAGCTGAACATGCTCCTACCCTCCTTCTTCGCAGCCTCGCAGATGATACGTCCCAGCTGCTCCTTCGGCACATTGTCCAGCGGCTTCGTCTTGACCACCAGCGTACCTATTCTCATCTCTTTCTGGACAACCACCCCACCCTGATGCGCTATCCACGTGATGTTGTCCCACCATGTGGCATAGTCTTCGAGGCTTTGACTGCTGACCGGTGCGGAGAGGAAAGCCCTTCCCCTACCCCCGCTTCCGGCGTGCAGCGTAGCGATGACCAGCCACTGAAAGCTGGTAAGCGGATCCGCCGCGTCGAGCATCACCTCTTCGCCATTGGCCATCCGGTAGTTGCCATTATGGTCCAGAGCCTTTGCGATTCTCTCGGGATAGGCGGCAGCGACAAGTGCACCTATATCCTCCCTTGCCACATAAGCGTTGCTGGCATGTATGCCCACCATTCTGTCATACTCTGCTGCTATGTTTCCGATGCGCTTCCATCTTCCCAGCGCATTTCTCCGTCTTGCATCCTGCAGAGCCGTCACGCGCAGCAACAGGTCTGTATAAGCGTTATTGTCCTGCGCCATCACGTCTTTCTCCTCCAGGATAGCGGCGATATCACATGCCAGCGACTTCTCCTGTGCGTTTCGTGCCTGGAGTATCATTCGGGCAATTCTCGGGTGACATGGCATGGCGGCCATTTCTCGTCCCAATGGGGTGATCTGTCCCTCCATGCTGATGGCATGGAGTTCCCTCAGCTCTTTGACAGCTCTTGCCACGTTGCCATTTGGTGGTGGCGTAAGCCAAGGCAAACGCTCTACATCTGTCTCACCGAAAGCCGCCACATCCAGCACCATCGTCACGAGATCGGCATCCATGATCTCAGGCTGCCGCTGCTCCTCCATGCGCTGTTGGGTGACATTGGTCCACAGCCGGAAGCAGATACCCGCGGCCAAACGCCCCGCTCTTCCCGCTCTTTGTCGTGCCATGTCCATGCTGACGCGCACAGTCTCGAGATGGCTCAGGTCGTTGGTGGGATCAAAGACGAGTTTTCTGTAGTAGCCGCTGTCCACCACGATTCTGATACCCTCTATTGTCAGCGATGTCTCAGCAATAGGCGTGGCCAACACCACCTTTCTCTCTCCCTGTGCAGAGGGACTGATCGCCTCGTATTGCTCTTGTGGCGGCAGATTGCCGTAGAGCTGGCACACATGGGTAGAGCCCAGACTATTGCCCAGCAATTCCGCACATTTGGCGATATCAGCCTGCCCGGGGAGGAAAGCCAATATATCGCCTTCCATCTCGCGGTGTACTCTGCTGACAGTGGCGGCAACAGCCTCTGCTATTTCACTCGGAAGAATATCGTCTTTCGAGAGCACAGTCTCCACGGGATACATCCTCCCCTGACAGGAGACTTCGCGGGCGCCAAGGGCCTGACAAATAGCTGTGGCGTCGATGGTAGCCGACATCACGACGATGTCCAAGTCAGATCTGAGGATACTCCTCGCCTCTTGTGTCAGACAGAAAGCCAAATCCGACTGCAAGCTGCGCTCATGAAACTCGTCGAAGATGACGCAGCTCACGCCTTCGAGCGTAGGGTCTTCGACCAGGCGGCGCGTGAGGATTCCCTCTGTGACCACCTCTATCCTTGTCTTCAACGAAATCTTCTTCTCGAAGCGTATCTGATAGCCTACCGTCTGCCCCACTTCCTCGCCGAGCATCTGTGCCATGCGCAGGGCTACCTGCCTGGCAGCCAAGCGGCGGGGCTCAAGCATGACGATTCTGCCCTGTGCACCACGGCTGAGCATCGTCAGCGGCAGCAACGTGGACTTACCGGCACCCGGTGGAGCTACGACCACGGCGGCATGGCGCTGCAAGAGCTCTGTATTGAGCTTTTCAGCTATAGTGGCTGCTGGCAATTGGTGGTATTTCTCGATGATATTCATGATTGGCATCGTCTTTGACTCCTTATTATATATAGCTGATTTTACTCCTTATTATATATAGAACTACAAAGTTACTACTTTTACGTGTAAAAAACACCACTGTCGACAATTATTGATTTTAGGGATAAAAATACCCAAATTATTACGCCAATCAAAAAATAAGTAGTACTTTTGCGGTGATTTAAACAAAACTAATTTGTATCATGGTTAAAATCACATTCCCTGACGGTTCTGTGCGTGAGTACGAGCAGGGCGTCACTGGACTTCAAATCGCAGAGAGCATCTCACCGGCTCTCGCCCGCGACGTTGTATCTTGCGGGATTAATGGTGAGACAACCGAGTTGAACCGTCCCATCAATGAGGACGCAACCATCGCACTTTACAAGTTCGACGACGAAGAGGGCAAGCACACCTTCTGGCACACTTCCGCCCACCTGCTCGCCGAGGCGCTCCAAGAGCTCTACCCCGGCATCCAGTTCGGCTTCGGACCTGCCATCGAGAATGGCTTCTTCTACGATGTCATGCCGCCTGAGGGCAAGATGATCTCCGAAAACGACTTCTCCAAGATCGAGGAGAAGATGAAGGAGCTCGCCAAGAAAAACGAGCCCGTCGTGCGTCGTGAGGTCTCCAAAGCCGACGCCATCAAGGAGTTTGAGGCTGACGGACAGAAATACAAGGTGGAGCACATTCAGCAGGATCTCGCTGACGGCACCATCACCACATACACCCAAGGCAACTTCACCGACCTCTGCCGCGGCCCGCACTTGATGAGCACCGGTGCCATCAAGGCCATCAAGATCACGAGCGTGGCCGGTGCCTTCTGGCGCGGCGATGCCAAGCGCGAGCAGATGACGCGTATCTATGGTATCACCTTCCCGAAGAAGAAGATGCTTGACGAGTATCTCGTCATGCTCGAAGAGGCCAAGAAGCGCGACCACCGCAAGATCGGCAAGGAGATGGAGCTCTTCATGTTCTCCGACCGCGTCGGCAAGGGTCTGCCTATCTGGCTGCCGAAGGGTACTCAGCTGCGTCTGCGTCTGCAGGAGCTGCTCCGTAGCGTGCTGAAGCCTTACAACTATCAGGAGGTCATCACTCCGGGTATCGGCTCGAAGAACCTCTATGTCACTTCCGGCCACTATGCCCACTACGGCAAGGATGCCTTCCAGCCCATCCATACGCCTGAGGAGGACGAAGAGTATATGCTCAAGCCGATGAACTGCCCTCACCACTGCGAGGTCTACGCCCGCAAGCCACGCTCTTACAAGGATCTGCCGCTCCGTATCGCTGAGTTCGGCACTGTGTTCCGCTATGAGAAGAGCGGTGAGCTTCACGGACTGACACGTGTGCGTACCTTTACGCAGGACGACGCCCACATCTTCGTGCGTCCTGACCAGGTAAAGGCTGAGTTCGAGTCTATCATCGACATCATCCTCAAGGTCTTCCGTATCTTCGGCTTCGATAACTACGATGCTCAGATCTCTCTGCGTGATCCTAAGGACACCGAGAAGTATATCGGTTCCGACGAGATTTGGCAGGAGAGCGAGGACGCTATCCGCCAGGCTTGCAAGGAGAAGGGGCTCAACGCTCATGAGGAGACGGGCGAGGCTGCCTTCTATGGTCCTAAGCTCGACTTCATGGTCAAGGATGCCATCGGCCGTAAATGGCAGTTGGGTACGATCCAGGTCGACTACAACCTGCCGGAGCGTTTCAAGCTGGAGTACACCGCTGAGGACAACTCCAAGAAGACGCCGGTGATGATCCACCGTGCTCCCTTCGGCTCTCTCGAGCGCTTCACCGCTGTGCTCATCGAGCACACTGCCGGCCACTTCCCCTTGTGGCTCACTCCCGACCAGGTGGCTATCCTGCCGATCTCGGAGAAGTACAACGACTACGCTAAGGAGGTCAAGAGCTACCTCGACACGCAGGACGTGCGCGCTTACATCGACGACCGCAACGAGAAGATCGGCCGTAAGATCCGCGACAACGAGCTCAAGCGTGTGCCTTACATGATCGTCGTAGGCGAGAAAGAGGCTGCTGACAAGCTCGTGAGCATGCGCAAGCAGGGCGGCGGCGAGCAGGCTACCATGCCGATGACGGAGTTCGCACAGCGCATCAAGGACGAGGTCGCCGAGCAGCTCAAAGAGATCAACGCTTAAACATTTCATTCTCTCCTGACGCTCTCAGGAGACTTTCATACCGGGGCGGGAAGCATCGAGACATGCTTTCCGCCTCGCTTTTTTGTTCCCTAACAATCCCCTCCCGCAACTCGTGTAACAGTTTCTCACACGGAGATACAGATAAGGCTCTATTCTATATTCCTATGTCTCGGTGATTCCAGATCCCGGTTTGAGATCCATTCGTTCGCTAATTCACTGCCCTCCACTAACAACAACAAGTGTAAACACTGCTGGAAAATTTGCCCTCATCAGAGGAAACGTCTATTTTGCCTTATAAATCTGTGTCATGACACAAAGATATAAAGCAATGATCGTACTCAAAAGGAAATATCCGACTAAACGAATCTTTACAAAACAGCATCACTGCAGAGTTGCAATCCAGAGAGAAAGGAAACTTGAAAATGAGAAAAAACAAAGATGAACCATCGATTTTTGCTGGCTCATGTTGTCAAAGTACCTTTCTGATACTATCAGAAAGGCTTTCTGACCTGGTCAAAGTGCCTTTCTGACCATGTCATCTTACCGAGATGATAGCATCAAAAAGGCTTTCTGATAGGTAACACCGACAAAATTTCATTGTAAAATTACTGTTTTCTTAGAGAGAAAAAGTACTATGCTTATATAACATTCTGTATATCAGATATTTATAAATCAACTCTCAAAAATCGCGAAATTGGGAGCGACATAGTAGTTGATTCAGAAAATCGCAAGGAAAAGAGCAGAAAATTGTCAGTTTTCTCAACAATAAAGATAGAAGGACATATACCGCAAGAGATCGTCTTGTTAGCTCGCACAACAGTAGCTGTTAAGAGAATCGCTTTCCCAAACAAACGATAACTGCCTCATACTAATTATCTGTCTAATTATCTGCCAAGACGCAACTGCGCGGGTACAGGAACGTCAGGAGGCGGAACATCATCAGGAATGGATGACTCGAACTTGAGCGTGAATCCGTAAGCGCCTATTAGAGCCGGATAAAAGCTGAGCAGCGCGGACGAGCAAGCACAGCCTCGAGGAGACGCTCATGTGTTACTTTTGTTACTCGTTACCGCGTTACTCTGATATGGTCTCATTTTCCCGCAAACAAGCGTAAAAACCTTCCCTTTTGTTCCCATTCCCTCGGTCCAGGCACGATCCTCATGGGGAATATGAGGAACCAAGCAAGTATTTTAGCCTGCGCCCCCATCTTTTTGTGCCAAAATTGCAGTATTCTCAAATAAAATGCGTAATTTTGTCAACCCATGAATACTACAGAACTGCAAAGTATCAAACAGCGCTACAACATCGTAGGCAACAGCGATGATCTGAACCACGCCCTCGACGTGGCCCTGCAAGTAGCCCCCACCGACCTCAGCGTGCTGATCGTCGGCGAGAGCGGTGTGGGCAAGGAGATCATCCCCCGCGTCATACACGACAACTCACCCCGGCGCCGTGAGCGATACTTCGCCATCAACTGCGGTTCCATCCCCGAGGGTACCATCGACAGCGAGCTCTTCGGCCACGAAAAAGGTGCCTACACCGGAGCCGTCGGCGAGAGCGAGGGATATTTCGGTGTCGCCAACAAAGGCACTATCTTCCTCGACGAGGCAGGTGAACTGCCCATGGCCACACAGGCACGACTGCTCAGAGTGCTCGAGACGGGAGAGTATATTCGCGTAGGCGGACAGGAAATCAGAAAGACCGACGTGCGTATCGTCGCCGCCACAAACGTCAACATGCGCAAGGCGATCTCCGAAGGACGCTTCCGCGAAGACCTCTTCTACCGACTCAACACCATTCCCATACAGATGCCGCCACTGCGCGAGCGGGGCAACGACATACTGCTGCTCTTCCGGCTCTTCGCCATGCAGATGGCCGACAAATACCATCTGCCGAAGATCACCCTCACCGACGATGCCAAGCAGCTCATGCTCCACTATAAATGGCCCGGCAACGTCAGACAGCTCAAAAACATCACCGAGCAGATGTCGGTGCTCAGCGAAAAGCGCGAAATCAACGCTGAACAGCTCAAGCACTTCATCCCCGACGATCCCGAGAGCACGGAACTCGCCACCATCAGCCAGCCCGGACAGCACTCCTATGAGAATGAGCGCGAAGCGCTCTACAAGATTCTCTACGAGCTCAGAGGCAGCGTCGCCAACCTCAGGCACGACCTCAACTCCATGAGAAAACAACTCGACGATACCCGCGAACTCAACAATATGAGTGCTTACCGCAATCAGTATCTCGACACCCCAGCCTCTGCCATGCCCGCACTCACCCCTGCCGGACACACACTGAATGGATACGACGGAGTCTCGTCCACACAAGAGGCCGAAGCCGAGGAAATCAAGGCTGAGCCCGAAAGCCTCAACCTCAACGACCTCGGACGGCAGATGGTCGAGAAAGCACTCGAAAGAAACAATGGCAACAGGAAAAAAGCTGCCCAGGAACTGGGCATCTCCGACCGCACACTCTATAGAAGAATCAAACAGTATGGTCTCGATAAAAAAGAATATTAAAGTCATCCGGCACGCGCTGCCGGCCCTCACGCTGCTTATCTCCACCATCGCCCTGATGAGCGCATGCAAGGTAAGCCTGAAATTCAACGGCGCCAGCATCGACTACACCAAGACCAAGACCATCCGCATCGCTGACTTCCCCATACGCTCCAGCTATGTCTGGGGACCCATGGGACCGATGTTCAACAATCAGCTCAAAGATGTCTTCGCCAACCACACTCACTTGCAGCAGGTCAAGCGGGGCGGAGACCTCGTCATCGAAGGGGAGATCACACAGTACAGCCAGCGCAACAAATCCGTCTCCAGCGAGGGATATTCTTCGCAGACCGAGCTCTCCATGACCGTCAACGTGCGCTTCACCAACAACACCAACCACAGTCAGGACTTCGAGAAGCAATTCACCTCCACCAAGAGCTACGAGACCACACAAAGCCTCTCCAGCGTACAGCAGGAACTCGTGGATCAGATGTGCAAGGACCTCACCGACCAAATCTTCAATGCCACCGTCGCCAACTGGTAATCATCATGGACATAGCGCAATACATACAACATCCTGAACTTCTGGACCGCGAGACCGTCTACGATCTCCGCAGCCTGCTTGCGCTCTATCCTTATTACCAGAATGCGCGGCTGTTGCTGCTCCGTAACCTCTACCTGCTCCACGATCCCTCGTTCAACGACGAACTCCGCCAGGCTGCCATCTACATCACCGACCGAAAGGTGATCTTCAACCTTGTAGAGGCCGCACACTACAAGTTCAAAACCGACAGGCAGGAAAGCAATCGTGACAGCAGACAAGGCGAAACAGAGGACAAGGGCGACCGCACCATATCACTCATCAACAACTTCCTCGACACCATACCCGAGGACGAGAAAGAAAAGGAAAAGCCCAAGAAGACCAAACGCAGGCCCACTCCCGCCGATGCCGCTGTCGACTACGTCGCTTATCTGCTGGAAACAGAAGATGACGACGAGCAGGAAACACCACAGGAGCAGCCTCAGCTTAAGGGGCAGGATTTGATCGATAATTTCATCAATAATGACAAGGGAAAAATAAAATTGAAGGACACACCCGAGTTCCTTCCCAAAATAGAAGAAGAAGAAAACAAAGACAGCAACAAAGAGGATAAAAGCTATTTCACCGAGACTTTGGCCAAGATTTACATCAAGCAAGGCCGATATGAGAAAGCTTTGGAAATTATTCAGCAATTAAATTTGAATTATCCAAAAAAAAATGCTTACTTTGTAGATCAAATACGCTTCTTAGAAAAGTTGATATTAAATAATAAAAATAATAAGTAAAAGTTTATGTACACGTTTTTCGTTATTCTCATCGTTGTGGCATCACTGCTGATGATTGGCATTGTACTCATACAAGAGTCCAAGGGCGGCGGTCTGTCCAGCAACTTCTCCTCCACCAACGCCATCATGGGTGTGCGCAAGACCACAGACTTCGTGGAGAAGGCTACATGGGGCTTGGCTGCCTTCATGGTGGTCATGAGCATCGTCTGCGCTTACACCGCTCCGCAGAGCACCGCTGATCAGAGCGTGCTCGAGAAGGCTGCCACTGAGAGCCAGGCTACCAACCCGACCAACACACAGGGTTTCCAGGCTGGCCAGCAGGCTCCCGCACAGGGCGCTGCTAAGGGTGCTGCCGCTCCGGCTCAGGGTGCCCAAAGCGCTCCCGCAACACCTGCTGCTCCGGCCAAATAAAAGAAAAACTGCAAAAAGTAAGGGATAAATTTGGTGGTTTCAAAAAAATCCCTTACCTTTGCACTCGCTTTTGAGAAACATCTCAGCCACTGATTATTTGTCGGCTTGGATCTCTCACAAAGCCTTACATGGTGGGCGTAGTTCAGTTGGTTAGAGCGTCAGATTGTGGTTCTGAATGTCGTGGGTTCGAGT